>Ga0307509_10003998_pt1 | contig 21690 bp, 23 predicted proteins | sample 10_EM_MG_FD_202245 | JGI IMG/M metagenome (GOLD analysis project Ga0307509, IMG submission 202245) | Populus trichocarpa ectomycorrhiza microbial communities from riparian zone in the Pacific Northwest, United States - 10_EM | ecosystem: Host-associated > Plants > Roots > Unclassified | place... | reverse complement strand
TTATGACTAAATACATCAAAGAACCCTAGCATCTTGATTTTGTAATTTTTTACCCTAATAAGTGTGCCAAGCCAGCGTCCCCGTTGCTATAGACTTGGGGGACGTTATAGACGGCCAGAACCATACCTCTTTGACGGAAGGGCATTGAGGGCAATTCGCAAACTTTCTTGATGCGTAGAGGTTGGGGTGTAAATCGTTGTCATTTTCAATAGGCCGTCAACCCGTAGGGGTTATCTTGTCCGAACGACCAATATCCAAGAGTGTTTAAATAATTGGGAGGAATATGGATGGTGAGGGGGGCAGACCCAGGGCATAGGGTCGTAGTTGTACATTTTTGTAAAAGCCACCATCAATCTGAGGCAGGTGGTGTGGGTTTTGTGAAGGATTGCTAGGTGATTGGGAGTGATGAACTACATATCGTACAACCCATCGCATTGTGGAAGAAGGGATGATAAAAGGGGTCCAAGGTTGAGAAAAGAAGTTTTACGAAGAGTCGGCAATTGTGCAAAGCTCTGAGACTTTTTTTCAGGACCCGCAGGACCTAGCACACTAGATGATAATAAACTAAAAGATTGGTACGAAAAAATGCTTCAAAGGAATTCCTCGTGCCTCTTGATATAGACATTCCCAACCATAGCGATAAATTGAGAGAGTAAAGGCGAAATCGGGGGCAAAAAAAAAGAGGAAACCCTCCATAATGGTAGATTAGCAATAGTCGGGAACTGATGATTAGCCTGCGGCCCCCATAAAACTAGCGGGGGCAAGATTCATGAGGGAAAAACAGCAAATGACAGTACATGGTAGTGTATAATACCTCTTTTTCACGAAAAAAACTCAATCTATGCATGCACCCCAATCAAAACCCCAGATAAGAACAAACCTCTTGATAGACCTCTCTTAAGGTCGCCCCGCGATCTTCCCGCTCATAGGGCCCTTGACCCCCTTTTCTACGGGCTCATCCAGCTCCGTGAAACGAATCTAAAACACGCCTATTAGCGCTACCCTACACAGCGTTATAATAACAAGACGCACAACTCCATCTCTCTTCTCCACATCACTCACCTGAACAATCTTCCATACCCGTTCCTCGCAGCCAGCCTCCCAGCTTCCAACCCGCCTCCAGCAACCGCCCCATGATCAAAGCAGCTTTTGACAAACCCCAGTACCTCCACCAAACCCTGCCCCTCCCTATGCACCCACCAACTTCCCCACTGGAACAGTCCATTATTGAGCATTGGGTACTAAATATGCAGCGAGAACTCAATCCGTAGCGGGCCGTCCTGGTAGCATTCTGGAAACTCGATCGTGAACGGTAGAACGGCAGTCCCTAGCCTCGACCGGAGAAGAAGATGCAGTGGCAGGTAATGTGCAATGTTGGAGCGAGCGAGTAGTATAGGCCTTGGGGAGAAGTGTGTTTTAGGCTTGGGTCGGGAGAGTTAGTGAGGGTGAGTTAGGGGGGGAGGAATGTGCGGGAACAATCCTACGAGAAGGGTTTGCTTCCATGCAGTGGAACTCGAGTGAAGGTTTGGTGAGGCATCTTGCTGATAGGTTGAGCTGGGGGTTAGCACAGTGGATTCGGGTATGCCGTAAAATTGTAGGTTGAGTGGAGCTTTTGTGCACTTACATTATGGATGCTTGGCGGGGAAGGTCTTGGAAAAACATGAGCGATCCGCCTAACGAGATTCCGCTTTTGCATGGTGATCAGAGTCGGTGTTTGTAGGTTCAAGTTCGGGCAGAAATAGGATAAATATCTATATCTCTGTCAGGTTATTGCTAAGGTTCCAGCTTTTGTACCTACAGCTTACCAGTAGTCCACTTGCTTTAGAGTTGTATTAGTTGACATAGAATTTATATGGTATGGAATACTGCTCCACATCGGTGCACCGAACTGGTATTTGGCGGAAGTCTATAATAGCACTGTAATAGTAGAAATAAGAGAGGAATTCAACATATAATGTTATTTTTAAAACCAAAGAAATAAGAACATATTTAGCACTCGAGCACACGGTATCATACCGGTATTCTGATATTTACTCACACCGAGTGATACTTTATGAGCTCAATTGCTAGCACTGCTAGCGCCCTGAATCCCCCCAAGATGTGATCTCTTGCGATTAGTTACTATAGGGATGATCTGTTGTAAGAGAATTAGCTTTAGCATGCCAAGCTGGGCGAGCCTAGTAGCATTGCGGCTTGTGTGGATCAGTTTCCTGTTTGCCTGTTATTCCTATGCACCCGTTTTTCAAAAAAAAGGTTACTACCAGAGCGGCGTTGTTACTTGTGGAGACTCGAATACTGAAATGACATCAGATATTGGTTCTAGGTCCGGTGCAGACTGCTTATCTCTCTTCCCGGCGTCCCTCCAGAAGCGACATACCTTCCTATGGAATGATAGCCCCATGGCTGCTGCCCCCCACAAAATCACATTTACTAATGGTCGACAGGAGCTCTCGCAAGGGCACGATGCGGAGTCACCCACCTACCTGGTTCATCCAACTCAAACCTATAACCTTTTTCAACAATGAAAATTAGGTGCGACGTATGAACTGGGCGAGTGGAAGAGGGAATATAGCTGCTCAGAAAGCTTACCGGAGCCCTACTCTCACCTGATTTGCGCAAATTAGGTCTCATAGCATTGGAGATCCGGACACCCGTAGAGGCTGTAGCGGAGATAAGGGATCACAGCTCCCTGGAAAGAACTTCGAAGGGCGAGTAGGGTCCAAAAGAAGGATGACTGGAAGAATCCGGCAGTTAATCTCACCCGCAATAAAAATGACATCGTCTAGCGAGTTAGTGGGCTCAAGAAGGAGTCGACTGACATTACCAACGACTGGGCTACACCCTCGATCGTGGCTGGGGCTACTGAGCCGAATAATGCAAACGGGGAGGCAGAGGAAAAGGAGGAACTCGAAATCGGCAAGAGGGTGCGTGTGGAGGGCGAGGGGGGGCGCGCTGTGCGGAATTAGCAGAAGCCGAGGAGGATGCCGGATAGGAAGCGGAGAAATTGAAGCTTGCGGAGGGTCCTGTCTATGGCGAGGTAGAATAGAGGAGCGAGCAATGGTGGGGATGGTGTAGCCTCTCCTCCTCCGAAGAGAGTTCCGGGTCGTGCAAAAACGTTCGACGAGAAAGCTGAGAAACGAGATGAGGTGGCAAATCTGGAGACTAGTAGCGCAGAGACCATTTCTAGAAGAACTGGCAGCGGTTCTCAATTGCGGCAGGTGAGTGGAAAAACCAACCAATCATTTTCGGGTGATATCCCCCCACCACGGGCCGCACCACCGGAAAGTACCCCCCCAACCGCCCCCTTTCCTTCTCCCCCGTTTCTCCGCCAATCACAATCCCTCAGCCAGCAGCGAAATTCATCTCCTCCTCCCGGCAAAATTACCCCCGCCAACAATTTACTCCCGCTGTCCATGGAAGCTAGTGGCTACCACCCGCCAACCATTCTCGTTAGCACTCCATTGACGCTCGCCAATTGACACTGTCTCCCTACACCTCCATTTGCCCCTCCCGCGGGTTCACCACAATGGCAATCCCAATACTTGCTTCCAATCGGCCACCTGCGAGCGGACGCCGATTAAGCCGTCCCACCAACAGCTGTGGGCCCAGACACCTGTCGGGCAGGACAACATCCACGGCTAAGCCCGCCCTGCTACCCACTGCCGGCATCACCGGCAGCAGAAACTCCGTGGGAGGGCCATATCGCCCTCTATCGTGTTAACAAGTGCCAATAGGTCCACCACAGACACAACAACGCAATACCCGCCAGACGCATCACCACCATCCACTACATCCTCCCAGAAAATTAGCCCCTAGAAAACAGTTGTACTCCTACCTCGCGCTGACCAAACCCCGTCTGAAAGCACTTATCGTATTATTAGCCATGGCACCGTATACCCGCTCCGGCGTCCCAACCTCGTCTGCCCTAACGCTCATATTCCTGACCGTCGGCACGGCACTCAGCTCTTCCAGCACGGACGCATTCAATATGCCCCTTGAGCCAGCCTACGACTGACAAATGTCCGCACAGGTAACCGCCTACTAGTCTGCGGGCTGCGGCGGCTGGGAATGCGCAAGGTGTGGACTCGACATGGGTTATTACACTATTGCATTCCGGGGGCTGGCTACTTGCTGGTCTGCTCTTCGCTTTGCAGTTCCCACACTTTATTTATCTATCCTGGTGAATCAGGGATGAGTACCGGTGGGGTACCAGATGATTCCGTAAGTACCCTGCCCTCAACCCCCGTGCTGCTTTATGCTACTCGTTGCTGTTTTTCCCCATCTGCTTCGGGCCGTGGGCTACAGGCGTTACGGACGTAGGGTTTTTGGTGGATAGTAGAGCTGTGGGTGGATGGCTGGTGGTGAGGGGAGAAATGCTAAAAGGTTGTTCTGGGTGAGTGCTTGGCATTTGCCGGTCGTTAGGGGGTTGGCTATGGTGCGTGAGGCGGAACTCTGAAGGGGGATTTGAGGGAGTATTGTTGGAAGAGATGGAGAGGAGGAGTATGAGTGATAGGTTGTGATTACGTTGGGACAGAAAGGAAAGGGTGTGTATAGGTAACGGTTTTTTCGCGCATTCAAGAAAAAAGAGATAAAAAAGAAATGCACTGCGTGTATGGGAGGGTGTGAGGGTAACTTAGTGGCTGTATCATAGAAATCAGAATTCCGCCGCCCTACTTGGGTATAGACACGATCAGAAACAGGGAAACGGAATGGAATGCAATTGGAATAAAAAAGGGGAGGCATGATGAAAGGGAGAAAGAAAAAAAGAGAGGAAGCAAGTTGGAGGATATCATAATGCTAGTATCTTTCCCCTATGTGACAATTATGGAGTTCTTTTTTCCTTCCTCGTGTTTGAAAAAGAAAATCAAGTGAGCAGGAAGGGAGAGGTGGAAAAATGTATTGTATCGGCCGTCATGAATGATCACTCGGGTGAAGTAGCCTATCATACTTCGATATAATTTATTTTCCTTGTTTGCCTACCCAGCTTCCATAAGAGTCTGCTATGTGCACGTGTATCCTGACCTGGAAGCCAGATAAACCCTGCATTAGAACACCCCTTTGTTCCATGCTTATCATAGCTTACAGACACTCCCTCGTAGTCTCACAATAGTGAATCCTATCTACGATAACTAATAATTAGCCTGCGGCCAGCAGAAAACTAGCGGGGGCAAGACGCATTAGGGAAAAAAGCACATGACAAGACGTCACACTTGTATAATATCTCTTCTTTACGGAAAAAAACTTCCTCTATGCTTGCACCCCAATAAAAGCTCCAGATAATAAACCTCTTGATAGACCTCGGTCAAGGTAGCGCCGAGCTCTTCCCGCTCATAGGGCCCTTAACTCCCTTCTCTACGGGGTCATCCAACTCCATTAAACAAATCGAAAACATGCCCATTAGCGCTACGCCACGCAGCGCTACAATAACAAGACAAACGCACTACTCCATCTCTCTTCCCCGCATGACTCGCCTGAACAATCCACCCTACCAGCCAGCCTTCCAGCCTCCAATCTCCTTCACGGCAACTGCCTCATGATCGATGCAGCATTTGTCAAACTCCAGCACCTTCACCGTACTCTGCCCCTCCCTATGCACCCACCAACTGGACTGGAACAACCCATTATTGAGCATTGGGTTCCAGATATCGAGCGAGAACTCGATCCGCGGCGGGCCGTCAGGATACTATTATGGGAACTCAATTGTGAACGGGAGGGCGGCAAATGTGTAGGGTCCTCGAAGGGGGAAGAGCGTGTAATGCTAGGTAACGGGCGATGTTGAAGAAGCGAGGGGTATAGACCTGGGGGGAAGTGTGTTTTAGGATTGCGCTGTGGCAGTTAGTGAGGGTGGGTTAAGAGCGAAGGAATGGGGTTGACAATTCCACGAGAGGATTTTGCTCTCATGTAGTGGAAGCTTGAGTGAAGGTTTGGTGGAGTATCTTAGTGATGGGTTGAGCTGGCTGTTAGCGCAGCGGGTTCGGGCATGCCACACAATAGTAGGTTGAGTGGAGCTTTTGTGCACGGACATTGTGGATGCTTGGCGGGGAGGGAACCGCGCAGGGATGGTATCTTGGGAACACATGAGCCATCCGCCCGACAAGATTCCACCTGGGTATTATGAAGAGGGGCAAGCAATGGTAAGGATGATGCAGCCTCTCCACCGAAGAAGAGAGGTCCTTTGGGTCGTGCGAAAAGGTCGACAAAGTTAATGTGTCTGACCTTTTGATCCCTGAATATCAACGGCCTTGGAAATTGAGTGTTGGCAGGTCCCACCATATCGCCAGCCGTCGCTGTTGCGGATGTCGCGGTTGCTGCAACTTCTCTGTCCCAAGAATCAGTCACGGACGAAGCTATGGCAATCGGAGGGAGGTCAACTCTAGCTCTCATCTCCCCAGCAGCATCTGCATGTATGACTGTTGCAGAGTCTATCATCAATTTGGCCGCGGCAGACATCTAAGGGGGGTTAAAGCTTATCCGATTGTCGGCAAACTGGATGGCAGCTGGCAACCACCCTGGTGAAGGAGCGGCTTTATACGAAGCTGTTGAAGCTATCTGCATGGATCATTGTCAGGAGCTGGGGGTTAGCATTCCTGTTGAAAAGGATTCTATGAGTATGGAAATGAAGTGGAGGAGCAATGGTGATGATAAGGAGGTCACTGCGCCGGTATAACTCTTTATCACTGCACCGGTATCATTCGTTGGCACTTCCCCCCCGGCCGTTGAGCATGTTAGCAAGACTTAGACTCCTAGGCTGAGGCGGGAGGGAGGATCGGTACTTGCCTTTGCCGATTTAGCACTTTATTCCAACACATTGGAACTCATGGCCTAATGTGGGGGACACCGGGTTTATCAAGGCCTACTTGATGCGTGCAAGAAACTCAGAGAGCTTGGGATTGTCCATGCTTACCATGTCAGGAGTGACGGTGGCCTATTTACTACGATCGTTGAGATGGCATTTGCAGGAAGGGTCGGTGTCGATATGAAAGTGAAGGAATATGCCGTTAGTACACACCCTAAAGACATTAGGGCAGCCTTGTTCGACGAGGCACTTGAAGCAGTTTTCCAGGTCAGCGAATCTAACCTTGGAGCTTTTGATGGTGTCTTTGGAGATTCTGGGTTCCCAAAACAATACCTCTACCACATTGGAGTTGTCAAGACTCGCGATGACTAAACCATTAGAATCGATCACGATGGGAACATGATCTAAGATTTCACTGCCCGAGAAGAGTTCCAGCAGCACTGGTCTAAGACATTCACAACGCACCGCCCGCGCCACAACCCCGTCTGTGCTGACCAAGAATACGACAACATCCTTGGAGAGATGACAATCCAGGCCTAACTTACACCTCCCGTTTACCCCCTCCGGTTTCCTTTTCACCACCCTCCCGCACTACAACCCCCCCGTAGCAATCCTCTGCGAACAAGGCTTAAACAGCCACCCCGAGATGGCCTTTTCTTTCAAGCTGGCCGGGTTCACACCTATGGATCACATGACAGATATATTTGATGGAAGGGTCTCACTCTCGGACTTTGTCGGTCTCGCCGCCTACGGTGGAATCTCCTACGGTGATATATTGGGCCCTGGCGGAGGATGGGCCAAATCTGTCCCCCTGTACGAGAAAACTAGACAGGAGTTTGAAAACTTCTTCAAGACTCGCAACCAAACCTTTGCTCTTGGAGTCTGTATCGGCTGCTAATTTCTCAGCAGACTCAGCTCTTTAATCCCAGGAGCTGAAGACTGGCAAAAATTCGAGCGTAATATAAGCGAGCAGTACGAAGATCGCCGTTGCATGGTTGAAATTTTCAACGCCCCCTGCCACCTCGCGCCTAGCGTATTCTTAGAAGGAATGAATTGGGCCCGCTTCCCTGTTGCCACCGCCCACGGCGAACGGAGGGTAAAGCCACTTTCACCTTCGCTCACCAGCAATCCGGGTTTGAAGCCCATGGGCTAGCCCCTATCCATTACGTAGATAACAGAGGCGATCATACCAACCGTTATCCATATAATCCGAATGGGTTGCCCAGGGGGCTCACCGGCGTTAGGAATACGAATGGGGGGGTGTTGTCCATGATGCCGCATCCGGAGAGGACTGTTTTACAAGAGACGGTTAGCCGTAATCCCGCTGGCAAGAGCGGGGGGTGGGGTGGTGTCGATCCCTGGGTGACAATTTTTTAGAAGTGCCAGGAGGTGGGTTGCGTAGTCATAGATCATCACTCGGGTTTGTTTCTCTGTTTTTCCTACATGTTAAGCAAGTTGGGTTTGCGGTAGATGTGGTGAGATGTATGGGATTAGCCTTTTCTTTTCGTTTCTCGCAATGGCAAGCACCAATGGACCAAATTAACTTTTTCATAAAAAAGGTTCCAGCACTTTTAGTGACATCGTATTCTACTTCCCGGTCTGCGGATTTTGCCCTCCCCTCAGCCATTAAGCACTTGTACTGTACGTGTCGCACACGCTCTACCAGCCGTAACCCAAAGAGCCTAGATATGAATTGTGATACAAAAACAACCCGATGAGAACTTACAGCACAACCATACTAGATAATCTGTCTCTTGGGTGGCCTGGAACCGTCAAAAATCAGTCCAGGGACACCAAACCCCATCCCAGAATAGTTCGAGCTTTGTGATGTGCTGAACATATTTGGACTCGCTAAAAGTGCAGAGTCCTTTGGGCCCTTTAAAAACTGAGGATCATTTTTTTCTGACAAAGTTCAGTTGGCTTGCCAAATCTGGCCTTAGCGCGCAGGGGCAAATTTTTAACTGCTTCGGTCCGCCTGAGGGATAGCTTTTGCACAGTAATCTTGGGAGAAACAAGGAGTTATGGATGACCCGAAGAAAAAAAGGGGAAATGATTTCTCCCGGGCTTGAACCGGAGACCACCAGTGTTTTAGACTTGTGTGATAACCTACTCACCACGAAACCATACACACCAAATGTAGCTCCCTCTTGACTATGATAATCCTAAAATAGCTAACCCTTGTGGGGCCATGCCTGCTGAGACACCGCGCACCTTATTTCAATGGATGAATTATTCCAGGATCCACTGCTATTAATTGGCTATCACTAATATGCTCTTCAAATATCATTTTTTTTGTGGCTTTCCTCTGATTTTCACACGATTGTGAGTTTCATCCCAGCTGCTTATATGCAATTTTATAGGACTGACCAGCAGGGGATTTGACCCTGCTTTAATTTTTCCAAAATTGTTACTGTTTTTTTTTTCCCGGGCTTAGTTACGGAAGATTTTTGTGGTGCAGTTCTGCTCCTCCTGGCACCCTAATTGACTATTTTCTATTCCCATACCTGCTCTGCCTAAGATTGAGTTACTCACACTCACAGAACCCTAGATAGTCTCGATCAAAAATTATCAAGCCTTGTCGCTTTACCACAGAAACCATTATAAGCAGATTTAATATGGATTACGGTAAATATTTATATTACATAACACACAATATACCCACGCAGCCGAATTGATGCTGGAGACCTAGGACGGGAATTCCCATGCAAAGTGTCCGGCTTCATGTCGGCTGTGGGAGTAGGGATTGTAACTTACAACAACTTCTCTCAGGATAATTCTGAATAATACCCATAAAAATTCTAACTGAACAGCGACAGTACCAATCTTCATCGCCTTGGCGTCTTCCAATCCAGGTACAGGAACGCCAACTCTAGCCCACTCATAGTCACTACCGTGGGGCGCTGAGGAGAGATAATAATACAGGACTTGTTCTCGGGAAACAAGTCCTCCCACCCTAGGGGCAATCTGTCAAACTGGTTAACCGCCATCCCTTCCAATTTCTCACTTCTGCAAGCCCATAATACACTCAGCTAAGCGAAATAGACCTTCGTGGTTGTGCCGTAGTGACAGGGCTCCAAGTATTGCAAGCGTAATGATAACTCTAGCTCTATCCTGTTTTCTCCTATTTTAGTATCCACTTCAACCAAGACCTGGCTCCCCTATTTCTGCCGTGTGAGATCTGGTGCCTCAAGATCTGTATTGCCGGAAATTGCTTTGATTCGCTCTATGCTTAGTGAGCCGAGAACCCGTTGGTTCTCCGGTGAGAGTAGATATTTGTCAACGGACAGAGCTACTAGAAGGATGAAGTAAGCATTGAGTGTGCACTCACCGCCATAGTTCGGCGGTGGTTTCACAGGACCATGAATAGGGAGCTTAAGCTTAGGGTATAGGCCCTTTGGACGTACTATGGCTGGGCTAAATGTCGATTCTGAGCGATAGTGGCTGGAGGCAAATGAAAACATTGTTGGTTCTGAGTAAACGTTAGGGAAATACATATAATATTATCTTAATACCGATAGGACATATTACCAAAGTCGCCGCTCTCACCAAGCTCAATTATGAAGCTTGCTAATGAAAGACTCCCTCTTCTATCGGAGTGATATTCCCAGAGACCCCAAGCTCGACACCAGAGGTTTTTACATTGGTCATTGACGACCCTGTCCTATTTGGGCTAGTTTTGAGCATTGATGCTTGACAACACAAACGTTTGGGCAGTAGCGTCATAGACCACATCGATATATTCAGCACTTTCAAATGATTGAACTCCAGATAGTCGTACAGTATCTTTCTGGGAGAGACGGTTTTGCAGGTACCTGACGAATGTGTAAGCCAAGTGTAACGGGGAGAAGAACTGGTAGCTTCTGGGTATCTCGATAAAGGAGAGCTTGAAAATTCCGACAATTATTTATGCCGAAGACCACAAGGAGCTGGCAAATTGAGTCTGCCCATCTGCCTGTCAGTCCGTTGCACTTAATTGAGGAAGGTAGGTTTGCATAGGGAGAAGTTCCTTGTTCAGAGGACAAATCTCATGCGGACCAGCAGGAGTCCTTGAGCTGTATGAATCTATTGATTCATATGTGTCTCCGCTCACAAATTTCAAATGAACCTGCCTACATTATCGTAAAACATCCTGGATCTCGGCCGGGAGCTCATGAATGCCAAACAGGATCCGTTATTCACGTAGGGTAGATGGAGGTAGCGCTTTAGTTATAATGGTGTTATTTTTGAGGTCGAGAAGTTATCCAGGAGAGTTCTCTGAGGATCGGGGATAACGAAAGTGGAGAGCTGTTCCATAGTTGACTTGTATTGAATGAATGGGAGTGGAACTTTGATAAAGCCAGAGGGAAAGACATTGGACTTTTCTGACTGTTCCGAAAACAAACCGTAGGGTGACTGAACAAACCCAGAAGGCTAGAAATTAAGATGGCGGGGCTTGATACTTTGCTGTAGTGAACAAAATTGATTGAGTCCCCAAGTTCCAGTCGAAAAATGTTTCTCTTTCTTCCTCGTTGCCTCCCAAAAGCTCTTACCTGCCCTGCAATCCTCCAAACCATCGTCATCACTGTGCCTGCAAACCTTCCTATACCTCCCATCAACTTTTCACTTTTGCTACTATTACAGTCGGATACCTAGATAAATTGAAATCTTACCACGGGTGAGTCCAAAGATTAAGAACTTTGCCATTTCACATCCCGAGACCAATCCTAGCAGTGTAGTTAGTTCATAACCACATTTGCCTCATATCTAGAGTCTTTTCGCTAAGTTTCTAATAGGTATGGCAAACGAAATTGATCCACACCACCTAGTGCTGATCATTCATGCCAAATATGGGTCAAGGCGGCAGGATGGTGCCCCTCGCCGCTTAGACACTACGAACCACATTCTCGAACACGGCATTGGGCATGACCGTAATACGAACCTTGAGACCTTTCGGATTCTGGATGCGTTCTCTAGTTTATCCGTTCACAATCCAAAAGGTCAAGTCATGGCGTTCGCATTACAATGGATTTCTGACAAGAAAGAGATCCGGTTTACCATCGCCGAGAACAAAAATGTTCGAGTTGGGCTAGACACTTATGTCCAGAAGATATGGGAAGGTTTGCGAATATTATCAAAATTGTATGCAAGCTGCAAGCCTGAGGGATCGGATCAGGCTAGAAGGTTGCCAGTTGGTCTCCCTTTGGAGGCAGAAATATATTGTACTATATCTCAACACAGCTTGCCGAAGCAGCTCATGCGGGTAAAGGCACTCACAGAACCCCTTACCAAATTCGTGGCCGAAGTACTTGAGTATCGTGGGGACACCTACCCACAGGATTTCGACAAAAATCTCTACACCTTAGCGAAAGGGGTAGCCAAGATGTAACGACCCTACGATAGGTAGCTACAATAACTACCACCTTAGCCCAAATGGTATACCAAGAGGTAACCAAAGGTGGTATGGTCTCATATACTTAGTATATATCTAGCCGGGTAACCTAGGACAGGGTCTAGGGGATAGTGAGTAGCCTTGGGTACTCTAGGAGGCAGGGTAACCTTTCGGAAGTAAGTTCGCATAAAGTCAAGAAATTTATGGGAACATTACACGGCACTCCGAGATGACTTTGGTAGTCAACTGGAGTGCTGCCAAAGAGGTTAAAGGCATAAAGGGGCAAAGTTACCCTACCTTGGGAATTTGGCCATTATGTCCATGGACCCCAGTTACCCTACTGTGGAGTCCAAGTTACCCTACCTTCACCGGCAAAGTCATCCTAGAACTTAGAGGTCGATTACCTCACATTCTACGGGCTATTAGATGTTCATAGGCGCACACGCATCTGCGCGGGGAGACCCAAGCCTGAGTAATGGTGGCCCGAACATGCTATTGAATTTGGGCGGGTTTAGCTAACACGCCCCTCTGGCCCCAGCGTTGGGACGGCGCGTCATAGGCAGACGGCTGCCTAGTTGCTCGTTTGCTAGTAAATAGAGGTCATTGGAACGGCTGCCGTAACACCGTATACGTCGTCGCCGTCTGTCCGACTGAATGTCGTTCGCAGGATATATAAGGGGAGTATGGGTAACCGCCAAAATGGGGGTCGCCCATATATGGTCTCTCGGGCACCTAGGAGTCTATTCTAACCTATGGGTAGTAGGGTAGTCTTCATAGTGGTAATCAGGTAGTCTCAGAAGGCCAGGGTGCTTTCGAGACAAATACCTCAGTAACCAGCCCGGACCTTCTCCCCTTGATTTGTAGCATTACTATGGGTTGTCAATGGACTCTAGAGGTATGAGTCTTATCACGGTAGAGTATGTCTCGAGAGGCTGGCTATGGGTAGCGCCCACTTAGCCAGCCATCGGCTACATCTCACCGGGGGAGCTTGCATGTCAAATTGTCACATTGGATAGTCGCGTAGATTAAATGATCGACTGCATAGCTTGTATAGACGAAACTACCACTGGGCCAGTGAGTCCACCACCTAGGTATTGACTCTGATTGTTGGCATCACAGTTAGCCACTGGCGTGCCTTCGATAGGAAGAGTTTTTCCTCCTGCAGTTGTATTGGAGATGCATTGCAGAAACTCTTATCCTATTGACGCAGTTAAGTGTACCCGAGTTGGTCCGACACTTCCGGCAGGATAATTCCTGATGGAGGGTAGACCTCGGACAAACCCTGAGCAGGACAGGGTACTCGCACAAGGTCGGAGTAGTGGTGAATGTCAAAGGCTTAAATCTGATATCTACTTAAGTTTAAGCGTTTGGCATTCTACTTCGATAACCAACTTTTCCTCAAGAGAACTAAAGTGAGTGAAGCTTCGAGCTTAACTATATTAAGTTTTACAGTTTGATTCTTCTTAATTATTTTACCTCATCTTTATCTTCTACTTTGAGTGTTTAGTGCGGTCGCAACCTTAGAGTTCACCTCTCTATAGGGTGCCCCCGTTACAGTATATAGTTAAGCGCACTGGCTTAACTCACTTCTGAGAATTGTTGTATTGGCCTACAGTTTGGACATTGTTTGATTACGAGTCGCTTGTCTGGTACAAGAAGCATCGAGTGGAAAGAACAATGTCTTCAACTATGGCTGTGTCCCGCTTTCATTCTCGTCCTGAGCGTATGACTGGTATTGAGCGAGAAATATCTCGAACCGCTGCAAGAGCAGACCTAAAGAGATTAGGTTGGCGGCCAATCCAGCAGCTCTTGACATATGACATTGAGAATGATCCTACCTTTGAGGAGGAAATACCTCGTACCGTCAGAGAGATGGAGATTGAAGACCCTTGCGCCTTCCTCCAAAGTTTCACTCATGACCCATCAGTAGGACGGAGAATACCCCAGAATAGACGATGGAAGATGACTTTCGCTGATTTCACAAAAGATCTCGTTGAACCATACATACTTGAGGAGATCACAGGGCAAATGCAAGATGCACAAAGCCACCTCCTCAATCTTGCTGAAGAGGATCAGCATGCATTTGAAACTGAGATCGTGGAAAATGCAAATCGTTGGATGGAATACCAGCGAAGGAACTTCCGCCAGTTAGCTATATCCGATCAGATGATTCGGAAACGGGTAGAGGCCTTGGAGCAGGCCGCTGCCCAGGGGTATTCGATTGACGCTGAGAATGACGTGGTTATGGATGCTGCCCCTGCCCTTCCTTTGGCAATAGAACCCCCTCCTCATTATGCAGCTGAAGTCGCAGCCTGCATGATTAATGAGCAATATCAACCTTGGTTGAATGAAGTGGGTAGACAATTCATCGCACAGCAGGAGCAGCTTGCGAAAGTGCAAAAGCAGGTGGCCGAAGCACACGAACGTCGAACCCCTCTCGAAGTGGCCTTCAGTGAGGTTATCCGCTCTCGGGGAACAACTCCTTCTGCGAGGAACCTCTGGCCATCGTCACGTCCTCTCGGGGTTACCAAGTCTAGCTCCATTTCGTCGGGAAGGTCATCGAGACAGAATTCTCCACAGCCGCCACCTCCGGAGGCTGTCCCCGCAACCCCCTCTCCATTACCATGATCATCGACGGTACCTGCCCCTCAGGTAGTGGAACAAAATACGCCGGCGATACGTATCGAACGAGAACGACCCTTTGCGGTAGCAGGGCAAACCCCTCTACCCACCACTCCACAAGTCCCAGGTGCCTTTGTTTCGGCAATAGCACCGCCTGCACCAGCAAAGCCTTCAGGTACTGTTGGACCTCTCGGTCTTTCCCGAAGGTCAGAGGCGCCAGCACCTACGGGTGTTTGTTCCCCTGACTGTAGGGTTGTGGCCGAAGGAGGCGATATTCGCTATGCGCATAGGTTTCCATGTCTCAAGAGTGACTTTGAGCCGATCCAGATTTGGTCAAGACCTTTGAATAACGCTCCTCAGCCAAAGTCAAAACAGAACCGATGCGGGTACTGTGAGAGTATGAGGCACACTAGGCATAGTGACTGCCCTGATTTTTTAAGAGACTATGTGGTTAACACTCGTGCCGCTAGCCAACAACCTCCTTCCCCACCGTCTAACCCATTACCTGAGAGAATGGATGAAGACGTGCCGGGTGAAGATGGTTCTAGTGGGTATGATTCCCCTAGGGGAGGCCCCAGCGGCAACGCTGGTGGCAGTAGAGGAAATCTTCCTCCCCTTGGTGGAAACGCTGGAGGCGGTGGAGACCCGGGTGATTCCGACTCTTCGTCAGATGGCGATTCTGACTCCTCCCTTCCCGATCCGCGGAAATTCCTAGGAAGACGTAAGTTCCACTGGAATGATGCGAGGAAGGAAAAGTATGATAGGCGGTGTCATGAGCTTGCTGAGTATCTTCGGAAACAACGCAAGGGTAAGAAGTCAGCCCATCGAACGAAGAAACCTGTGAAATTAGGTGTCAATCCGTTCAAAGGTGACTCTACCGATACTCAACGCTTCATACAGGATTGTGAACTCAAACTGGACTATTTTAGGGAATCCCTCCGCAAGGACTGGGATAAAGTCAGTTTCGTAATCCCCCTTCTCCAAGGTCCGGCCAAAAAATGGTACCAGAGCATACACCCTTACGTTAGTGAAGAGGGTGCCCGTCGAGAAGGTATTCTCTTCGATCCGAAAAATGGCCTTCGCACTTGGGAAGGTTTTCGGCAACGGCTGGTGTCAAGTTTTGGAGGACACACTGATCGGGATCGCGCTCTTCGGGAGTGGAATGATTTGACTATGAAGTCCGGTAGGATCGATCACTTTTGTGACAAGCTGATGAGACTGGCTTTAGAGTTGGGATATAGCGGCAATTTTGTCAAGGACAACGCTTGCGTAGGGATAACTACAGACCTTCGCAATGCATGGGCTTTGAAAACTCAGCTCCCCTTGATTATGTCGAATACATCAATCTCCTCTGCCAAACTGGACATCAGTTGGAAGATGTTGCTTCCTTTAACCGTACGGTTACAAGGGAAAAACATCATTGCAAGCCGGAAAGGAGCAACGATAGGCAATCTTCTGCTAAGAAACAGCTAAAGGAAAGGAAAGGCTCGGGGCCACGCCAACAGAAACCCCGCAACCATGCGTCTGGGTCTTCAAGACCTCAAGAGACAGAGTACACAAAAATGCATCGTGATATTCCACAGACTCTGATTGACAAACGCAAACGGCTGAATCAATGCTCTCGATCTGGACAAGCCGGTCACTATTGGGCAAAGTGTCCTTCGGCTACTCCAGTCGTTGCATCCTCTCGAATTAATCGAAAAAGAGGCGCCGGTGAAGCTGGACACGAAGCCACCCATGTCCCGAAATCGCGACGCATTGAAGCTGCTCCTAAACCTGCTGTTAAGCAAGTTGTAGCTCAGGTCCGCGGATCACCACCTCCAGATTTGGATATCTTGGAGATTGATACCGACATGGACGGCTAGGTAAGATCTATCCCAAGAGGTGATAGAAATGCAAAAGCTAACTCTACTCAACAGCCGCGGAAGGCATATGAGATAGATAATGGAAACGAAGGAGTAATGTTCCCTACTAGGAGTACTACAAATTGAAACTAATATCTGGCTATAGGCATAGCGAGATCGGTTGGGTTTCTTTTGTTACATGGGAATTGTTGCGGTACTTTGTTTTATGCTTTTGTTTTTTGTTTCTTATGTGATTTTGCGAAAATGTTATTTGCTTATCTCATACTGTTGAAATTTCGGATTGGATTTGGTTGGGTTTTAGGTTGATTTCGTCAGGCTGGACTTGACTTAGCAATTGAATGTTATTCTGCAAGTTTACCTGAGGAGGGTTGAATACCCGAAATCATGCTAGCGTGATAGTAAACAGCCAAGCTATTGAAAGCCCGTAAAATTCATCAAGTGATAAAAGCCATTCACGACCCGTTGTGGCCGCTCTTGTGTTGAAAGGCAAGAGACATTGATTAGCTATTGTAAAACCATACCAAATTCTTCCAAAATACTAACCGAAATGTTTAGGGACAAGAGACCCGACAAGCGGTTGAGGCTCGCAGGCCCACCGCCACATACAAGATCCATTCACGTAAGAGTGAGATTAGAATGGAGTCACAAGCAAGAGAGGCTAAGTGGTGAAGCCCTCTTATTGTTAGACAGTGGCGCTACTGGGGCTGTGTTAAGCAGCGATTGGGTTAAGAATGCCCAAGTACCGTTTGTACGTTGGAAGGATCAGACACCAATTTTAGATGCTAGTGGAAATCATATTCCCGGCTCTGGTCTCCACTATACTACTACGGTAAACATGTACATAGGAGACCACATAAATAAAATGCGATTTGAAGTTGCAGATATGCTGGCAGGCAAGGTGGATGGTGTAACAGGTTTACTCCTGTCTAACCAAAAGGTACAATACAGGGCTAGCGGTTGACCGGCAAGCGCTAGGTCTAAGGGAGTCTTCAGAGAGCTCGAGGGTAAAGAGGGATAATAGTTAAAGGGCAAGTGGAACTCTGAGATCGCCGTTCAACCAAGTATATTCTCAAAACATGAGTCTGCTGAAGTCTGCCGTTCTCCTGCTAGCCAGGAGATGAGTTTAAATAGAAGAGTTCCCCCAGGGCGATAGTAATCAGATATCCTGCAACCACGATCATTACCGGGCAGTGCACCTTGCTGATGGTATTATTATCCCAGTAGTAGAGCACTGCTATAGGAGCAGAGATACAGCAGGCTGATAGGCAGCGCGGGCATGTATGGAGGAACACAGAAGTGTGGACAGGTGAACGTTCTACTAGGGCAAGCACGGATGATTAGGGCATATGCGGAGACATATGGGTATCACATGTAGAGAGCAGAGTTTTCCCTACTAGAGGGAACCGTAGCTAGCAACCTCCATAGACAACGCAACTTAATACAACTCCAACATCTCCTCCATTCAACACATTCCTAACGAATCGTGCAACTACCTCCATCACTTGCCCTGCATGTCCTGTGATCCCACATGAAACCTAAGAGTCATGACACTGCCTCAATGCTATCTCAGCTTACATGACCATTCCTTCACTTGTGATTCTAAATAAAACAATAAACATGCAAAACTAAACTTAACACAAGCTACCCGGCCTTAATATAGCTCCGGGGCTGTAAAACAATCAAACTAATCAAAGTAATCAAACTAAACATAGGAAATCCTGCACTCAGCTCCTGTATACTGTTACCGGAACATGTATATATGTTACAGATGGTTACCTGCCAATGTCGTGGTTAAAGGACCACAACCCAGATATTAACTGGGAAAAGGGCAGGCTTAAGTGGCGCTCAGAATATTGCAAGGCCCACTGCCTAAGAAAAGAACGGCGCTTAGAGTTCATTACAGAAGAAGAACTCTTAGCCGAAGACCCAGACAATATCTTTGTCATGGGCATGGCCCTTTATACTGATGAAGACGGCGAGGACATCAAGATTAAGATTCTCCCTCAATATAGAGACTATGCAGATATATTCAGTCAAGAGAAAATCAATGCTTTGCCTGAGCATAGTGAATATGATCATCGTATCGACTTGATTCCTGAGGCCAAATTACCAGATGGGCTTATCTATCCCTTGTCTAAGAAGGAATTGGACGCACTTTGGGATTATATTAAGGAAAGGGAGGATCATGGGAAGATCAGAAGATCTTCTTCACCAATAGGCGCTCCTATCCTATTTGTGCCGAAGCCTGATGGTACGCTTCGGTTATGTGTTGATTACCGAGGGTTGAACAAGATCACTATTAAGAATAAGTATCCGTTGCCCTTGATGAGCGAGCTTAGGAGCAGGCTCGGTAAAGCCACTATCTTCACTAAATTGGATCTGAAGAATGGCTATTACCTCATCCGGATGGCGGAAGGTGAAGAATGGAAGACTGCTTTTAAAAGTACGTATGGTCTTTATGAGTACACCCTGATGCCCTTTGGGTTATGCAACGCACCATCAACGTTTCAAAGTATGATCAAAGATGTATTCCGAGACATGTTAGATGTCGGAGTCATCGCCTATATGGATGACATTCTGATCTATACGGAAACAGTTGAAGAACACGTTGCCCTGGTAAGGCGGGTCATGTAAAGGCTGCGGAAGGCACGCCTTTGCGTTAGCATTAAGAAGTCAAGCTTCCATCAACGGGAAGTAGAGTTCCTAGGGTATAAAATATCTGATAGAGGAATCTCTATGACAAGTACAAAGGTTGAAGAGATCCAGGCATGGTAAACGCCCGACAAGGTCGTCGATGTGCAAAGTTTTATGGGCTTTGCTAATTTCTATCGTCGGTTCATAAAAGGTTTTAGCAAGATAGACAAACCGTTAACAGACTTGACAAAGAAGGGTATCAAATGGACGTGGACCCCTTCATGTCAGGATGGTTTCGACACAATGAAGGATATGTTTACCACAGGTCCGATTCTGACACACTTTGATGACACTCGTCCAACTAAGTTGGAAACCGACACTAGTGACTTTGCATTAGGGGCCGTACTATCTCAACTCTGTGAAGATGAGAAATGTCATCCTGTAGCTTTTCATAGTAGAAAGTTCTCGCCAGCAGAGATAAATTATGACGTCCATGATAAGGAAATGGCCGCAATAGTGGCAGCCTTTAAAGAATGGGCATATATGTTGATGTCGGTTGATGATCAGATATTGGTATACACTGATCATAAGAATTTAGAGTACTTTAATACTACAAAGACTCTGAACCGCAGACAACATCGGTGGGCAGAGTTTATACAACCATTCAATTTTAAGGTTATTGATAGAGAAGAACGGTTAAATGAAAAAGCTGATGCTTTGTCGAGGCGTAGGGACTACCGCCCTGAAGGGGGGAGTAATTCCGAACCTTTTACATTTTTTCACCCAGGACAGTATATTGGAGAGGAGCCCGTCATCTTGTGACCACATGTGTTGCAGACTTGCCAAGGTTTTCGGTTGCAGACAACATTTCACGAGGCTCTTATGAAAGCAGCCGATAGTGATCAAACCTATTTAGCAACGCTAAAGGCACTCCTCAATGGGGATAGTAAGGTTGATACAAATTTTAGTATCGAAAAGGATTTGCTCCTATATACGAATCGGTGGTATATTCCAAAGGATGAAGGTCTAAGGCGAACAATCATGGAGGCAGAACATGAGTCAAAGATTGCTGGACACTTCGGAACATACAAGACCATTGGCAGGGTTAGGGCTAACTTCTATTGGCCAAAGATGGATGAAAACATTACCGAGTACGTTCACTCTTGTGATGTATGTCAACGTAATAAAGTTATTCAGCATAAGAAGTACGGCCGCCTAGAACCCTTAGAAGTTTGTATGAGGCCATGGACGGCAATATCCATGGACTTCATTGTGGGGCTACCAAAGTCCGACAGGTATACAAAAATATGGGTCATTGTAGACAGGTTCTCCAAAATGGCACATTTCATACCGTTACAGTGTAACGACCCTATGATAGGTAGATACAATTACTACCACCTTAGCCCAAATGGTATATCAAGTGGTAGCCAGAGGTGGTATGGTCTCATATACTTAGTATATATCTGGCCGGGTACTCTAGGAGGCAGGGTAACCTTTCGGATGTAAGTTCGCATAAAGTCAAGGAATTTATGGGAACGTTACACGGCACTCCGAGACGACTTTGGTAGTCCACTGGAGGGCTGCCGAAGCGGCTAAAAGCATAAAAGGGCAAAGTTACCCTACCTTCACCGGCAAGGTCATCCTAGAACTTAGAGGTCGATTGCCTCACATTCTACGGGCTCTTAGATGTTCATGGGCGCACACGCACCTGCGCGGGGAGGCCCCACGCTTGCGTAAGAGTGGTCCGAACATGCTATTGAACTTGGGCGGGTTTAGCTAACACCCCCCTCTGGCCCCAGTGTTGGGACGGCGCGTCATAGGCAGACGGCTGCATAGTTGCTCGTTTGCTAGTAAAAAGAGGTCATTGGAGCAGCTGCCGTAACACCGTATAAGTCGTCGCCGTCCGTCCGACTGAATGTCGTTCGCAGGATATATAAGGGGAGTATGGGTAACCGCCAAAATGGAGGTCGCCCATATATGGTCTCTCGGGCACCTAGGAGTCTATTCTTGCCTACGGGTAGTAGGGTAGTCTTCCTAGTGGTACTCAGGTAGTCTCAGAAGGCCAGGGTGCTTTCGAGACAAATACCTCAGTAACCAGCCCGGGCCGTCTCCCCTTGATTTGTAGCATTACTATGGGTTGTTATTGGACTCTGGAGGTATAAGTCTTATCACGGTATAGTATGTCCCGAAAGGCTGGCTATGGGTAGCGCCCACTTAGCCAACCATCGGCTACATCTCACCGGGGGAGCTTGCATGTCAATTTATCACATTGGATAGATGCGTAGATTAAATGATGGACTGCATAGCTTGTATAGACGAAACTGCCACTGGGCCAGTGAGTCCACCACCTAGGTATTGACTCCGGTTGTTGTCATAACAGTTAGCCACTGGTATGACTTCGATAG
>Ga0307509_10003997_pt1 | contig 21691 bp, 17 predicted proteins | sample 10_EM_MG_FD_202245 | JGI IMG/M metagenome (GOLD analysis project Ga0307509, IMG submission 202245) | Populus trichocarpa ectomycorrhiza microbial communities from riparian zone in the Pacific Northwest, United States - 10_EM | ecosystem: Host-associated > Plants > Roots > Unclassified | place... | reverse complement strand
CCCCGTAGTCCCCCGTAGTCCCCCGTAGTCCCTCGTAGTCCCCCGTAATCCCCTGCCGTCCCCCACGATAAAAATGTCTTACCTTGCAGGGCCCGCCGTTCGCCACAAAGACGGCCGTCCTGAGGTTTCCAGGACGGGTGTGGACCACATTTTGCCGTCCCGTCCGGTCCAGGGCTCTTGGCAGCCCCCCCGTCGGGCCCTACGGGGGCCCCGGACCGTTGAGAACACTGGTTTAACGCGGAAGAAGGACCTGTTGGATTTACAGGACTCCACGGAGCAGCATATCTCGGAATCGTAGAGATGGTTTCTGCTCTATTGGAGATGGAGCAATTGCATGTTAATGAAATGGATGGGATGGGGGCTACGGCTCTCACTTGGGCAACTATACAAGGGCACGAGGAGGTGGTAAAGATCCTATTGGAGCAAGAGGACGTGCTCCCTGACCAGAGAGACCAGTGTTCCCAACCGTCCCGTCCGGACTGCAGGGCCCTGGCGTCCAATAGTCCCGTCCGTCCCGGGCGGGGTTGGTATGGACGGCCGGGCAAGGCGTCCGTCCTCACCATTTCCAGAAAGACTGCAGGGCCCGGCCGTCAACCTACAGTCCTGCAGTTAATATCAAGTTCCGGTAGGGCCTCGCCGTCTTTGGAATTGACGGGCGTCATCTGCAGGGCCCGGCCGTCCTGAGTCAGGACGGGCGTCACCTGTAGGTACCCGCCGTCACCTGCCCTCCTGAGTGAGGACGGGCGTTACCTGTAGGTATTTCATAAAAATACCGTAAAAATACTTTCGATTCGCTATCTCCGTCGGCTTATAATAGGTTCAGTTTGAGAGGTTAATAGAATTGCGTGTGTCGGTTAATGAGATTTAATAACGTCCTGATGGTTGATCTTTTCCCGCATAGGAAAGCACTAACCCTTTTGAACTCTTCCAGGCAGTAGATTCGGAGATAGCAAACGACAGGAGTTTTTACGGTATTTATAATGTGTGATTGCTCTATCCGCTAAGCTGTTGCTTCATACATTTGATAAGAGAAGAAAATAGGCTTGGGGATTTGGAGGATAGAGCGGTAATATTAGGCGGGGAACTAGGGCAGGTTCCGGGGATCCGATATGAGTGCACAGCTTGGTTGATTGATGAGAAAATTTGATACCTGATACCCAAATATGATGATAGCGTTGTAATAAAGATGTTTCGTTTCTTCAAGCACAGACTCCCGGCTCGGAAATTTAAAAATAGCAGTTCAACTGAGACACCTGTAGGGCCCGGCCGTCCATCCCGGGCATGGGTTAGGACGGACTACAATTTGGCGTCCGTCTCGTCCAAGGGCCGCAAATTTGGCGTCCGTCCCGTCCTAGGCAAAAGACGGACGGACTGGACGCTTGGGAACACTGAGAGAGACACATACGGCTGGACGCCGCTCTTGTGGGCTGCTAAGTTTGGGTATGAGGGGATAGCAAAGATGCTTTTGAACCGAGAGGACGTTAACCCCAATACAATGGAAACCTTTGACGATGAGGAAACGCCGCTCTCGCAGGCGGCTAAGGGTGGGCACGAGGGGATAGTAAACAGGCTTTTGGAACGAGAGGACATTAATATCGACCAAGCACTCGCCCTTTATGACGGGACGGTGCTTTTCTACGCGGCACGGGAGGGGTGGGAGGTAGCTGTAAAGATACTATTGGAGCGAGGGGACGTCAACCCCGATGAGGTAGACAGCTGTGGTCAAACGCCGCTTGCGTCGGCCGCCGCATGTGGGCATGGGGGGATAGTGAAGATGCTTTTGAAACAAGAGAACGTCAACCCCGACCAAGCAGACACTGATGGTCGAACGCCACTCTGGTGGGCGGCTCAGATCGGGCACGAGGGGGTAGTTAAGATGCTTTTGGACCGAGAGGACGTCAATCCCAACAAGGCAGACACCGAATATAACCTGACACCACTCTCGTGGGCCGCTTGGAGGGGGAATGAGGGGGTTGTAAAGATGCTGTTGGGCCGGGGGGGTGTCCTCACCACCATACCTGATAGAGATAATCAAACCTCACTATCCTTAGCTCTCTCTAGAGGGCATTATGGAGTCGCGAAAATCATACTAGACTAGGAAGCTGTCAATTCCGACACAGCCGATCGCGGCGGCCAGGCACCTGTTCCACCATCGGTAGACCACACTCCGCAGGTAGTAGTATTAGACCCCAAGGGTTCAGCCTCCATGTCCACAGATAACAACCCGTCTACCACACCGTCTCGGCTTTCTCAACCCACTTCCGTCGTGCCCCTGAAGTCCTCGCACCCCCAGAGGAAAACTAGCACCCATCCTATCACTACTCGATCAATTCTCTCACCCACCATCGGCCACCTTTTTATCTTATCCGCTCTTATCTGTCATTTCGCTTTTTTCCTTTACATACTCTCTTCATTACTCGGTATATCCTTCTCCCGTAAATGCTTGTCAAGTGAAGGATCGGTGTAGGCCAGATCTAGGCGGCTTTAGATGCAAAATAGACATTCATAACCGCGCTTTTCTAGTTCCTCTTTCTATTTACTATTTCTTAACATTGTGTTTTTTCCCTCCTTTGCCCTCTCTCCTCATTAGAGTTCTAGTTGTATTTAGCCACATCGCGCTACTCTTTCACATTCCTGGTACTCGTTCTGTTTTGTATTTTCCCCGTGTTTTGTAGACAGTCGCGCATAGTACAGTGGGATGGCCCAAGGATTTTGGTAGGAATAGATGGTAAGCTCATAGAAGTCCGCTCTATATTCATAAGTAGTTCGTTTAGCTCCTTACAGTAATTACTTCTGTTTCTGCCAAGCGGTCGTCAACCAGGGTTCCGAATGGTCGGCCGAGGACTGGCTCGGACTAGCTAGACTAGGTCCAAGTCTAGTCTAGTCTAATGGTGAAAATTAGACTGACCAGACAGTCGTGATGGTTGAAACTGACTGGACCGGGCTCAGTCAGACTAGGTGGACTGGGTCAAAACCGAGTGATAGAAGGTGCATTGGCTTGCGCTTAAAGGCAACCACCAAATTGTTAAAACCCCTGCAGAGAAACTAGATGAAACGCCAAGAGTAAAGCACCCGAAGACTTCAATCGCTAATAGAGCTGTGTGGAAGGTCTCTCTCATTCACCCACACTCACTAGCACACTCCACTAACTCATTTACTATAGTAGAGACAAGAATATATATGAAGCAGAAAAGCTCTCTCGTCCTGGATCAATCGCAACAGATGTCCTTTCTCTTCAAAGTATATTCCCTTGCGCCTTTCCTGGACCTCGAAGCTAACATCGGGGAGGGGGGGTTGTCATGACTCCCATTGCTCATACCATCCCCGAATCCTCCATGTTTTTCCGCCTTCCCTCCCTTTTTCACAAACTTCCATGCTAAAAAACAAAAGGCAAAGATCATAGATACTATTACTCATCACATTCGGATATCCAGCATGTGTACACTCCGCCCTGGCTCTTTCACAGACTTCTATGATAATAAAAGAATAATAAATATCATCACAGCCCCCATTGCTAGTCGCGTTCGGGCGTCTGGCGCGTTTATGCAACCGTGTTATAGAGACTGGACCACTTGAACTAAGCCGGTCTAGTAGTTAACACCAATGTAGAGCGACCAACTGGTCCTGTCCTCAAGACTTGACCGGTTGGACTAATCGGAACGATGTCGTCAGCGGTCCTTTCCACAGATTGTCATGCTCCCATACCGGTTCCGTCTCACGCCATCGGTGGCCGTCCTTTGTGGTGAATTTCAACCCCAACCCTAATTTTCTGGACATCACTTTGACGCCGGCGAATGGTCGGGTGGTATCAGCAAGATATCCCGGGAGGTGTTTTTGTGGCGTGGGTCAGCTCTGCCAGCTCTGTATGTAAATTATTGAGGTTCAGGGTTGGTTTATGCCAACGGGGAATTGAATATTTGTGGAGCACGACAATAGGTGCAGCACTATTAACTAATACATTATTGAGATATTGCCAGAACTCAAAAACTTGAATATAATCCCGGAACATTTTCTCGAGTAAGGACTTTCCAGATCTCCCCTGCTAATAACCCTGAAGAAACCCGCCCTAGGTTCGTAAACGGTTCGCTTGTCTCCTCCTTGTAGTCCCCTCCCTTTCCCCCAAGCAGTCACCCGCGGTCCTCATCATAGACCGCTGTATCATACTAGAGCAAATTAAGGATGGGAATGTGTAGGAAGAGCCCTGAAAATGACACCAGCAATCCCACTACCAGTTTCGCCTTCGTCACTACAGTTGAATCAGGAACAATTATGATCAAGCGCTAAAGAATTCATTCAATCTGCGTGGTGTTGAGCAGTCCCTACCCATCCGACATGCAACAGAAATCGGGTTCCGAGAAAGTCTAGCTGGCCACGCTCACCCAACCCCTGAACTATGATATATATTAAGCCAGTCCACCATGTTAGAATATGCGGATATCAGACTGTATTCATGCTAGTATCATGGAGTTCACGATGCTTGGCAGCCGGGCTAGTGAACTAGCGTTAAGAGGTCTGTGGGAGTCTGGATACGGACAGCTACAATAGGGGTACTCGGGTATATAGCAACGCCCCCGAGCACTACGGTTAATTAAGCAATTCTACTATCGCAATTCCTCTCTTACTTGTCGATATCTCTTCTAGGATTACAACACACCAAAAAAGCCCTCATCCGAGTGACTTTCCATGACCTCAGGGTTGGCACGGGAGTCCTTGTCTAGCACATTCTTATTATATCTGCGCCACGCTGTTTTTCTATTTAGAGCATACAAGTGTGAGAAATTCCTTGTACTGTATCATACTAGGAGACTTGGAACAAGAAAACAGAATGTGCCAGTACGCACACCAGCAGCCTACCCGCTAAGGGGCTCCTGCAATGGACCGGGGTTTTGTTTAGTTAGCAAGACAGATCGCTGAATAGAGGGATCCAGCAGAAAAATATAATCCCTACCAAAAATGCCAAGCATGACCAGAGAGACTTGATGCGAACCGCGCGAAATTTTTGAGTTCCAGCACTAAGACAGGATACCTAGACAACCTGAAAGCCGGTGGGAAACAGCTTGAGACCTCGCCTTGCCCAAGTTGTCATAGTACTAGAGGATAGCAGGCAGAAATAGAAGCTGCCATACTTATCAGGGTTTAGGTTTTGCCTTGGCCATTGTTTACATCTTGGTATTTCTTTCAAGGATAACCACGGCCCCTACCACCCACCAGTGGGTTGTAGGGGTGTTCACAATCCCTACAGAAAATACCAACTCCAAGAGCTTGGTATTTCGCCATTCCTAATTTATCGCTGTTGCTGTAGTTACGACGTTTTCCGCAGGGATTATATTTTCTGCTAGATCCCTCTAATGCACAGCGGGGGGCACTGATAGCGAGGTTTGCTTGGCAGATATTGAGGGGTAACCCAGTTGGTTCGCGCTAAACTGACGCTCTTATTAATGTGTAAGCGCTAGCTTGCTAACCCTTATATTCACGAGTAGTTGATAGCCTATAAGTTGTACCGTGAAAAAAATGTATCGGAAAAAGGGTGGAGAGATTCTCTTGTTTCCATTTCAGCGTTCGGTGGTTCTAGGCATGTGAGCAGCATGCCTCTGACCCCTGTTTTCTGCCGGTTTTGACTATGGGCCGTACTTTCTCGAGAAAACCTTTTCGATACCGAGAATACTTTACTCATCTCAGCGAAAGCGCAATGTTTCACTCGATGATGTTCCGTGATACAAAACAAGGTAATAAGCATACAGGTAGTAGAGTTATGAAAATTAAGCTAGAACAGGACTATGTTATGTTGACATAGCGGTACCTAGTGGCCAGAGACCCCTCTTACCGCCCGCGGTAATGGGGATTAGGGTCTAGTGGAAATGGAATCTAGTGGTGGTGATCCTAACAACGGCATTTCAGACCCTTGCGGCCTAACTGTGCCTCCGCCGGCGGACCGCCATTCCCGCAAAGTGGTATTAGACTTCACTGATTCCAGGTCCGGAGATAGCGAACTCTCCACAGCACAGTTATCCGGACTGCCTCGATCTCCTTCCACCGTGTCCTAAAGTCCACCCTCCTAGAATAGCTAACACTTATCGTAGCACAACCCACCCGATTATCTCATTTGTCGTCGGCCGTCGTTGTATCATCCCCTCTCTTATTTTTCATTTCCCATATCTCTTTACCGGAGTAGAGTACTTCCTCCCTTCTTCGTTACTGATGGTATAATAATCCCAGTAGTAGAATGTTGTATCAGGAATTTAGGAGCGGAGATGAGCACTGGCAAAGGGAGGCGCACACCGGATGGAGGAACACTGAAGTGTGGACAGGCGAACGTTCTAGGGCATGAACGGATGTATAGGGCATATGTAGAGACATAGGGCTACACATGTAGAGTACTAGTAGAGTTTTTATTGCTTAAGGTGAACCGTAGCTATAATAGCAACCCACAGGATGTGCACCTTGACATCCCCTCCCGCTAATACGCAAGCACACGATTATACCACCTCCATCAGTTACTATATATATTCTCGTTCCACAGATATTTGCCAATCGAGGGATTAGCGCAGACGATATCTCTGGTGATTTAGATGTAGTTTCCGCTTGGTATTTGCTAGTTATCAAGTTACTCGTTTTTCCCCTCCTTTGCACCTCCCCCTGCCGAACCTCTGGTTAGGCCTTGCCTTATCACATTGTTCTTGTTCTTCACTCCAGTTATCCGTTGAGTTGCTGATTGTCTTGTGTTTTGTGGCAGTCATGTAAAGTATAAAATGGCCCATTCTCGGCGATGGGTAGGAAAATACTGTGCCCCTGAAGAAGCCAGCCCTAGGTTCGTAAACAGCTCGCCTACCTCCTCCTCCTAATTCCTCTCCCTACTATCCAGCAAGCTTCAGTAGTTGCTTTTACAAGCTATCAGGCTCCAATACGGCTTCTGCAAGGTGTTTCACGCAATTTCCAAACAGTTGAACCACAACCCTAACCCTAAATTATCGTATACCATTTGAGTGACGGTGCATGGTTAGTGAACCCAGATTCTATACATGCATCTGGTTTTGAGTTTGCTTCCACTAGTGAGGGTATCCCTCGAATAAGACAACTAACTTATAGTCTAACGTAGCACAGAAAAATTACAAAAACACAAAAGCCCGAATATAATGTAGAAGCCCTTCACAGTCAAGTGGTCTATATTTGGGCTGGCTTTATAATTATTGGTGCCATCCTGCTGGAGAAGAATGTATATTTCAGGCAACACTCAAAGTCACAGTTTTGATTCGAGAAATTGGATACAGAATCAAATAAGGTACTGAATTGCACTCGGGGTGGGTGGCTCTCAGATTTATTTTAGCTTGCCATCCGTTCCGAATTAATGGCTAAGAATCCAATTGATCCACCGATAAGTTATCCCGAGAACCTTTGTTGGAAATCATAAGATGCTGCGCAGCATGCCCGCATGATGCCTTCATTGTTTGGATGTCTCTGGCAAGGCGCTTTGGCTTCTGAAGTGCGTTTTGGCTTCCGGGAAAGCATTTTGACTATAGGAATGCACTTGAGTCTTGGATTGATGCCTCTGCTGGGAGAACTGCAAGGCAAGCATGAAAGAGTCGGGCGCATGAAGGCTATATGCCGGAGGTGTATGAACAATGGGAGTTCGCCCCTCCTTTGCTCGCACGGGAGTGAGAAGGGGGAAGGGGGGGCATACAAGGAGAGACTGGAGGTGGAGGGATAGGAGTCCTTTGTTGTGGTTAATATGTAATGCTGTTTGCGCCGTTAGTTAGTTAGAGTCTGTGTTGTGTTAGAATTCTTTGATGATGCTTGGCATGCTCGTCATATCGCATATGGCATATGGTGTTCCGAGAGTTTCCTCTATAGATCAAATAAAGGCTTCGGGTATGTGCTCTGGATCGACACCCCCGCCGGGAGGAAAGCGGAAGCCCGGAAGCAATACGGCAGAGAGTGTTGGAAATCTTTGATGTCGTTCGGCATACTCAGCATTCATGCAGCCCATCCCGCTATCGTTCAGACAAACCCCCGGTGATGCAACTGGGATCAGGGCAGTGTCGGACGGAATACGACTCTGAAAGCGCCGGATGTGGGAGCGAGTTTGACGCTCGGAGGCTATTGCCAGAGAGGAAGTTTTCTTTGTGATGTTTGCTTTTTGTTAGCATGAGAGTTTTGCGGAAGGGAAAGAGGAACATGCGGGAAGAGAATAGGCCTGTATTGCGATGGATGGAACAACGAGAGGAAGGTTTTGTTGCTTTTATATCTAATCCTATCTCTACCATTAGTTTAGTAGATAGTTAGTTGAGCGGTGTCGTGAGAGCGAGCAGTTGAATGAGAAGGAGTTCTCCCTAAGTTTTGTCTGAGCGATCTGTCTTTTGTGTAGCCGTAAGTATGGCGTTTCGTTTCATAGCCGCCGTCTCGTTGTCCGCCATCCGCAGTTCAGCCGTCCCCGTTCAATATGTTTTTGAGCGAAGAGAACTTCCCTGCTGCTGGGTTGTGCTATCGCGCTTTCCTTGTGAGAACCCTGGGCATTTCGTTTCGTCGTTGCCGTTTCGTTTGGTTGTCGTCGCGGCCGGTCCACATCTAAAAAATTTAAAACCCTCTGGAACTGCAGACTTTCCCCAAGCAATGAAACTGTGGTGCGAGCATACTGAGCAGTATCAAGTGATCTCTCGCAACACAACCGGAGAGCTATATATCCGAGCAGAGATTATGACGTGACTGCGTGAGAAACTAGAGTGCCTATCGGTAGGAAGAGATAATAATAACAAAAATATCCGAGACAGACATTAAGAAAACGTAGGTCACAAAGAGATGATGGATATTAGGAGAAGGGCAGGGTCCCCCACAGTATTTTTAACATGGGCTCAGAAATGTATGTACGAGTAGGAGCGAAAGAAGGAGCGCACCAGTAAGCTAAGTGCAGCTCGTCCGCCAACATCTTAAAATCTAGGGTTGTGGGCTGGGGGTACCGGCAGGGTCCGGGTAAGTATTCCTTCGTTCGTCGGGTGATGCGCCCGAGAGATCTGGTTAGGAAAATGGCGGAATCTGCCGCGGGCCTGTCCTAGGTTGGAAATACTTTGATAGCATTCGGAGAGTAACCTTCCATAACTAGAAATATAGTCTTGGCGTTATGATCTGAGACATAAGCCACCGATTTCTTGGGCGCATAGACGGAGTGAAGGATACTCTACCGTATTCTGGCGAAATGGATGCGGCATTCAGCCCCAGGGCTAAAACATGGGTTTGGAGGGATTTCGAGTCCAAAAACTTTGGTGTGTAACGCCTTTTCGCATACAAAACTGACGGACCAACCAGAGACTTGGCACTCGAAAAACACTGTTTCAGCCCAGGGCTGAATGCCTCCAATATTGATGTTAACTTATTTCACGGCATAGCGAGCTGTATGCGGATCTAAACAACACAATTGGTTAAACCCTAGCTAGAATTGCGATGGTGGACATTATTTGGGTGTATGGCTTGCTGTGACGAGCGCTCGCTATGCCGTGGAATACGTTAGTGCGGATTTTCTTGAACCGTCCAACAGCCGCTGCCGGTATGCTAGGGCTGGGGCAGATCTGCTTCTTTCCTACCCTCCTGTTGGCCCGGTTGCCTGCGTTTCACTGTACCCCCGATCCGTCTTTTGCCAGATTACACGCTAGCCTAATTTCCCGCCATAGCGAGACAACCCGGGCAGGTGGAAGCATTACTCGCGGGGGAAAGAGGCTCAAAGCAATGATGGATGGAGTAAGGTTAGGGGATGGAAATGGTGGGACGGATGGTGATTCAGGCTAAAGAGAAAGCAGGAGGAAGGGAGCTAGCCTAATCTAAATACAAGTATAACCGGGAGTGGCCACTGCAGAGGGAAGTACGGTAAGCGGTCTCATGTGCCAGCGTAGAGTTACAAGTACAAGTACTAGTAGAGTACAAGTACAGCCACCCAGCGAAAGTGTTTGTGAGACATATCGCCTGCGACCGGTAGTGCTGCACTTCGACTGAAAGGGATATCATTGGATGACAGCTGTGCCACAAGATTCCACAGAACCCCTCTTTTCTTCAGCCCTCGTCACAGAATACTTATAAACTCTCTTGACACCCCCAGCGATCGCTACACCATTTCGACAGTTAACCAACATTCTTGATAAAATATCATGGCCCCAACTTCGCACACACTATCGGCCAGCGTCGGCCACGGCAACTCGAACAGCGGTAACATAAACTGTAGTTTCAGCAACACCATTTATATGTCCAACGAAGACGCAGAAATTATGCGATGGCTCTCTCCACTGGAGCCGAACAACAGACATCAGAGTCTGCGTACCGACCGACTCGGCGGTGTTGGAGATTGGCTTTTGGATATCAGGGAGTTTCGGGAGTGGAGAGGCAGTGAAGATGGGGTGGATAAAGCTGTCTTGTTTTGTTCCGGGAATCCTGGGGCGGGCAAGACGTATTTGAGGTAAGTGGCGGGATCTTCTGAAAAAAGAAAAAAACCCTCTGACAGCCAGAAATACTAGCTCCCTAGTAATCGACAGCCTGTGCGATCGAGCGGAGGAGGAAAACATCGCTATTGCAGGCTTGTACTGCGACTTCCTTGCCCGGCAAGAACAGACAACCACCAACATTATGGGAGCCATTCTGAAGCAGCTGGTAGGCAGAGGGGGTGTTCCAAAGGAGGTACAGGAGGCGTTTCAAAAGGGGAAAAAGGAGTTTGGAGGTAGAGGGCCGCGACTTGCGAATCTTATGGAGATGTTGAAGGCGACTATTGCTTCGCTGCCGCGAGTGTTCATCTGTCTAGACGCCTTGGACGAATGTCTACCGGAGCACCTGCCAGATCTTTTCTCGTCTCTGAGAGATATTGTTCGAGAGTGCCCTAAGGCGAAATTATTCCTTACCGGGAGGCCGCACGTTAGGGAAGATGTTCTAAGATATTTCTCTAAAGCGGTTGTGATACCTATCCGCCCTAACCTGAACGATATCCGGAACTATGTGGATATGAAGTTAGATAGGGATCCCGAGCCAGAAGCGATGAACGATGGTCTACGGGCCGATATTATGAAAGTTATCCTGGAAAGGGTATCTGATATGTGAGTAGAAGTATTTTGCACTCCCTCCTACTCCATCAATGAGGAATACTAACCAGCGATTGTATGTAGATTCCTCCTTGTTTCACTCAACGTCGACGCAATTCTGGGGGAGGTGACAATTCTTCGGAGAAAAAGGAAGCTAGAAGAGGTGACACAAGGCAATGGACTGAGCGGTGCCTACACGGCAACTATATCACGACTGAGAGCACAACAGGGGTATAAGTCAGTACTCGGAATGAAGGCCCTGATGTGGGTGTCGCACACGCAACGGCCGCTACAAGCCGAGGAACTCGTCCACGCCTTGGGAGTGGAGACAGGAACTACAGATCTAGATTCGGACAACCTTCCTGCGTTATGGACAGTCCTAGCCTCTTGTCTGGGACTTGTTACTGTCGAGGTGTCTTCGTCCACAGTCCGGCTGGTGCACTTTTCTTTGCAGGAGCATCTCTCATATGATCCAACACTATTCCACAGCCCTCACTCAGAAATTGCTGAGGTTTGCTTGACATACCTCAATTTTGGATCTATTAGGTGTCTTTCGCCAACGCTTGTCGAGGCCCCCGCCACGGCACCTCTTTTAGAATACGCTTCTGTTTATTGGGGGAGGCACACTGGAAGGGGGGTGACGGAGAATATTAAAAGGCTTGCACTGAGGCTGCTCGATAGATTTGATGAGCATATATCTGCTCGACTACTATTGCTCGGTGGTCCGGATCGCTATGCATACCCATACTATCACCCAGAGACAGGACCCACGGGATTTACAGGGCTCCACGGAGTGGCATTCTTCGGGATCGTGGAGATAGCTGCAGCGGTATTGGATATGAAAGAATGGAACATTAATGCAGCCGATTGTGGGGGGAATACGGCTCTCTCATGGGCAGCTCAAAGAGGGAATGATGGGGTGGTAAGGATGCTTTTAGACCGAGAGGACGTCAATCCCAGCCTGGCAGAAACTTATTATGGCATGGCACCACTCAGGGGGGCGGCGAGGAATGGGCATGAGGGGGTAGTAAAGATGCTTTTGGAACGAAGGGACGTCGATCCCGACCAAGCGGACAGCCCTTTTGGCTGGACACCACTCTGGTGTGCGGCTGAGAGTGGCCATGAGGGGGTAGTAAGGATGCTTTTGGAACGAAAGGACGTCAATCCCAACCACGCCGCATTTCACCTGACGCCACTTGCGCTGATGGCCAAGAAAGGGAATGTGGGGGTAGTAAAGATGCTTTTGGAGCGAACGGACATCGATCCCAACCAGGGGGACGCCGGCGGCAGTGGCCGGACGCCACTCTCGTGGGCTGTTAAGAACGGGCATGAAGGGATAGTAAAGATGCTTTTGGAACGAAATGACGTCAATCCCGACCAGGCAGACACCTTTTTTGGCTGGACACCACTCTGGTTGGCGGCTGGCGTGGCAATATCTTGGCTTGTTTAGACGTAAATAGACTTTCATAACGGCGTTTTCCTGGTCTCCGCCTGCTACTCACTATTTATCTGCCTTTGTATTTTTTCTCTTCTTCGCCCCCCCTGGAGTTCTGGTTAAACTTCGTTCTCTCACGCTGTTCTCTCACTTCTTACATGTTATTCTTTCAGTTGGTATTTGTCTTTTGTTTTTCCGGCTTGTGATGGGTGGTAGTGTGCACTGCGGCCAGTATGGTGGAATTAGGTGGGAATAGGTGATGCACTTGAAGAAGCAGATCCTAGGCTCGCAAGCAGCTGGTTTATCTCATTCTCGTAGCTCTCACCTCCGTCGGGCGGTCCCAAGCGGCCCCCTTTACAGACCATCACGCTCCAATACTAGTTGCTCTGTAAATCGAGAGGGTCCAAAGTATTTGAACCGCAACCCTGGCCCTTACTTACTGGATATCCTTTGAATAGCGGCAAAAGGTCCGCCGGTAGAAACAAGGTGGAGGCAGTGTTCCCAACGGGCCAGGCCGATGGTAGGCCGGTCTATAGGCCGTAGGCTGGGCCAAGGCAGGCCGCTCCGGGAGATAGCCTAGGCCGATCTAGGCCGAATTCGAGCGGCCTGCGAAAGCCTACCAGGCCTAATAGGCGCCTATAGGCCCGGTGATTAACGTTGGGAAGAGATCGCTTCAAGGATATCATGATTCCCCCACCTCTTTCAACTTCTGTGTCCTCGATTTTTTTCTACAATTAATTTAATTAATTAATTAACTACTGTATCTGTAGTATTTCTGCTAATAAAGCGAAACTATTCTTATATTTTCAATGCTATTTAGTAATCGGAGGACATTGATTGTGAATTTTTGCCGCGGACGCTGCATAGTGGCTCACTAAGAGTAGGCTCGCCCAGGCCGGTCTATTCGACAATCGGTACTAAGCCTATACGGCCTATAGGCGGGGCCGGCCAGGCTCAACCCTTACCAAGCCTACAGGCTGGGGCCAGGCCAGGCCCTAGAGAATTCCCATAGGCCAGGCCAGGCTTTGCTGCGGCCTAGCCTACCTGGCCCGTTGGGAACACTGGGTGGAGGGCGGCGTCGTTCTGGTGTGGGCTAGTTAAGATATACTGTAAATGTCTGAGGTTGCGGGCCGGCTTGCGGTTTTGGGAATAGTTGCGGAGTATCATAATAGGTGTAGCTCGAATGAGATAGACATATCATAAAAGCCCAAAACTTGAATATGATCTAGAGGTTCACGGACAACTTGTTCTTGATTCCCCCGGGTTTCTCTAACTATCAATGCCATCTTGCAGCGGGAGACTATATATGCGGCCACTCGGCAGGAGTGTTCACGATTCGATCACAGTCACTTTAAATTGAGATTGCGCGATAAAGCCGAGTGCCCGATAGCACAGTGCAGCGGGGTAGTAGGTCTATCGCTGTATGTTCGCTCGCAATAATTGTTTACCCAATGAACGAATGAATAAGCAAAGGATCATAAAGGAGCATATAAATAGGCCAACGACTCGGTGAACAGGCAAACAACCCAGCGAACCAGTAAACAATCCAGAAAAGGAGCGAACAAGAGGACGACCATGTGAACCGGAGAACAGATAAGCGAACAAATGAGTGAACAAGCCCAGGGACAGATGAACAAGCCAAATAAAGAGCAAGCTATCTGGAAAAAGGAGCAAGTGAGCGCAGCGCATAGGCAGGCATAGAAGTAAGAGAATGCACGGGTGAACGAAAGAATTTATTTGCTCTTGGCTACAATCTCCTTGTAACAAACCTCTGGCTGTAAGGAATCGTACTTTGAAGTTATGTCTTAGCGAAAATATTCCGGAGGATAGTTTGTTATACAGGCAGCGAACTCCCAAGATAGAAATTGGTACCCGAGGCTTAGTCGTCTTGATTCATGGGGTTGCCCCCCCCCCGACTCTCCCCCCCTCCCAGGTCCAACTGTAGGCAAATCAACAAATGAATACAGGGGGAGCAACAGCTATTTCATAAGGGTATTAACAGAATATAATACTCATTCGTCCCCTTTCTTGATGCCTTAGGGAATTGTTTTGGCCTCTTATTTTGGTTTCGGGTTTCGACTTCTGGTGTATACGGTAATGTTGTGCTCTGCGCGCAAATCCAGTTCTGGTGCTGGTTGGTGAAAAACACCAAAATGAGGCATGCTGTGCAATGGCTTGGTTTGTGTGTAAGAGGGGAATAAGGATGATGGGGATTTTCACCATGGAGCGAAAGAGAAAAAACACCACAGTTAGTAAGCGGGTGTTGTGAGGCATACCCAGTTGAGCCACCAGAGATGGTGAGTGGCATCCGACAAAGTTCAAATTGATGGTTAATATCTGGGAAATATAAAACCGCCCGTTTAATAATGGGTCGCAGTGTAGATAGCTCTCAGCTTCGTTTCCCGATTGTCAAACTCGCCTATTTCACCTTTTCTGCTCTGGGTCCCCCTACCGGTGTTCCGGATATGCCCAAAAAATGCGGTATTGGCAGGTAAGTCCAGTCGGTTAGCACTAAACCGAGGCTTGCTTTAATGCGGAGTGGGCTCACTACTCGAGTACAGTCTCCCAGGAGGTCCTGACAAATATCAGCAGGTGACGAACAGGGATTAGAGGTTTATTTTATTTTTGTTTCTCTACTTTGACAAATTGGATTTTTTGCTTGCCAAATATCCCTGTTCCTTACCCGCTGATATTCGTCGCGACCCCATGAAAGACTGCACAATCCCGGGACAAGAGAATGCGCCGTGCAGAATCCGGCTTTCGATGCAGTTCATTTGACTCGCTGTCTCCAGCGCTACGGACCAAGCCATTCAACCAATCCAGCAACCGAGACATCCCCAAAACTCAAACACCCCCGAAACCACAAACTTTTCCGAAGCAACGAAACTTCAGCGTGAGCACACTCTTAATTTTCTGACGTTTGCGAACACGGCTGCTATTTTGTTTGGGCTGTTTTTGAGCCCCCCTGTTCGTTGAGCCCGCATGTTATATTGTGGGTGGACAAAATTAACAGAACAAGGAACGCTCATACTTTTAGCTGTGATGTTGCCAACCTCCTGGATGCAACCACCCCAGCCCAGCCAAAAAAAATAGGTAGGGATAGTTTAAATACACGGCAGTAATCAGTACTTAGTATACCATCCATCAGCCTCCTCGATAAAAAAGAGAAGGTATTATGAGGTGCCTGTTGAGTGGTAATGATTTTTGTGAGGGCCCTGAAGCGAAGCGTTGCCACGCTCACCCTATGTTGAGGGGAGGGGGGTTTCCCCGTTATGCTTTCCATATCATACTATTATTATTATCCCAACCGAACCGTTTTATGAACTTAGCAGTATGTTTGTTTGTGCACTTGGCTTTGGGAGGTGCGCTGATAATTTTCTTTTCTCACACTGTCCCCTGACCGTACGGTAATGATAGAATTGGTGTGTTATTGGATAGGCTGCAGGATCGGGATACCGGTATGCGGATTGTTTTTTTCTTCTTCTTCTCTTTTCCGCGTGGGTGGTATCAATAAGAGTTGTTAAGAAGTAATTCGTGAAGCGATCGTCCAGTGATGATATGTGCAAAAATGAATGCCTGGCCAGCAACAAACTTTTTTCTTTTCTTATTTTTCCTCATAGAGTCTTGGCACTACACTCCAGCGCAACAAAAACCAGCCACCATTATCACGAACACCCCCGCGAAAATAAAGTAAGATGGATAACGTCATTATATTTACATTGATGATTACATTATACAGCGGTCGCCTGAGAGGCGAGCGAGCGCGTCGCGTAATGTTATGCAGAGATAATACTAGCAAATATCTCCGAGACAGGCCTAGCGAGGACAGCACTCCCGGAGGGATATGGTGGGGGACCTCTGTAGCCGGAACAGACGAACATTCATTCTAGTTTATTAACTGTAGGTTAATTTACCAAGACTGGCCTTTTTCAAGGTTAATATCTTGGCAAATCTCTATTAACAGTCATAGCCAAGGAAATTAACAGTAATTAACCTGTCCCGGACATTCCCTTGCTCCTACCAGATTTTGACCTACCTTTAAACCCTAATATCTCTATGAAAACTTGAGATATTTCTATTTTCTCTCTATTAATATGTAGAGGGTCACATACCCTACCACCTAATAGAGCCATAATTCTCATTGGGCTGGTGGTTGAAAATCCTTTGGCGGTTGAAGATGGGCAATATTTGCTTGGAAAAGTACTCCGGCTACAGATGTCCCCCACCATAGGCAGCAGTTTTGTGGGTGAGATTTTGGACAGGGTTTTTGGAATGTGCTGTGAAACGTGCGCTAGAGTTGAGAGGGGCCACACCTCACTGCAGCGGATCCGCCGGCATCTTACGGTGGTACAGCGCCCAGGTTTTGTAGGTTCCACTAGTGAGGCTGCTGAGCTTACCCCGGCTAGCAGCACACTTTTGCTCGTGGAACCGTCAAAACATAGGAGCCGTATCTCCGTAAAATCTAGGTTCCGATAACCCGATTTCACTTAACAGCTAGGCGATCTGGGGAGAAACCATCACCCTTCACAGGGGAAGGAGACTCAAGACTATAATGAGTAGGGTGGGGTCAGGGGATGGGTAGGGTTGAATGGATGGAGGTTCAAGCCAAATAGAAAGCAAGAATCAGAGGGGGGCACAATGGGGTAAAAGTGAATGGGAGTGGCCACAAGAGCGGATACGAGTTTATCATGCACCGGCAGTCGAGATACAGTCACTCGGCAGAATTCTTATGCGACATATTTCCCGCTAGTCATGTTGGATAGTAATTGTCCCACAACAAGCAATATGGCCCCGCTTTCCCCAGCCCCGATCACAGAACGTTTATTATAGACTGAACTCCCAGATTCCCTTACCCCCTAATACCCTCACCGATCGCTACACAATTTCTACTTTCACCAACATTTTGAATAGAATATCATGGCCCAAACTTCACATATACTATCGGCCAGCCTTGGCGACCACAACTCGAACTGTGGCAACATAAACGCTTTTTTCAACACCACCTATATGTCGGACGAGGATGCGCAAATTATGCGTTGGCTCTCACCGCTGGAGCCAAATAACAGACATCAGAGCGTACGAACCGACCGACTCGATGGTGTTGGGGATTGGCTTTTAGAAACGAGGGAGTTTCGGGAGTGGAGAGGTAGTGAGGATGGTGCCGATCACGCTGTCTTGTTTTGCTCCGGGAATCCGGGAGTAGGAAAGACATATTTGAGGTATGATAGGTGGCGAGATTCTTGTAAAGAAGTGAATACCGCTAACGGTCAGAAATACTAGTTCTCTAGTGATTGACAGCCTATGCGATCGGGCGGGGGAGGAATCCACCGCCGTCGCTGGCCTCTACTGCGACTTCCTTTCCCAACAAGAGCAGACAACCACCAACGTCATAGGAGCCATTCTGAAGCAGCTAGTAGGCAGACGGGGTGTCCCGAAGGACGTACGAGAGGCGTTTCAAAAGGGGAAAGCAGAGTTTGGCGGTAGAGGGCCGCGACTTGCGGATCTGATGGGGATGTTGAGGGCTGCTATTGCTTCGCTGCCGCGAGTTTTCATCTGCTTAGACGCCTTGGACGAATGCCTACCGAAGCACCTACCGGAGCTTCTCTCGTCTTTGAGAGATATTGTTCGGGAGTGCTCTAGGACGAAGGTATTCCTAACCGCGAGGCCCCATATCAGGGAGGATATTCAAAGATATTTCTCCCAAGCGGTCATGGTACCCATCAGCCCCAACACCGACGATATCCGGAGCTATATAGAGATGAGGTTAGATAGGGATGGCGAACCAGAGGCGATGAGCAATGAGCTACGGGTGGATATTATCAGAGTTGTTCTAAAAGAGATATCTAATATGTGAGTAGGAGCATTCAGCACCCCCCACACCATCAATGGTGCAGACCTACTAACCATTGTTTGTAGATTCCTTCTTGTTTCGCTAAACATGGACGCAATTCTGGGAGAGGTGACAGTTCGCCAAAGAAGAAAGAAACTTGAAGAGATGACACAAGGCAATGGACTGAGTGATGCCTACACAGCAACTCTATCACGACTGAAGACGCAGAAGGGATATAGGTCGGTACTCGGATTGAAGGTCTTGATGTGGGTGGTGTATTCGGAACGGCCGCTACGGGCCGATGAGCTCTGCCATGCCTTGGGAGTCGAGATTGGATCTTCAGATCTAGATCCAGAAAACATTCCGGCGCTACGGACAGTCGTAGCATCTTGTCTGGGACTTATCACCGTCGAAGTGTCTTCTTCCACAGTCCGGCTAGTGCACTTTACTCTGCAGGAGTATCTCTCGAGTGATCTGGCCCTATTCCCTAGCCCCCACTCAACCATAGCGGAGGTTTGCTTGACATACCTCAATTCTAGATTTGTCCGCGATCTTTCGCCAATTCTTGAGTCTGCCTCTGTTGAAACGCCCCTTCTAGAATATGCTTCTATCTACTGGGGGAGTCACACAAGAATGGGGATGACGGAGAATGTCTGGATACTTGCACTAAAGCTTCTCGATAGATTTGATGAGCATATATCTGCTCAACTACTGTTATGGTACCATTGGGATGATTTCAAGATGGGAATTTTTAACCCCCCGGAAGTACATAAAAGATTTACAGGGCTCCACGGAGCAGCACATCTCGGAATAGTAGAGATTGTCTCTGCTCTATTGGAGATGGAGCAATTCGGCGTTAATGAAACCGATTGGATGGGGGCTACGGCTCTCACTTGGGCAGCTATAAAAGGGAACGAGGAGGTCGTGAAGGCGCTATTGGAGCGAGAGGACGTTAATCCCGACCAGGAAGACACCGATTACGGCCGGACGCCGCTCTTGTGGGCTGCTGATTTTGGGCATGAGAGGGTAGTAAAGATGCTTTTGGAGCGAGAGGACGTCGACCTCAACGCGGTGGACAACTGGGATGATGACTATGATGGGGAAACGTCGCTCCTGTTGGCAGCTAAAAGTGGGTATGAGGGGGTAGTAAGGATGCTTTTGGAACGAGAGGACGTTAATCCTAACCAGGCATGCGGTGAATGTGGTTGGACTGCGCTTTGGGTGGCGGCTAATAACGGGCATGAGGGGGTAGTGAAGATGCTTTTGGAACGAGATGACCTCAATCCCAACCAGGCAGACACCGCCTTTGGCGAGACACCACTCTCGTTGGCGGCTAATTTGGGGCATGAGGGAGTACTGAAGATGCTCCTGGAGCGAGAGGACATCAATTCCGACCAGGCAGACTTTTATGGCCAGACTCCGCTTTTGTGGGCGACTAAGCGGGGGAAGGAAGGGGCAGTAAAAACACTTTTGGAACGAGAGGACGTCAATCCGGACCAGGCAGACACCGAATATGGCGGGACGCCACTCTTGTGGGCCGCTCGAAGCGGCCATGAGGGGGTAGTGAAGATGCTTTTGGAACGAGAGGAGGTCAATCCAAACCGGCCAGACACTGAATATGGCAGGACACCACTCTCATGGGCCGCTTGGAATGGGAATGAAGGGGTAGTGAAGATGCTTTTGGAACGAGATGACCTCAATCCCAATCAGGCAGACACTAAAGATAGCCGGACGCCACTCTGGTGTGCCGCCGGGAAGTGTCTCGAGCGCGCATTAAAAATGCTCCAAGAACGAGAGGGCGTCGACCCTGAAACAGGGAGAATTTTGTTTGGCTCAGGGGGATTGCTGTTACGCTGTGGGTCGCAGGGGGATTTTTGGGAGGCGAAGTGGCATTTGAAGAATGCCGGGGTTGATCCCGAATGGGGAGGCTTCGGCTGTAACAGAACACCACTCTCGTGGGCGGCTAGGGAAGGGCGCGATGGAGTAGTCAAGGTGCTTTTGGAACGAAAGGACGTTAATCCCGGCCAAGCAGACACCGATGGTCGAACGCCACTCTCCTGGGCGGCCGGGAACGGACAGGAAGGGGTAGCGAAGATGCTTTTGGAACGAGAAGACGCTAACCCCAACCAGGCAGACGCCGATGGTCGAACACCACTCTCGTGGGCCGCTTGGGGTGGGCATGAAGGGGTAGTAAGGATGCTTTTGGAACGCGAGAGCGTTAATCCTGACCAGGCAGACACTGAATACGGCCGAACGCCACTCTCGTGGGCCGCATGGAGGGGTCGTGAGGGTATAGTAAAGATACTTTTAGAACGAGAGGGTGTGGATCCCGACCAGCCAGACTCTGAATATGGCCGGACACCACTCTCGTGGGCCGCTGGGATAGGTCGTGAGCAAGTGGTAAAGGTGCTTTTAGAAAGAGAGGGCGTCGATCCCAACCAGACAGACACCGAATATAACCGGACACCACTCTCGTGGGCCGCTTGGAGGGGGCATGAGGGGGTAGTAAAGATACTGCTGGACCGAGGGGGTGTCTTCACCACCATGCCTGATAAAGATAATCAGACCTCAATGTCCTTAGCTCTCTCTGAAGGGCATTATGGAGTTGCGAAAATCATACTGGACTGGGAAGCTGTCAATTCCGACACAGCCGATCGCAGTGGCCAGGCATCTATTCCACCACCGGCAGACCACACTCCGCAGGCAGCGGTATCAGACCCCAATGATTTGGTCCCCATGTCCGCAGATAACGACCCGTCTACCACACCGTCCAGGCTTTCTCAACCCACTTCCGTCGTGCCCCTGAAACCCTCGCACCCCCAGAGGAAAACTAACACCCATCCTATCACCACTCAATCAATTCTCCCACCCACCATCGACCGCCTTTTTATCTTATCCGCTCTTATCTGTCTTTCCGCTTTTTTCCTTTACATACTCTCTTCTTCATTACTCGGTGTATCCTTCTTCCGTAAATGCTTGTCAAGTGAGGGATCGGTGTAGGCCAGATCTAGGTGGCTTTAGATGTAAATAGACATTCATAATCGCGTTCTTCTAGTTCCCCTTTCTATTTCCTATTTCTTAACATGTGTTTTTTCCTTCATTTGCCCTTTCCCTTCATTGGAGTTCTGGTTGGATTTGGTCACATCCCGCTACTCTAGCTCATTCCTGGTATTCGTTCTGTTTGTATTCTCCTCGTGTTTTGTAGACAGTCGCGTATAGTACAATGGGATGCCCTAAGGATTTGGGTACAGGCTCCTCTTCCGCTATTTTCCCGACCCCGCTTTTCACCTTCCTATTTGGGAAGGTGGAGACGTGGGTAAACACCACCATCAGTCTCACGATCCCCCTCGCTGAACTTTTTGGGGCTTCATAGGCCTG
>Ga0307509_10003996_pt1 | contig 21695 bp, 24 predicted proteins | sample 10_EM_MG_FD_202245 | JGI IMG/M metagenome (GOLD analysis project Ga0307509, IMG submission 202245) | Populus trichocarpa ectomycorrhiza microbial communities from riparian zone in the Pacific Northwest, United States - 10_EM | ecosystem: Host-associated > Plants > Roots > Unclassified | place... | reverse complement strand
TCTGTAGAAATCGTTTCAAGAACACTGCCATCAAACCATGCGGCCACGTCTTCTGTAGACAATGTGCAGACGAGAGAATATCCTCGAGATCAAGAAAGTGTCCCAACTGCGGGCGAGCATTTGCAGTGACCGATCTGATCTCCGTCCATCTGTAACACTATTCTTACCCTTCATGGCAATAAAGATCATATTTGATACCACTCATCAATTTTAATACCTTCTTCTCCGGGCCTCTTCCCCTTTTAACATTTCTTTTTGTTTCGGTTCGTTTCAATAAAAAAAATTAGTTGGGAGGTCATGGGATCTATTCTGATAGAATCTAGGGAATTTTGTTGCTTCTTCTTACTCCTTTCTTTTTTTACTTGGGATCTTTTCTTCTCACATTCAATTGATATGGCTGGAAGGGGGGGGAAGGCGAATCCTTAAAAAGACAAATTTTCCTTCAATGGATCCTCTCCTTTTTCTATCGACATCACCCTTCGACTTTCTACTCTTTTCCCTTTTTTCCATTCACTCCCTCTCCTTATCGCCGTTTTTTTCAAGTGAACAATAAGAAAAAAAACGCCATGGATATTTGTATATAATTATTACCCCTTTCATCTTCCTGCCTCGTTATATTATTTCTCCCTCTTCATATTTTCATTCCGCCCCCTCCCCTGTTTTAACACGGAGTTTTTCTTTCGCTTCCCACTCGTTTTGTATTCCTTTCGCTTCGTTTCTCAATCTTCTGACCGTCGATGGTGCCCCGAATATCACATCCAATATTCAGACATGCTACACTTTATCCAATCCTTTCTTTCTCCTTTCCCTCCCCTCCAACGGGAGGATAGAATTCAATTGAGAATATTAAATTTATGATAAACTACTGTCACTTTACATAGCCCCCCCCAGAACAAAAGTAATTCCGAAGAGGATTAGATAGAGAGTCCGCACCCGAAGTACAAACGGACGGATAAATAAAAGAAAAAGATGGTGAATCCCGCCCGTTTTTCCCTCCCTCCCTCCCTCCCGCTCTCCGGTCTTAGTTTTTTGTTTTTTTTCCGTCGCTTTCCTGGCATAGCACCGGTATTTGCACCCGTTTGCTGTCCGTGCATCGATTGCTAACCCCTGTCTCGTGGGGGGCTGAGGCTCTGTGATAAGCCTTTTTGGCAGGGTTTGGGTTCGGCAGGGATCGCCGAGTGGTCGTAGGCATAACACAGATTAGAGATAGAGGGTTTCTGTTGTGCGAGATGTGGCGTGGCGTTGGTCAAATGCCCGCCTTAACTTACCGGCACCGTAGGGGGAGCGAGGGAGGGGTCCTGGGTGGGTTACCTTGCATAGTCCCTTGCCAACCGTGATATTATTATTATATAATACTCTGATATAGGTCTCCTAGGGGAGGCGGTCTTTTGCCAGTCGTGGCAAGGTTGAAACTTGGCCCCCTTGTCCTTGCTATGATACTGGTATGTGGGGGAGGGGGGGGTTTCTCCGACCTGGGCTTCGGCTTTGCTAGCGGCAGGCGTTTCCCCAGATGAGGACGCCCCCGGGATCAGGTCGCCAAGTATCTCAAGTTGGAAGGACGGTAAAGCGGGGGGGTTTCTATCGAGGAAGACAGAAAGGGGGGAGGGGAGAAGAGAGTCTGAAAGTCCCTCGCCCGTTTTTGATATTTTTGTGATCTTCAATAACATTCGACTATTTCTCAGACAAAGGTGAATATTGATCTCCGAAGGATGATTTCCTACTACTCTCGATCCCGCTGAGTATCCCTATTTTCCTCGACACGGATTACTGACTTTAACTCTAGATACAACGCCTGGAGTTGGCAAATACCCCCACCCCCACGCGTCCGCTGGCGCGTCCGACAATATCGTATTCGTTTTTTGTTCATTTATAAGAGCAACCAGACTGGGCTACATAAATCCTGGGATATATTTCACTAATTGAAATCTAGCCTTCGGTCGACTAATTAATACCCTCAAAATGCACAGACCCCCGTTACCGCAACTAACAAAATATGTTTTCCATAACAAGAAACCCTTCTACTTCTTGCTCGGCAACCCATCAGTCCCAATCAGTGTATCATCGGTCTTGATAGGCCCCTCCCCAACCCTAGTCAAGATAACCCTACTAACACCATCCTTCAATGCCTCGAAGGGCCTATTATCGTATCCCTCCGGCGCAACCTTTGCGTACTTTCCGGCCCAGTCCGCAACCTCTGGCGCCAATAACGCCCCTAAGAAGCCCAGAACCTTCTCTTCGTCTTTCTCCTGATAATAAATAACCGCATTTGGGCCTGCGTCGAAAGTGTATGCTCCAACAGCCCTCCCTTCGAGCGCATTCAACGCCTCAACAGCACGAATCGCAGCCCTAGAGACGTCATTCATGTAGAATATCGGAGGTGTGGTGTCCAGACAGACCGCATGGAACTGATTCGAATCAGCCATGGTGTGAACAGCAAATTGTTCAAAGTCCCTATTCTTAATAGCAGCCTTCATGGCCTCCATCCTCTTGGGAACAACATTGCGAAAACGATGGGTGAAGAGTGCAGAGGTGTTCACAGTAGCTTGCATACCAGCCGTAGAAGAAACACCCTTCTTCGCAGCGGACACGACGAGAATAACGGCTTTCATCTCCGGCCAGTGAGATGCCGGTGCGACCTCCACCGCGTACGAATCGCTCCCATCCACCGCCTGTCCCATCTCCCATGCAACATATCCACCGAACAACGATCTGCATGCCGACCCGGACCCTTGCCTCGCGACCTTGGACAACTCCGTCGGTGACTCAGGAAGCTCATACAAATCCGCAATGGCCCGAACCAAGGCCGCGAAGCCAGCAGCGGAGGACGCAAGTCCTGCTGCCGTAGGGAAGTTGTTCTCGGAGACGACGTGAACACAGTACTCGCTCAGCTTAGGCAGGGACGGGTTGGAGTCCTCGAGCTTCTTTCTCAAAGCTTTGAGTTCGCGGAAGCAGGCGGTTTGCCGGGCTCCTGAGACGTCCTGGGCTTCGCCATTTAACCAGAGAGAGTTCTCGGGGAAGGTGCTACTACAAGCCGCTGTTGTGTGAGTTCTCAGGTCGGCTTGCGAGAGGGTTACGGAGAGGGAGGAGTTGGTGGGGAGATTGAGTTTTACGTCGCGTTTTCCCCAGTACCTAATTGAGGATTAGTTAGATAGGGGGTCGTTCAATTCTAGGGTTCTAGGGGGGAGGGATGGGGGAGCGGAATTTTTGGCGGGGGTCGGATGGAACTAAGTTTGAGGATGGAGGGGCAAAACACACTTGACGACAGCAATGTTAACGGGGGCGGTAGTGCTCGCAGAGTATATTTTCTTATCGGCCATGGTTGATTCTCGTAACTGTTTGATGAAAGAGAAGGAAAAAAGAATGACGACTCAGGGGGGAATTGACGGCCTTTTCAACCGGGAAGTGAAATAACACCCACGGGGCTACCGGTAGCTCGCCAGCAACGCCATGCCAAGCGGGTAAGTCTCAAACCCTCAGACCCTTCCTCATCGAGCCCTGTTATCGGGAGAAACCTCACCTCCCACCCGAGAGGAAACGTTTTCGTTTCAGTCCCTCACTCTTCATATATACAAACCCCATTAAAAATGCCTAGCCCGGAAAATTCCAAACCCGCTGCCGCCGCTACCGGGGAAGACACATGTCCGGTACCTCACTCCGCTCGCTCAACGTGGCTGTCCTCGGTGAAACCTTCAACCTCCTGCGACTCGTCGAATATGGATCAGACTCTCCCAGCTGGACGTCTCAAGCCCTCTAATTTAAAGCTCTGTGTTGACCGGGAGGTCTCGACAATCCCGCGGGCGAACATGGAGGGATCGAATTCGGAGCATGATTCACGGTATCAAGACTCTAGGAGTAATTGGATATACCCCTCGGAAGAGATGTTCTTCAACGCAATGAAGCGTAAAGACTGGGATCCGAGGGCCGAGGATATGCGCGCGATCGTTCCGATACATAACGCTGTTAACGAGAGGGCGTGGAAGGAGATTAAGCAATGGGAGGCTGGTAGGGGTTCTGAGAAGTTGGTCCCAGACTCTAGCTACTCGGCCCTGAGCATTCGCTGACGCTTTGTGAACTTGTAGGTGTGGTGGGCCAAAGCTTGCCTCTTTCTCCGGGGACTCACAAAAACTCACACCGAAAGCCCGGCTCATGGTCCTATTAGGGTAGCACCTCCTCTCCTCCTTTACTTTTCAGCAACTAACGCAGACTAGCTACCAAGCGCCTTTCGATCGCCATGACTGGACAATTGACCGCTGCGGGAAGAAGATCGGCTACGTCATTGATTTCTACAGCGGAAAGCCCGACCCGAAACGGCCAGAAGCGCTCAGCTTTTACCTAGACGTTCGCCCAAAGTTGTCACCGGAGGGCGCATGGATGAGGATGCAGCGGTGGGCAGGATCGTTCTTTTGAGGGAGACTCCTAGGGCGGGGAGACTGAACGCAATACCGTAATAAGCACTTGGAAATTATTGAAGAAAACAACACACTACATACAATAAAACAATCACAGCGCAATTGGTTTTTTTGACAAAAAAAATATTCCAAAGGAGTGCTCTAGGATATGGGGTTAATGGTGTCAATAGTGGTAATTTTTTAATTCTGTGCTGAGAATATTATGTGATAAACTAGAAGCAACAACCATCAGAAATATTTGATGTGGTTCCCTTTCAAGAAAGCAGGCAGCTTGGCATCGCCGAACACACAGAGGGTTCTGGGGTAGGTTGCGCTCAGTCTCCCTCCCTAGGAGTCCAAGAGGTTTATTATCCAACCTATCCCCATTGAGTGGCCACTCCCAACGCTCGTACGCCTCTTGTTGTAAATGGCAGTTTAATGGCCGCACTTGATGCGGGATGTGCCCGCACTCTGTGGCCGCTGAGGCATACGCACGCGCTAGTCAAAGGACCTGCAAGCTCAGAAAATGTTTTCACCCCTCTTGTTTTCCTCTCCCTCCCACCCTTCCCCGCTTCACACCTTCCTTCCCGTAAACAACTTTCCTCAAGCCTTTCTTTTCATCAAGTTATCATCAATCAATCATGATCTTCATCTCCACTTAGGCGGTTTCAGTCGACTGCATAAAACCCTCACCGTAAATCATTACCTCCGCAGCCCGGATTTTCATCATTGCGGAGGTGGCAACGACGGAGGGCAATGTTCCAGCGGAGAACGACCCACCCTTCACACTTTCCCAAAGGCTAAGGGTCTGTTTGGCAAAAATGGGACCCTTCCACCGGGCGACCGTTTCTGCCGTGAAAATCGCATTCTCTCCATTTTGAAACGGAAGGAAAAAGGGCGATTTGTGTGGGGGAATGGAACGGAACCGTTGTATCCAAACAGGCCCCTAAATTTGGTAGAAAAGGTATGATTGGCAACTTTATAAGATCTATAATGAATATTAGCAGCTAATTCTTGAATTGATTTAGCGAGTGGAATCGAACCAGCGGGAAACGAGCTGCCTTTCTGGGTGGGCAGGAGCCCCTATTATTTGCTACTGTAAGTTTAACTAGATCTATTCACTTGCTGCTATATTGACTTATCGACTACCATAAGGACTCGAATAAACGATCCTTGTGCTAGGACGTTGGAGTTGCCTCTCTTAGTATGGTCCGGTGTTTTTTCTTTTTTTTCTGTCTCCCGGGGCAGATTTTTGGTGTGTTTTTCGCCCCTTTTCCAGGAGGAAATTTCGGACTATCATACCTAACACAAGGATCGTTTATCCGAGTGCTTACGGTATTATAGTATAATACGGCGCCAAATGGTGGTTTGATAGTACCGTCGAGAATGGGATTAGGGCCTAGATGCCAGACGGTGATGGGGGCCTTCGAGAAGAGAATGGGCGAGATGGAGACCGGAATTTATCGGTACAGGGAGGCGCTGTTAGCTCGTTAGTGCTTAAGTTAGTCTACAACTGAAAAGCGACTGGCTCAATGCTAAATTGAAAGACTAGCAACAACTGCGTTGATATGATACTACCTCAAGCATTGGGGCTACTCTGTGCGGGGGGGGTTACTCTTATTGTGTACGAGCGAGGTTGCCTTTTATTATTATAATAATATTATTATAAAGGTATTCTTTTATCTTTTCTCTGGCACCTATGCCAGCCCCTCTGACTTTCACTAAAGGGCATTTTTCTCATAATTTACATGCTTAACGCTATTTCCTGAGGTGGGATGCTATTCTTATTCCTTTGTAATGCGGAACCGGTAATGTGCGTACCATATCACAACCTGGGGGTGTAGTACTAATATTTCACAATCGACCACAATTACTCTATATACTAATACAGAATTTGAGAATTACAGCAAGCAAAACTGCACCCCAAGCCTGCGTGCAAGGCTCGGGTTGGTCTATCCCTTCCTCTTTGATTTCTTCTGCTTCTCCACATGTGCCCTGAGTACCCGTTGCTTTTCCACCAAACTCCTCTTCTGCTTCCCCTTCGCTTTGCTCTTCATCATCATAAAGTTCTTTTTCCGGGCCTTTTCCTTATTCGTAGTGCTATGAGTCTTGTCCCGTTTCCCCTTCTTGGAGCCGTACTTCTCCCGTCCCTCGCGGCCTTCCATGACCGCCGCGAGCCGGGCCTCTTTATCGGATTTCCCTCGCTTTTGCGGGCCCTTGATAGCGTCCGCATTGACAGCGTCTTCGTTTGTGATTCTAGGAAGTGCGTTAGCATCTGGTCAACAATTCCAAAACCAGCGCGGCTTAAATTCGGAACGTGAAAGGCATTACTTTTTACCCATGAGCCTTTCTAACCCTGCTTCAGTCCTTAACTCTGCTAGCTTTGCAAAGTCTGCCGGTGTGAGGATTTTGGTGGTCGCTAGCGTTGATAATTTTTTCTCTTCTGCTTCTACTTCCTCCAGTGAGTCCTTTTCATCTTCGACTTTTGTTTTTTTCTTCGGCTTAGCGTCTTCATCTTCGTCTTCCAAATCACTAATTTCGATTTCATCATCGCTCGCGACGTTGATCCACCCTATCCCATCTTCCTCGCTACCATCTTCTTCAATTTCCCACCCCGCCCAGTTTTCGTCATCTTCTGAATCACTGTTCTCTAAATCATCTTCCTGTCCGTCTTCATGTTTCCCCTCTTTGTCAGCTCCTTTGGCTTCGATCTCCCCCTTCGCTACCTTTTTGAGTTGTTTCTGCTCAGCCTTCCATTGCTCAAGGAGTTCCAAGCCCTCAATTACTCCCTCTTTTTCTATTCCAAAGCGGAGAGCCTCCCTGTTCTTCATATCCATGGCTGCTGCCTTCCCTCTATCTTTTTTCTTTAACATTTCAGGTGCGACTTCTCTGTATAATCCAATTAGACCCCGCGCTGCCATCATGACACCCTTGTCCTTAGATCCCTTGTACTCTGCAAGATCCTGGAGAAGTGTGGCATTCATGGCCAGCGGAGCTCGTGCACAGACCTCACGAATGCCATTGAGACTAACAGATCATTAGAGTCAGCGTATATTGTGGCCGAGCGAGGTGAATAATCTTACCCTGCCGTGGCAACCTCAGCTGCAACACCCTCCGAGACGAACTCGTCTGCGATCTTCTTGACTATGGGCTCTAATACATCTGGCGGAACAAGGTCGTGAGAACCTTGGGCACAACAGACAAGGAATTGTGTAACTTCTCGCTGGCGGGGAGTAAGAAACTTCAGCAGATAAGAGTATAATCCCAACACACTGAGCTTATGTAAACCAACCAGACGGGACACCAGTTGGAGGACAAGGAGCTTTTGCTCCATCGTGAGCTTATTATTACGGGAGAGGTGTTTTGAGAACAGAGCCTCTGCAAAACCCTGGGGGTCGTGGAGTAAATGCAGAGCAGAAAAGTTCAGCGGATGCGGCTTATTCTTATTCTTTTCTTTCTAGCAGATCCAAGGAACATTAGCAAAATGATTCGTGCGAACGAGGAGACAGATCAAACCATGCCTTCTTCAATAAAATATACGCCTTCTCCAACTGCCTTCGCTTCTTATTGGTCTTCTTATTGATCCCAGCCTGATGCTTCGCACGTCCAATATCCACCGCTCCATCATCACTATCGTCCTGCTCCTCCATCTCCTGATCAACCCCCAGAAAGAAACGTATCCCACCACCCATAACCTTTGGGTTGGTGCAGAGACTCGCTTCCTTCATAATCTCCACAGTCCTCGCATCATCCCACACTCTCCTCTTCCACAATTCCCTCGTCAACTTTACCGCCCACAGACCCGCCGTAGATCCAGCATCGTCCTTACCCGCCTCCACAAGCCCGAACAACACCGTCTGCACCGTCTTATTCAATTTATGATTCTTGATCTTCGCATTCGAACTGCGCAAATCACTAGTAACAGTAGAGTAGATTTGGGTGCGGAGTGCTTTGCTCGTCGTAGTTGTTAAAATCGGGAAAAGCGTTTGCAAAAGCGTAGTCGAAGGGATAACGTCTTTATTCCTAAGCAACACCAGACTCTGGACGAGTTTCTCTCGAAGCTCGTGGTGGAGGACGTTATGGTGCTTTAGCAGTAGTCCGGCCAAGTCGCTGGGGAAGTTCCCTGTAAGGTCTGGGTAGCAATTGGTAACTTGCGACATAAACCCTACTAGATCTGCAAAGGCCTCGCCGGAATTTCCCTCTGGCTGTGACATGAAGATGTCGCGCTGCGACTCGTAGTGTCGGTATTGTAGGACGAATTCTTCGCGGTAGGAGGGCGGGTCGCGGCGGATGAGGTTTTGGAGCATGGGACTGTTGGAGAATTATTAGTAATTGTCGCTGCATCTAATGAGAGAACCTTGGGAAATGGGAGGGCACAGATTTGTGAGCTTCACGAGCCCGGCTCTCTTTCGTTTAGCCATTGTGGCAGAAGTGTGGTGATGAAATCCGGTGCAAAATGGGATGTATGGTGGGATGAAGAATTTAATCTAGAAATCGAATGGTAATTTCTCGGGCTTGGCGGCTGGAGGGCAGTTCCTGGAAAGTAGGGTAACGATGCACCAACTACACTGGAGGAAATAGTGCATAGGTTTTTCCTCTGTGCAACCATCAACACAAAAATCTTCACATCCGAAATAGAGCACAGAAAGCATCGATCACCGCCACCACCATGCCTCTATGAACCCCATGCACAGAGTCCCCGCATGCTCAAGCCTCTCTTAGAACTTGCCGTTTCTGTAAAGAAGACAGTCTCTCTTGTCAAAGCTCAAATAGTATACACCCTGTTCTCCCTCGTTAGAATAAATGCACTAGTCCTTGCCTTTGCAGTACTTTTTTACCAAAAGTGCTAATGTTACTATCATTCAACCGTGGATTCCTATTTTCAGTTGATGTAAGGGCAGACAATGGCGCAGGCACTGGATCTGCCAGTACTATACAAATGGGAGCCGGGCTGTAATTGTGGAGGTCCACTACTTCCCTATCAGCTGATGGCGGCGGCAGGTAACTTGGGCGGCTGTCTGCAGCGGACTTGCTTTGCTCTACTAGACTCACACCTATCACCACCATTCTGCTTTATCCACCTAGAAGGCTAAGTATATAGGGTAGAGCAAGACATCTACAACCTTCTCGGTATTCTTTCTTTGACACGTACTGGTATCTTGTGTTGCTGGCATTGTGCTGGATTCTGGCCTTCACTGGTGTTGGGGTGATATGTTTTTTTCTTTGGCGATCGTTGCGTTACACGAAAACGCATGCCGCCTTGTCCCTCACGATAATATTAAGACAGCCAAAATTTCAGACTATCTAAGAACCCATGGCAACCGAATAATCTCGAGAGAATCCCCTTGCATGGGTAGCAGTCCTATAGTATCACTACCAGGGGGCTTTTTAATCACATGCGCAGAATTTTTGACCCTCATTCCAGAGTGCGAGTGATACATCATGACCGAACCACAGCACTCCCAGCCGTTCTCTGAGGCAGAGAGCACCTTGACTTGCTAATGTGCTACAAGATAACCAAAAATAACACCCATGATTTCAGAACGCGTTAGATTACTCCTCTATAGGTACCACAGCCCACAATTTCTTTACAGGCATATGTGAACTCGGACGAAATCGCCAGCCTGCTACTTGTCTAGTTTCGTGCGAGTGTTGAGGTTCTAGATTCACCGGGTTGATCGTTGCTTAGAGAAAATATATCGAGGTTTATGCACCAGCCATGGTTTCAAAGTAAATCATTGCTGAGCCGAGCTCAGCATATTGGTAGGCATAAAGGCACCGAATGGATATATACCGAGTTAAGGCTATGGTATACTTTAGCAGAGCATTTTCTTCCCTATATAATCCGGCTTTCTGATGTCTTCCAAGCCTGTTTTTTCCCGAGTGCTTTCCACTCTATGATACTTGATCTTTTTCCCGATTTTTTCATCCCTACCCCACCACATTTCCGACATTTTTTTCAGGAATCTTATGTGGGACTCCTACCCCAAACTCTCGTCCATAGCCACCGGGGCTTCCTCCTCCTATCTAACAGGAAGATCTCCAATGATATCATTTTTACTAGGGCCCACAGACACACTGATAACTCGTTCAACAAGTCGCCTTTCGATGTCAGTCCGAATATGATGCCTTCCAATGATGGATATCCGTGTGCGCGGGGATTTCTTAAGAATTTGTTTCAGCCTGTAAAGAAGCTTGACCCGACACACAGCTGCGCACTTGTCCACAACATTAATGCATACAAATTTACGGAGTGAGGACGTGTGGGTCTGTGGAATCTTCACATGATATCCACGGGGGAGGTCGTCGCCCGCTTTTTGCCCCCAAGAGGCCTGTGAGATTTCCTCTGGAATCGTTTCCAGTCTGCCAACAAGCTATCTCTACAAGAAACACAGGATACCTGTCACAGTGTGCTCCCTCCGGGCTGCAAAGTCAAAGCCAAAACATGTAACTGCTGTATTTTGTCCTGCTGCCTCATCGCAGAACCTATCCACTACTAGTGAACTGGCATGGCAGTTTGCCAGCACTGGTCCTCTTCCTTCTTTCCCCCTGGAATAATTCTTACCTAATGAATGTCTTTCCAGCTCCCGGAGCTCCATAGCAAAACGGGACTCTCTTATCACCTTCACACCAGCCATGCCAGCTTCTGAATGGCTCAGTTCGCATGAGCGATTCCACATCCTCGACATTGTGCTCTCGGAGGTCCCGATACTGTAGCTTGGGCTCTGGAGGTGATTACCACGTTAGGAGTGGAGACCTGTCATCAACAATAGTACAGTTGTTCCGCACATTATTGAAAGAGTTCGCATCATTGAAGCGGTTGGTATTACCATGGATGGTTCGGGGCATCTTCTGTGCCGGGCTTGGGGACTCCGCGGGGGACCCGAATCGGGGCGCTGGTTATAATAAAAACAATGACCAGCCCAAGTAAAACCCTTTCTTTTTTTCGGCCCTCCAGCTGCTTTTACTATGTTTTTTTCCTCCCTCCGGGCGACCCCTCACCTATGGCTCCCCCACCGCCCCCTATAATAATGTCTTAGCAACATGCTGTCAAGTACTTTCTCAATGGATCTTGCCATGGCCGTCAAAGTACGAACGCGCTCTAAAATGCGGGCACCCGCAACTCCTCTCCCATGGTAGCCGCTGAACTGTAAGTTATTGTGTTAGAAAGTGAGAATTCGAAATTACGGATAACTTGAGCTTAATGCGGCACCTAAGCCTGCTCCGATCAATCCAATCTATCACTACAGGCCGGATAGCCCACTCTCGACAAGAGTAAACCTGCCGGTCATGTTTGCGAAGCCCGCAGCAGCTCGGGTGGCGAGGTCCCTAGAGCTGTACCGGTGCTTCCGGGTTTTGGATGCCAGCATGGGTGCAACTTGCTGGTTCATCCCTGGATCCCGACTCTTTCCCCGACCCCATTCCGTCCAGGTCGCCCTCTCCCGTCGCGGGTGGAGAGGCACCCACTGACCGGGTGGCGTGTTGGGCAAGCTCCGGCGCTGGAGCCCTGACCTGCCATTGGGGGTGTTCGGTCGAGTTGAGGAGATGGTTTTCAAGCCGGAAGAGCCGCTTCTCCCGCCGGTCAACCTCGTGCTCTTGACGTGTGAGTTTGTCTCTGGCGTACTAGAAAGCTCCCACCCCCAGCCCCCCTCCCCGCTGGAAGATGGTGTTGCTATGCTTGGAGAAAAAACTACAACAATACAAATCCTAAGTTAGCAAGCAGAGCACTATAACGTAAAGATTTTACGAATCGATTGGACAAACATATGGTTTTTCGAAACGCATTCATTGCGTTCTTAATTTAAGTCGATACGAGCTAGGTATAGGTAATAATACGGTAAGGGTACGAATACGGACAAGATTGAGTACCGGTGCTTTAATCACGGTTGGCACCTGTGTTCTCCTTTTCTCCTTCTCACTGCGCCACAATTGCCTAGCCTATTTCTATTAGCTGTGTCAATTTTTTATCCCTTATTTTTGTTACGTGTTCAGACACGCAACCCGGGGGTACGAGTCTGGCTGACAATGCACACCTTTGAGGACTAGAATTTGTGATCGACCGACGATACATCGGACGGTGGATGGGGGGCGGAAGGCGCGCACGCGGACATCCGCCTGGGTTCGGACAATAAATCTACCGGCAGTCATGTAAAGGAGAAACACAATGTGAATAGGATATTAAAGTCGGATGGATGCGTTTGTTGAAAATAATTGCTGCGGAGGTAATGATCGATGGTGGAGGTTTTCAAGCATTGGAGTGGAACAGCCTAAGTGAAGACATAAGGTTTGAATTTAGTGGAGATGAAGATCATGGTTGATTGTTATGGGCTGATCAGAAGGAAATAATTGAGGAAAGTTGAAAACCGGAGGAAGAACTTAAGGTGAAGAAAAGACGGGGGGAAGAAAAGAAGAAAGAAGAGAGGAGAATACTCGAGTAGTGTGCATATACTGTATACTCGAGCACCGCGCGGCCCCTAGAGTTGAACAGATTTTTTTCGGGGGAGTATCAGACCAAAAATTACCTCTCCTCCGCTACCGGGAGCGGTATTCAATTGCATATTTCGCGCTCTGCACACGTAAGGCAGCCTCGACCAGCCAGGTCAGGGCTAGAGGCATCATATCACAGGTATACACTACGGCCAGCTTCGTCGACAACTTGCATGAGATGGCCAATAGCTCTCCGTCCTGAATAGGCTACCAGACATCACACCGATACTATGAACAAAGGACACTCCCCCCCAACACCTTATCACAGAAGTCCCCAACAGTACTGCACTAGAGCACCCCTTGCACGGTAATAACACGGTATGGATTTTACAAATTTTGAGGGGCTTGGTTTAATGCCCCACAGGTGTCTGTTGGATTGAAGAACAGACCTCGCCTTTGTTCAGCTCCTAGAAATTACTCAACAGAGAATATTCAATAAACCGGCTACAATTACCCACGCAGTAGGGAGTGGGGAGTGTCTCGATATCTCATCGAGCATAGAGCCAACCGCTTTCGGACAAAGGAGTATAACAATGTTCCGAACTCCTGGCACAGTACACTACCGTGCTCGTACCGAAGTATAAGTATAAGTACCTGACTGGCTTTGATGTGTGGCCCTTTCAAAATCCCGTTCTGCGCATAGCAAGAACCACCTCTTCTATTGCCGCTACCATTATTCCTATAAACTCGAGGGCACCTTCTATTCGCAAACAGTGATAACTATCTATACGCTCCTCGTTTGAATACATATCTACTCTCCGTCCTCGCAGTGGGATCCTCCCTGCCGGTACGAGGATAGCTAGCGCTTGCGGATTTGAAGAAAGTAACACCCCTACACCTGTCCCCTCGATGGTCAGTCGCGGGTACAACCTTTTGTGGGGAGTAGATTTGGAGCTTTCTAGCGCATCACGTCTGATGCAATCATGGATGAAGGGATCTATTCACCTGCTGTGCTAATGTTATGATACATGAATCTTGTCCACTAACTTTGCTTCGCTTATTGAAGCTGTGGATTGCACGATTATCTAAGTGATATTGTAAAATCTTCTTACATCCGTGAAGCTAAAACGTATCCACGCAGCTTATCGTACACTACTAATAGTCTAACACCAAAGTACCACGCACAAAAATTTACCTTGTACTCCCTTCTATCCTCTCCAACAACTCCTCTAGTCCCAATGGCTCCCATAGCCCCTTATTCTTTTTGTCCTGGGCCCATACCACGTCTCCTTGAAAGTATACTACCGAGCCTCCACTCCCGCTAGCGCTTGCTGTAATTCTGAACAAAGGTGCACCGCTCACTTCATGGGCTTTACGTAGCGGGATAAGCAGAAGATTGTGATCGGCGCACCAATCCTCCACCACGTCTCTGAAGGTTGCTCCGACCGATATGGGGATGCTGCTCGCTTTGGTGGGTGTAGGCTTCGGTGCGACGGTCTCCGGTTCAATCGGACGCAGGGGTTCCATGGGAGGGGGCGCAAGTTTAGTGGGGGCATCTTGACCCAAGTCTAAAGCGTCGTTCATCATGTCGAGACCCTTCTTGAAGTTACTTTTAATCGCGGGAGTGCCTCTTAGCTCTTTCGGGAAGACATCTTGCCAGAACATATACCACTCCTGAACTTCAGTGAAGATGGGCTCAGCGGTCAGCCATTGATATAAGATATTCAACCATTTAGGAAAGAATTCGGCTTCGACGAGTTGGATGAAAGTGGATATTTTGAAGAAGGGAATCCATTTGAAAACGTCCTCTAAGGGCTTGAGGATCTGGTCTCCAGGGTTGACGTCGAAATCGTCTCTCAATCTTAAGGCAAGTCGGGGTAGTAGGTGGCGGACTAGTATATCCTCGAGCTGACCAGGACCGAAGACCTCCTTCCACGCTTCCAGCCCTTCGACCGTCCCCTTAGAGACATCCCAAGTATCCAGAATGACCCCGAACTTTCTTCTAACGTCACGGAGGAGATCATCCATATGAGGACCCAAATGCGGCAACCACTGAAAGACCCACAGATGCGGGGGCTGGCGAACCTTCTTTCCTCTACCCACGCGAGGATTCCAATCGGCAACTGCTGTACGAAGTTTGGGCAACACTAGTTGATCGAGGATGTTGGCATGAATAAAAGGTGGAAGAATAGAGGTCCAAATATCCAATAACTCTAATACTGGCGCAGGTTTGTGTGCATCCCAATCGTTGTTAATGGCCGATCGTACCTTCGGGAGCCAGAGGGAAACCATCATACTCTCATAATGAGTTGCAGACTTGCTTCGCTCCACAAAGCCATTTTTAGCATACTCTGCTTCGAGGTCTTCCTTGGATCGTATATGGAGTATACGACGAAGTCTGCGGAAATTCTCAAAAAAAAGGAACGGGTCTGCAAGAGGGGACCAGGTAGAAAGCTCCCGTTTGAAAAGTGGGTGCAGTGCCGAGATCGCAACTCCGGTCAAGTCGTAGTCTTCTATCTCACTCTGGTGCCTGAGCTGCAATACTTCTAGCTGCGTTACGATTGCTTCGATAGAAGCCTTGGGATCTGTGACATTCAAAGCGAGGCTTTGAAGACTTTTCACCATATCCGCAATGCCCTTTAGCTTGCGAATCTCCTCAGTTTCTTCATCCATCTCTGAATTTAGCCTTATTTCCTCTTTACTTATATAGGCCTTCCGGTCCTGCAGACTCGCCCACTCCCCTGCAAAGCTCTCGAGATCCTTTCTAGCCATCCAAGCAATCTTTAGGGACTCGTCTTCAACTGAAGGACTCCTAGACATAATTCCAGAGGCAGATGTCAACAATTTCCTCTCTTTCCCAGTGAAGTCGATTATATTCTTTAGAACTGAAGGCACGTCCAACCCTTTCGCATCAGCTGATATCTCCTCTGCGGTTCTGAACTTTGTTTTCTCCTTTCTAGCCCTAAGAGGGGTTCCGCTGGGTGTACTGCCCATTGAACCACTCCCTGCCTTTCTCTTTGCCTTCCTTTTCTTTTCCTCATCTTCACTATCAGAAATGATCTCTCCTCTCAACGCAGCAGTCCGTTTGGCCTCCTTTCTTGCCTGGTCGGTTTTTTCTCTGATTGCCCCCACGCCTGCACCTTGAGGTCGAACCTTAACTTCTATAGGGGTCAATATACCCTCCCCCTTCTTTCCAAGACCCTGACCCTCAACATACCCCATCTTTGCCATCATCCTCGCGGCAAAACTTTCAGGGTTGGCTTTCGGCTGTGAGTCGTCATTCGCACGGCCTTTCCCCTTCCCTCGCGAGGGAAGTTCAGGAGTAAAGAAGGAGGGTCGAGGGGCGATGTTCTCAGACTGCGATACTGGGAGTTCGGAATCCAACGAAGGCATTCCCATAGAGGCTGCAGCGAAAGATGAAACGAACCCTCGTCCAAGCGGCGTTGAGTACTGCTGCGCCACCGGTGATTCGCGTTGCGACAACGACTCAGTAGAACCCGTTCTTGACATTGCCGGAGCTTTGAATCCCAACCCTACATGCGCATCTAGTGACCGAGGGATAGACGTTCCAGAATTGCTTTGAGACCCTGCTCTCAAGCCTGTGGGAGTGAGCTTGCTTAAAGGCCCAGGGTGGGGCCTTTTATCTGACTCCTCCCCATCGTCTTTGTTACCCCAGCTACCAAGCCCAGCGAATCGAGCAGCAGCATTCGAGCCTGATCCTAGGCCACCAACCATCCTATCGTCTTCGTCATCTCCTCTAGTTTCTCCTTCTACCTTCCAGGTCATCCTAATACCTCCGGTGTATTCACCCTCCCCGTCCTCGCCGTCCTCATCATCCTCATTATCCTTCCCACTCGTAGTCTCGCCGGACTTAACGAACCCCATCCCTTTATTCCTCAGCCTTCCGCTACTCCATCCCTTACTGCCTCGCGTACCTTCACCTTCGCTGTCGCTCCCAAAAACTCCTAATGCAGCTCTCTCTTTTGTATCACCCCCAGTCCGTCGTCGCTTTCGTGGGTGCCCGGAAGAAAAGCGTTCGTGGTCATCGGTTAGATCAGGAAATTCGATTTCGTCTTCGCTCGAGTCGGAATCCGAGGAGTCCTCCCATTTCTCCGATTTCTTTCTCCCCATAACGAGAAGCTTTTTTGGTGGTTGCAAACTAAGACAGGGCGATGAGTCCGCAAGTTTATTTGTGGGTGCAGGCTTGGCGCAGGCAATTCGGTAAAGGCATGATATACCGTTAAATGCCCCAATCCGGAAACCCAAGCCATAACCTGATAATTTAGCACCACACAGATCCTCCTGGCTTTCTGCGAAAGAAAAAAAATACTTCCATCTCTCACCCAGAGCTCAAAAAAACCAGCCCTTCATCGACCCCGACTACTCGCTCATCTCCAATCAACAAAGCCTGCCAATTGGCCTCTTCTTAGTCAATTCGGCCCAGGCCAGCAGTCCTATTCAATAAACAACAAAAATACTTTCATTATAATGGCCTTCACTCCTCGTGGGAGGGGCGGGGCAAGAGGAGGAGCTACTCCTAGAGGCGGTTCTCGTGGGGGCGCTCGCGGTGGATCTCGTGGTGGGTTTGGTCAGTCCTCGGTTTTCTCTGCTCCCATATTCTTGTCGTAATTCTGCAATATTCTCCTCGCAATTCCCCTTTTCTTCCCTTGCGTTTCTTCCGATAGTTTGCTTGCTCACCGGGGACGAAAACATCCTCCACCTTTTTTCGAAGAGGAAAACCCTTCTCACAAGATCCAAACCAGACACCACGATGCCGTGCTAGGGGAAAAAATTGACTAACATAGTCAATTTCTTCAGGTGGTGGTGCTCGTGGTACGCCTCGCGGTGGTGGTCGTGGGGCTGCGCGCGGCGGCGGTCGTGGCCGTGGTACACCCAGAGGGGGAGGACGTGGAGGAGGACGAGGAGGCGCTGGTGGTGCTAGGGGCGGGGCTAGAGTTGTTATTGAGCCCCATCGTCATGCTGGTGTTTTTGTCGCCCGTTCGAAGGAAGACATGTTAGTCACAAAGAATCTTTCCCCCGGAGAGTCAGTCTACGGGGAGAAGCGTATTTCAGTCGATACACCTTCCACCGAAGCCGACGGTGCCCCCACCAAGACTGAATACAGAGTCTGGAACCCTTTCCGTTCGAAGTTGGCTGCAGGTATTTTGGGTGGTCTGGACGATATCTTCATTCAACCCGGTGCTAAAGTTCTTTACCTTGGTGCCGCCTCTGGTACTTCCGTTTCCCATGTTGCTGATATTGTTGGCCCCACTGGCAATGTCTATGCTGTCGAGTTCTCCCACCGCTCCGGGCGTGACTTGATCAATATGGCTAAGAAGCGCACCAACGTTATCCCTATCATCGAGGACGCCCGCCATCCACTGAAGTACCGCATGCTCGTGGGCATGGTCGACGTTGTCTTCGCGGATGTGGCACAACCTGATCAAGCTAGGATTGTTGGGCTTAATTGCCATCTTTTCTTAAAGGAGAAGGGAGGTGTCTTAGTTTCTGTCAAAGCAAACTGTATCGATTCGACAGCAGCCCCAGAGGCCGTGTTTGCCAGAGAGGTTCAGAAGATGAGAGAAGAGAGGATTAAGCCTTTGGAACAACTGACATTGGGCAAGCTACCCTCCTCCTACAGTTATTTTTGATGAATGGGAGCACTGACATGTTTCTAGAACCGTTTGAAAGAGACCATTGTATGGTTGTTGGTCGTTACTTGCGTTCTCAATCTTAACTATTTACAACGGGGTGGTATGGGACTCACATCTTTATCTAGTCTTAAGTATGGATGGAGCGATTAAATCGAAAAAACTGGGTCGGGGGGGATTTGTGGCGGAAACCCCACAACCGTTGTATTGTATATACCCTCTGGGGTTCAAATTCTCTTTCTTTGTCGCGTCCATTTCTTGATATTTCCCCCCCATTTTTTGCATAGTTCTTTCAAAAGAAGGATCCCTTGTCTTTTGTCCACTGTACGCGATCACCCAGCGTGAGAAATCAATGCAGTATCAGGACGCTCCAAATTAATAATGACAATAGATGCGCCCCAGCCGAGTCAAGATATGTTACTTTTGTTGCTAGTACTGCGCAAGTACTCGTAGAACCCCTTCTGTCTAGGATCGAACTATACTGTACAGTATGCACTTGGCGTCTACAGAGCATGCAGACCACTCGGCGTCAAGGCTGGCATCATTCAAGGATCGTTTATGTGGCCAAGCAGCCTCAACCATGATAGGCTTATGGTACAGTATTATACAAGAGAAGATAAAACAAACGGGGGCCAGCGAACAGGAGAAGGACAAGGATCGTTTATTGAGCAACCCTATTTCATTGGCCCCCCCCGTTTAGTCCATAAATAACAAGTAAACATGTAAAACCCCACCGAAAAACAGGAATGACACGCCCATAGTATTTACATCTCTTAACCCGTAATATCTCTCCAGAGCCTTCTTTGACGCGGGTATGTCCCGCCTATTAAATCATCGGAGAAGGCTTCTAATTGCTCAGCTGTCGCTCTTGCGGCCCAACCAACGAGTTCATTGAAGTCCCTTTCCTTCTCGGGAGTCCAATTTGCCCCATTGGATAGGGCGGTGGCTCGTTTATCTAAAACCTCAACAATATCTTCGTATCCTAAAAGCATTTTCTTTGAGTATTGAAACGATTATCAAAGATAAATTTACATACCTATCAACCCCGCGGCTTCTTCCCAGGGCAGCCCATAGAGCTTAGCAAACGTTCCGTGGTACCGTATTTTCTCGCGTTATACGGTTTTTTGCCAAGACCGGTTTTTGCCCAAGATTGGGCACCCTTGCAGACGATCACTCAGCCGCATTGTTGTAGACTCCTAAAACCCACACCTTGGTTACTGTGCTGGCTGGGGGAATTTGAGGGCCCATTTCAGACTCCAGGCACCGGCTTGGCAAAAAACCGTAAAACACGAGAAAATACGGTATGCCATTTGGCCGCTTTCGAAGAGGCATACATCCGTAACTACATCGCCGTCGTGTGCCATTTTGTTTCCCCTTTCGATAGTAAGCCGTACTCCAATTCGCCCTAATTTCTCTTTTCGCCGATAATAGGCGAAGAATCTCTCACGAATACCAACGGCTATTTTTCTCAACGGCAGGAGCGAAGCTACCTCCTCCTTCATTTTACTGGTTTCCTCGCGTAATTGTTCAATGGATTGAAGGAGTGTATTGCCTTCGTTACCGGTTTGTGATACTTGCTTTCGCGATACCGATGGGATTGCCTCCTCTAGAGACTTGACCACCATCCCCAACTCTCGGGATGGGTTGGTGCCACTCGCCACGTTGCAATAGAGCAGAGCACACCATAACAGCAAAGCGAGTAAACAAGATATAAATTGTCCGCACACCGGGGTGAGCGACGGGAGGAGGGGGGAAGGAAGCAGGGGTTTGACTCTGATTTTCCTGCTCACGTTCAGTTATATGTGGCAACAGAAAAGTTTAATTGTGTGAGTGCCACCCTAGAGGGGGCACAGTGCGGTTTACCTTTGGGGGGACGATGAAGAATAATGCGGATCCCACGATGGACGGGGCGGAAGGGACGAAAAAGAGGATGTCTTGATGAAAAACGATGTGAATCCCACGATAGACGGAGTAGAAGGGATGAAAAAGAGGATATCTCAATGAAGAATGATGTGGATCCCACGATACAGAGAATAAAAGAGACGAAAAAGAGGATTTCTCGATGAAGAATGATGCGGATCCCACGAAACACAGAGAATAAAAGGGATGAAAAAGAAGTGCGAGGTGGCAGAAGGAGAATTGTCTTGATGGAAATACAGTCGCACCCCGTTGTCCCGGATGGCCAAAATCAGGAGTTGACCATCCGGGACAGTGAAACATCCGGGAGTGTGAAATAGTTGATAAAAAATGGTGCTTGAAAAAACCGAAAAGCGAGTGATAATTGTGTAGGTATGACTTCCCACTATTCCACACAAGGTTTAGATGGGGTTAGAGATATCTAAATTATCATCCGGTCCGGAAACCCCCAAAATCCGGGACAGTGAGGTGTATTTCTATGTATGATAGCTCGCACAAATCTTGAAAAATTGTCCGGGACAACGAAGGATCCGGGAGAGTGAGGTCCGGGGCGACGGGGTGCGACTGTATCCGGCTATACCGGTCAAAATTATTTTAATCGTTACTCGCGGGTGGGGTGCCGGTATTTATCGAATAATAATTCAATAAGAATAGGGGTGTGAAGTTTGATGAGGATAAAAGTGTGCAAGGAAGGAATGGAGAGGAAGGAAACAAGAGGGAGAAGAGGGCGGCGTTCATGGCCAGGACATGCCGCCGCCTCCGTTACCCCGCCATAAGCCTTCAACCGCACCTAACCCAGGCTATTAACGCTCAACTAAACACCACCAACCAAGCAATGTCCAAAAAGCGAAAACACCCCTCTACACTCCCATCCTCCTTCTCCTCCTCCAGGCACCCGCACTCGCACAAAAGACAAAATGCAACTCCGCAACCCCACCACCGGCACCAAAAACCCATCCCCAAATCCAAATCCAAACCCAAACCGATTGCCAAACAACCCCCACCACCGCAAAAAACCCCCACCCTCTTCTGCCCCAGCTCGAGAATCCTCCTCCTGGGAGAAGGGGACTTCTCCTTCGCCGCCTCGCTAGTGCGTCACTACCGCGTGCGACACTTGACTGCGACGAGCTTGGATAGTGAAGCGGAGTTGTTGGAAAAGTACCCGCAGGCATCCGGAAATGTCGCTATGGTGCGGGGGATGGCTGGCGGTGGGGGGGTGGTGGTGCATAGTGTTGATGCCAAGGCGGTAGGGAGGGTTAAAGCTGTGAGGAAGCGGCGGGGGGAGGTCGTGCCTGGACCGGTGGAGGAGGGG
>Ga0307509_10003995_pt1 | contig 21696 bp, 20 predicted proteins | sample 10_EM_MG_FD_202245 | JGI IMG/M metagenome (GOLD analysis project Ga0307509, IMG submission 202245) | Populus trichocarpa ectomycorrhiza microbial communities from riparian zone in the Pacific Northwest, United States - 10_EM | ecosystem: Host-associated > Plants > Roots > Unclassified | place... | reverse complement strand
TGATCTAGCCCTTAATGTGTTGGCTCTACTATACAAAGTATCTTCCCTCCTTGAATTTAGTATAGCAGGGAAGGAGAGAAGGCGTCGCTAAATGTCCGGGCATTGGCCAGTGCTCTAGCAAATCAGATCCGAGCATCAATCGCTCAACGCCGGGACCAATGACAAATGCCCTGGATCATCCAGCTGAGCTGAGTCCAGTATGAGAGTCATATCATCACTTCATGACTCTCGCATGCATACTCACCACAGACCTCTCTCTCTCTCTCTCACCGGGAGTAATTTAAGAGAGTGGTTTTCATACGCGACACGTGTATTGAGCACAATTTACGTAAAGCATTGGAATAGCCTTGTATTGTTTGTTTTTTTAACCCCCAAACCAATTACACATAACAGGAAACAAGGTACAGTACATGGTAGGCGGGGCGTGATACATTTGATGCATACAGAACAAGACTTTAACATGGGTAATGAAGCTTAAACAACGAAACAGAGTGAAAAGGTTACCACTAAGTTTGACTGCAAACCAGCAGTCAGGTGTAGGGTTGGTCAACGCTTTGAAAGTTTGGTTAGTTTTTGTTTGTTTTTGTCGGGAGTCCAGTTGAAGTACCTGCTACTAATCCCCGGAGAGGCCGACGCGGCGTCATGGCGGTGAGTCGGGCGGAGAGGAGAAATATAAAGAGAACCTTCGCGAGTACGAAGAGGTTTGGAAGCCGAGCCTTGTACCGGAGAGAAACGACTTTCCCCTGCCCAAGTGTTACGCTGACGAGGGGGGAGTGCCGGGGGGGGTAAACGACCACCTGCCCCAGAGGTATCCTTATAGGAAGGCTGGGGACGTCCAGTACCACTATTTCCTTCCAAGTAAGTGCGCTTAGGGGGCAACAAGGGGGAAGAGTCGCCACCTGTATAAGGGCGGCGACCAGGCGGGAAAGGTTCAATGGGATCGTAGAGATCCCCCTTCCAATTTTCTCCCGGTTTACCAACACGGATATAAGTCCATCCATCTAGCGTAATATCCAACGGGGGCATACCGCCAGATGCAAGAATGGCACCAACATCTCTGTTAAGGATTTTCTGACTTTCGGCCAGTCCCAATCTAGGGCCCATCAATCCGAGCTCAACGGCTAATTCCCGAATAGCTTGCTCAGAAAAATTGCTGTCGGACTGGGCTATGGCCAGCTGTTTCCTGAGGCTTTGTACCTCGATAGTAAGAGCATCGCACTTTTGATTTTCTTCCATAACTTTCCGGCACAGGAGGGCCATAAGAGGAACGTCGGAAGCTGCGTCATTGGGGGGAGTGAAACCCGAGACATAGTCAAGTACTAGCTGCTGCTTATTGGCATAGTCTAGCCTAGGGGGTGTGAGCTCCAAGTACTTGGATACACGAGGCAGATCTTCCCTATTTGGGGTTGCAGGAGAGCCCGAATAGTAGGAGCTGGTTCCCGATTGGGAGGGCACGTATTTGTTATTAGAGGAAGGAACTTTACCCTCATCGCCCGTCCAAACCTGGCCGGGGGTGGAAGGCTTAGCTCTGTCAAGAGAGCTAAACAATTTAGAATTGTAGCTCTGTAAATGTGAATTCTGGTTAGTCCCAAACTGGTAACACCCCACTGGCTGTTCATGAAAATGAATGAATGAATGAATGAAATTGGAAAAAAGCAAATATAGGGCTGAATCATGGTGATTAACTGAGTAGAAACTATACCTTCGAACGACTAAAGCTGGAGTCTTGACCCCTACCAATACCAGTTCCAGGGCTCGACGCAGCACGAACCAAGGAGGAAGCGCCTGATTTATCCGCGGGTACCCAGCCGACACCCGATCGATAGATCCTATGGGTAAAAGGTGGTGGGATAGTCCCAGAATGGAAAGTTCCCTTGCCTCTTCTATTCGGAACTTCACTTGAATCGGTGTCACCTGTACCCCCCTTGTTGGAATACGTACTATATCTCATACGTCCTGTACTATTCGCAGTTCCAACAAACTTGGGAGGGCCGGAAAATTCAGAGCGTATCCTCCTATGGTTATAATTATCACCAGAGCCGGAACCGAGTGTGCGAATATCTTGCTGAGAACCTTTTGGTTTCTCAACAGCACGTGAGTGGAAGGACGGGGAGCCAGACGATTCCCCTCTACCATAACCGCCTTTGAGTCGATACTTCCCTGAGGTGGGAGGTCTGGTCGGGTCTCCAATGCTGTCGACTTCCTCAGACTGAATAAGAGGTACTAGAGGCTCCTTTCTAAACTCAGTACTGGGGGTCTAAATATTAAAATATTGTTAGTAAAGCTCTTTAATATTTTTGAAGAAGCAAAATGCCCAGAAAAGTTTCCAAGTGAAACAGTGAGAAGGTAAGACACCGAGAAAAAAAAATCCCACGGGCCAATCTCTCACGTCCACTCCCCTTTCAGCCGTTGGACTTAACCTTAAACATATCGGGTACAACCGCCAACGGCTATCGGAAGAATGTCCGTTCGCTAACGCTATATTATATATAACATAAAGAAGTTTAAACAAAAACAAGAATGTCGGGGGAAAAAAACTTACAAACCAAGAGAGTTCCCCGTTGATCATTCCACTATCATCTTCTATCTCTTTATCTTTTCCCTTATTTTTAGTCGCCATTTCCGCTGTCGTTTTTTATTTCGATCGCTGCGGTAGTGTTGTTGTCGAAATTGTAGGATGGAGATGAGAAGGAGAGAAGAGGGAAAGACAAAGACTTATAAGCTTTGCAAAGGCAACGCCGAGATGTCTCCCAAACAAAGCCCCAAAGCGATTGGAATTGCTACACATGACGACTAAGCGTCAGAGCCATTTTGGCCATCTCGGTATACCTAGGGTTGAACATCGTGAGATCTTAAGAGGGTGGGAGTAAGGGCGGAAAAATGGTAAACCATACAACGGGCCCCTAACAGGAAAAGACTTGGGAGCGGGAGCTTGCATTGTCGTACGTATGTATGATAACGATAATATTATTATTCCTCTATCAAAGAGGATTTTGGCCGAGGTGGCGGTATAGGAGCGAAATCTCAATTCCTTGCATCAAGGTTTTGCTTATATGAATGTTTATCTCACACCGAGTCTGCTGCGGTAGATTCCCGATAATCAGCCAGACCCAACCCCCACTCTCTTTTTTGGAATAATATATCTCAAACCTTCTAGGATACGCCTTACCACTGATGCACGAAATAGGGCGGAAAATTCAATATCGAATCCTGGTACTGTAGGTCGAGTAGGGATTCATTACAAGGACCAGGTAGGTAATATACAGCACGCTGCTCCTGCTGCAAGGCTCGACCAAACAACCAGATATGAAGCCCCTATCGGCGATCCCTCTCTCCAAGAAACAAAACGCAGAAACCCCCATATCATCCATCCCCTATAAGCCCCACCACCTTCATATACCTTGCGGTACCCCTCCACTCTCAACCCCTCAGCCAAATCCCATCTCTGGCAGCATACGCCTCTAAAAATCCAACAGCAATTGTGGCGCCAATTTCTCCAAATCCTCCACCTAGAAGCACTCCCCATTATGTTAGCAATTACCCTAACCTCGGAAGACGGCAAAAATTATTTCCAGGGAAAAAAAGAAAAAAAAAACTTCTTTTTCACACCTCCAGAAAAGCGCTCATATTCTTCAGCCCGCCTTCACCGCCCTCCTCTTTCCTAATAGCAGCAGCGCGCCAGATCGCCTCGCGTACAAATATCTTGGTATACTCCCGCACCACGTTCAACGCCGGTTGGGATATTCTAGTCTTTTTGTCCTCGAAGTTTTCCGTCAAGAGGCGTTGGATGAGCTGGGTGGAAAGTGGTTGCTGTTCTTCCGTTGGCATTTCGGGGGTTTTCGCAAGAGTCGCTAGCTATCGTTGTTGGGGGTCGTGCCAGCAGGGAATGCTGACGGACGGCAGATCGACGCTAGGTGGCGGAACTGGTGAAACGAGAGGTCTTACCAATATGAGAGGGAGATAAGTAACAACGAGTGGTAGAGGAGGACAGTTCAGTATTGTTGATTGGCCAGTGGTACTCGTCCGGTGGGAAAGGAGGAGAAATGCGAAGGAAAGGGGTGTACGATGCTAGTAATGGAATGGGAGGAGGTAGAAATGAGGGGGTGAAGCAGCTCCCGCCAGCAGGCTAAATCATCCCGTCCAAACCTACAGTCTAGCCCGCAGATGAATTGCCGTAACGGGGTTCACGATACCTTAATAGGCATGATAACTTGATATCATCGCAGGTTGACACGATCTTCGCCCTGCACCAAATCACGATAAGCATCTACTCGCACAAGCACAAGCACTCAATACCGGTAGAAAGTCAGTGAACGGTTAATTTAGGTTAGCCTGCAAAATGACCCCCCGGTCTTGCAGAAAACAGCCCCGGGTATTCGCGCAACCCACAATCACATAAGCAACTGAGCTAAACTACAATAGGCATAGCTAAGCAAGTTAACGAAATGACGCGTACCGGTTAATGAAGTCCAGCAAGTTCAGCTCGCTCAGATGCTCCTCTTTCTCAACGTCCCCGAATGCGGAGATTGGAGGCATGAAGATGAGGCGGATTATTTGTACGAATTTTCACCGGAATTTAGGTTTTAAATTTTTTTAAATGATGGAAATCTTCCAAGATAACCATCCTGCCTGTTGCTGTCATATGAAAGATTGGATAATTTCCGTTTATGATACAGAAACCAATACAAAAAGGATCTCATCAAAACGAAACACTCCACAAATGTGTGTAAAAAATAATGTACTGGTAGAAGAAGAAAAAGACCCCTTCTCTTCCGCTCAGGCACCTGTTCCGCATCCAATCGCTTTCAGTGCGGATGCGCCGTTGAGCAAGAAAAAGGCCACATTCTGAATGCTAACCACCTCCGTCTGACCTTGACAAAGGAAATATGTACCCCGTTGGCTAAAACACCGCAAAATAATTGTACAGTAAACCTATAGCTATAGGACCTTACTCGCAAAGTGGGCACAAAGGTGAAAGAGAAGTATCCAAGGAAAAATAGCGAATGAAACCTCCCAGCCGTAACAAAGGGAAAATTTGAGCCGGAACTTGCTCTTGCCTACTCGGGTATGCCAGACATAAGTTCCGGTAAAAGAAAGGTGAACGAGTGAAGAAAAATCGTAGAAAGGTTACCCAAACACACAAACTCCGTTCGTGTAAAAATCCAGACAAAAAAGGAAAAAAGGCCTCAGCAATAGAAAGTGTAGACGAATACTCTAGTAGACATAACCGCAACCATGATCAGATGGTGCCTCCTATTTATCGCGAGGTCTTGCTCCTGCTGAAGAGATCGAACATGCTTCTCTTCTTCATTCTCTGGGCTGGCGCGGTCGCCGGACGTCCGTCATTCGAGGGCTTTGCTAGAATCGAAGGTAGCTCGGAAGGGACATCGTCTTCCACCGAACTAAGGTCTCCATTTGTGTCTACAAAAGTCGATGCTTGCTTCTCGTAGCTCTTTCTCTCTTTCTTGCTGGAACGGTGGCGTGACATCGACCTCTTGGTGCTCCTGTCCCTAATAATACCCGCTTTGTCTGCAGTGCCGGTCCTGGCAAGCTCTTCCTTCTCCATCAAATCCAGCATGGTGTACCCGCCCATTGCGTAGTTCGCAAAATCTGGGTCGACGAAACGAATATAGCCTCTGGCGACTTCAACACCGAGATTATTGCTGATCCAATCGCAGATCAGTGCCGCATTTCGCTTGTTGCATGTCGGCGAAATCATGTTTAGGGAAGTGATGGTCAATAAAAAGGATCCATCATATGTGCCCCCCATAACCATACAGGCCGAATGTTCAAGGGATACGCAAACCGCATCCTCAGTCTTTCCGTAGCGTTTGGCGACCATCTCGGACAAAGACTTTGCAAACTCGAATTCGTTTTCTAGCTGCAGATGTCGCACCATGTATGTCAGCACGGGTAAAGTACAACATGGGAATAACCGAGGAAAGAGAGGCGGCACAAGCAAACATAGAGGAAACCAAGAAAATACAGCGCTGTAGCATATGCAAGGCACCAAGATATTAAACAATAAAATGAATTCAAAATACGGGGGAAGAGGTATTTTCGTAGTGGAATCAGATACAGCTAAATGAGATGGTGCTTACAATGACGTTCGTCCGCAATTCAACCCAAACCGCAGAACTCTTGGGAACCACCGGGCCTGACTCCCGAACAGCAAATACCTCCCCGTAGTAACTTGCTCCCTTGATGGACTTTTTCCTGCCAAAGTCCCCTTTCGAAGACTTCTTGGACAATCCTCTTGTAGCGGGGGTATCTCTATCGATGTCTCTAAAATGAATGGCAGTTGGAGATCGTGTAGATTCAGATCTGCGAGTGACATCCCGGTCATCACCTTGGTTGAAGGACATGTTTGTGGGAGCCGGCGAAGGAGGTGTTCGACCAGCTGGGGGCTGGGGGATTTTCTTGGTCTGAGAGTTTGCGGATTTGACAGGTTCTAGAGTTGCCATGTCTAAAGTTATTTGTGGGGGTGGTTAGATAAAAAGTTGTTTTGCTGATGGAATGGATCGGTCAAGTGAGGGATGGGGAAGAAGGTTGCTTTAAGAATAAAAGTTCTCCTCTGCTAAAGTGGGCGTCCACACGAGCGATATGGAGGCGAGGCGTCGGGCACCGGGTTCGCAGACTTCCGAATTGCTATCGCAGCAAAAAAAGAGATAGGTAGGTTCTCAAACGCTGAGCGCCGAAGGCTTCCTTGTTTTTTCTTCTCCCTTGGAGGAGGCGGTAAGAGTGTCTTATGTAGGGCGGAAGAAGAGAGAGCGCAGGTCAGCTCTTATCCTGCAAATGGTCAATTGTCTGGGCGGTGGCTGTTCCAAGAACGCTTGATGCTGCGATCCGGATCCAAGAGCAGGAGTGGGCGAGGAGGCGCGAAAGAGGGTGTAGGGAAGAGGGTATGGGAGGGATGGGGGAGGGGGAGGGGGAGGGGCTGCAGTGGAGTGTGAAGGAAGGGAGCAAGCAGCAGCAGAACCGTGAGACAGCGCGGAATGGAAAGTGAGAAGCAGAGGCGGGGATGGGGTGGGCGCTGCTTTTCAATTACTCGAAGTACTGTGCTCAGTGCTCGACGGGTCTCACTTTCCCAGATCCCACTGAAACCAAGTTCTACGGCGCTCCTTGTGCCTCAAGGAACCTACACTAGGCCACCCATTTCCTCCGGGGCAGGAGCACCACTAACATTACCTCACATCCCTTCACTATTTACGGGCAATTATTTGGCTTAACAAGAAATTAGAGGTATTTGAGAGTATCAAAAATTAAATTTCAGCTAAACCAGTTATTTCGCTGACATCTGCTACGGGTCTGTGGCACGGATAACCCATCATAGCAAAGCTGCAAAAAACAACTGCATCCGCCGGGGGGGGGGACAGTCCCAAATTATGGATTGCAAAATGCCATGACAGTTATCGTCCTCGCACCGTACCATGTCAAAGGCCAAGTACCGGCCCAGATGGAGGGAGTGCGAACATGTGCTAAAGCTGCCCTGATTGGGGCAAAGATCAACCCTTTGACATTGTCTCCCAAATTGCGGCAAACAAAGAAAGAAAAGTTGATGGGGTCTTTGCATCTATTAAAGTGGCCTTGGCAAGGATGTCTACTGCGGTAACTTGCTTGCACCGGCGAAACTGCTCTTTTTTTCGGTGCTACCGAACTGAGTGGCCAGGAGCCCGCTTCCGGCACTGAAGCCCCATGTTTCTTGTGTGTGAATAGTAATTATTCACTCGTAAATTTACCGGAATAGCATCGCAGGTTCAATATGGTAGGGCATCTGAAACCACAGTCGGCAGTATTATATCATACGCTAAAAAATTAAGAAATTCTGAGTTCTGACAGAGATAGTAAGCTGATTTCTCTCGCGGGGCTCAATACGGTAGCCTTGATTATCCGTCTAGAAAAATAAGTAAGTTACTTGTATTGTGCCGAGCACTCCAAACCAACACAATTCCAACCATAACAGGAAGATGTGGCTCGGAGGAAGAAGTGCTCAGAGGGCACCCCTCTCTAGGTCTATGCTTTCTGATTTTCAATAAGAGCAGTATCCGTGGAGATGGCGAATTCTCAAATTGCCCATGTATGGTCATTTTCGAGGCCATCTTGGCCAAGCCCAACTTTTTCCTATGCATCATGTAAACAAAATAAGTTATCCATGTGGGGGGTTTACTCAAGTGCCCGGACCAGAGGCTATTCCTATCACACACAAAACTCCGGGGAGTAGGTACGGTGATCCGGCGAGCACGAATGCCGTATTCATCCCCGATGGGCCATGTGGATAGCAGGCTTTCCGGCCCTGTTTCCCCCTGCCTCCATGTTGCCGCCCCGGTCCTTCGTGCGGTCCCGAGGACACAAGGAAAAAAAATAAAAAAATACTTTTCCAGGGTTGGGGGTGGGATTCTCCAGGGTTACTCCCTCCGTACCCAATCAACGCATAGATACGCCTCGTCGGATCCCGAGTAGCAAGCCACCCTTTACGATAGAACCTCCTCCCTCCCTCATCCATTTCACCGCAGCACAATAAATAATTAAATAAATAAAAATCAAGGAACTCGGAGGCACGAACCTGCAAAAGTGCTTCGGTATCACCGGTATTGAAGGTGCAGAAGATGCGCTTCTTTCATGCAATGCAATGCCATACATATGATACTCGAGTACGCGTACTAGCGTATAGTACAATACTGTTGCTTGGCTATGGCCCGGATGACATGCTTCCTCCGGGTTTTGGGTTTCCAATCAAACCTCCAAGCCCTATGTTTCACAGTCTCCGCAAGACTCATCACCTCCACTGTAAAACTACTTTTAGTTGCTGAGCCGGGCCAAAATCCAATTGTTATGCTTGGAGTGCTTCGCTGAGGCTTCCCCGCCTACATAGGGAAGCAATATACTTCATCCACCCTCTACTCCAATGCACCCACCCCACGCTGCCACAACATGGCAGCCCGCGACGGTGTCATGCTGGAATGCACTCGAGCATACTTTATCCAACATCAACATCGTGCCCCGTACGGCTGCCTTCTCAAACTGCCAGCATAGGTTAGGTGGAAGGATGAAATTTCACCTAAAGAGGAAACTTTTTGGCACATTCACGGACAAACTGTAAGTTTCTGGAAATAGTGCACCACCGTTGGAGGGGGAGGTGGTGAAAAAACAATAGATCGGTCATTTGCATCTAGTAATCGGCTCTTTCCGGAAGCAAAATTATCACGGCAATGTGCGGCATCATATACCGATATCCTACTTACCGAGCCGTTGTGTCTACGGTATTTATATGCAGGACCGTAAAGTGCGATAGAGTACTCGTGCTCTCGAGGCCCATAACTTACGATCTTGAAGTCGGACATCAACTGAAACGAAATTATGTAGGGTCTTGAAACTCTGCTGAGAAGGTCGAACATTGCACGCGAGAGAAATGCACGTGCCAATACATTCAAGCTCACGACCCCGGTTTACCTGAAGACGCCTGGATATCCCACCGCTACGAGTACAACGGTGGAGTATCGTATAGATGCAGTATGGTGCCTGCAGCTTAGAGCCTACCCCCATGATATCCAACATTGACCGACACTTTAGTTTGAGACAGCAACACCTACAAATAGAATCCTTAAAAATCCGTTCTAGGAAGTTTACTAATTGGCTATTGGAACGCATTTACAGAGCCAGTTGCTTTCTAGCCTTCTGGCTGGGGCTGTGCTCGAGCACCGTACTCGAGTACGGTAGAAACCTTCAAAGTTGGTAGGGAATGGGGGCGGTGGGCTTGTACTATGAGGGAAAGCTTTTGTTGAATAATTAGGCTTCCTAATTCGATACAGTCCGCCACCACCGTATTAGGACTGGCGTTCTTGATCTGAAAGGAGACTCAAGGCGAGTTCTGAGGTGCCGACACCATCCTTGCGCTGTAGGTACCCCGCTTGTACTGGACTTCCATGGAAATACAGGAAAGAGAGAGGAACCATAGAGGAACCGGTGGATGACCACTACCGCATTGGCTAGCTAGGAAGGAGTTCGTGCCCGAAACAATCAACAGCAGCTCCCGACGTGGAATGACATACAAATTACAGGTTGGAACTTGGAAGTGGACCGTCTGGCCTACGTGGTAGGGCTGCGCTGCCGAAGCACTGAACCATTTTTAATTAAATTTTCTGGGAATTTGGTTGCAGGACCATTGGATATTCCAATCGCGAGAAATGGCTCTGAGGATGGGCGTTCTCCAGCCGCTCGCAAAATGGGGTCCAGCTGAGTGAGGTTCTGCCGGTACCGGTAGCGGTACTGCTGCTATCGCTGATGTGGGCGGGAGGTATGAACCTTGTTAGATTCAAAAGCCAATCGCTGGGCCGAAACAGGGACCGCCCTCGTAACGATGGTACACCGAGTGTGGCGTAATAAAGCTTTACACCCAGCCACCGGCTTGCGCCACAAGATTTAGCCAGCGGCCAGATTGTTGGAACCGTGCAGTGGGTGTATCATAGCACATGACTTGCCTGCGGTAAACAACGGTAAGCTTGCTTTATTTTCCGTAGCTGGAAACAAACAAAGAAAACATCGTTATACAACCCTGTATCAAGAGTTTGGCACATTGCCTACATACCTAAATACGTGCATCTCACACATTTAAAGTTTGCCTTGCCAACTATGCTACTAATTACAGTAAAACCCCAATTATGGGATTATCTCTCCCATTCTCCATCCCTTGAACAAGGTCGCATGGTGAGATCTAGTACTAGTAGCCACTCTTATTTGGTGTGCTTGTTCTTAGGCTAGATGGGGTGAACCGAGTACAGCACTAATTGGCCGGTGTGTCGGGTATCGAGCCAGTTGCTCCATGCTACTCACGAATAAGCATCCACTTTGGCTGTGACGTGCCATTGATAAGCCTCATTATTGATAGTGTGATATTATCTGGCTGAATTATTTCCGAAAAGAGCTCATATACTCGAGTAATCGACCGGGATCTGTAACTCTCAGCTTGCCGGTGTCGTTTGAAGAGACGAACAAGAGGACCTCTCAAACCCCAACAACGCGCTCGAATTTGGCTTTTTCCAGCTTGCCCCCGGTTACTTCAGAGTGCGGCTCCGGCGCTGGGAGCCCAGCAGCCAAACTTTTGGACCCAACCCGATAACCCTAACTCAGCTGTTAATATCACATCAACATCAACTCTTTCGACGAGACTAAACAACTCATCTTTGCCGTGCTCCCCCCCTCCCTCTCCAGAGAAGGAATCTTTGGAGTACATTCAAGTACAGTAGTACACGACTCAATTATCTGAGATTCTATGGTGTTGTGGTCTCGTGCCGCGCTCTAAATGGATTATCATATGGTATCGGTACATTCCCTCACTCGTTACGGTTCACCCTCGAAGCGGTGCTATGCATACCCTCCCGTGGGCAGTCTCTCTCCTCTTGTCTCTCCTCCTTCCCTTCTCCAACAATGCCCCACTCAGTCCCAACCTTCACCAAAAAGCAAAAAAAGAGAGGCAAGCAAAAGAAAAAGCCTCCCAAAAATGGATGCATTGATGAGGTAAGTACCAAAATTCCCTCGTACGAGAGATGTGCACTTCTCAAGTAAGGGCTCGAAGAATTCTAGAATCTCAAACTCCTCGGCGCGAGACCAAAGAGGGGTACAGGAGAATGCCGAAAAAGGAAAGAAAGATGGGGCGGGAAAAATTAGTCGGTGGATCAATGTTGTCACCTCCCCGACCAGCCGCATGGCAAACCGGGTTCAGCCAGATTTAATGATAACCAACCATATGACGCAGCAGAGAAAACCCTGTTCTCGGTCCACTTGGACGGGATTGGAAGTGGCGGCGTGGTTGGTTGGTCCTGAGTGGGCTTGGGTGTTGGTCTGGTAGGAGAGCCTTCCCGAATGGCTAATGCTAATGGAGAAAAAATATTCTCCATCTGGCCACCCGGCAAGCTTGGAGATGTGATTGCCTTGCTTTGCCCCGATTTTGTCTTGTCTTGTCGCGTCTTGTCTCGGAGAGAAGTGGGGCAGCTAATCGAATCATGCCCAATACAGGCATGAGTGCCAGAAGTGATGGGGGGAGGCGTGTAACCCCGCATCCCACAAACTGGCTTGCAAACATTGTTATCATTGTCCGAGTACCGTACGGTGCTCGAGTACGCATTGGGGTTCTAGACTCCAAATGAGTCTACTTTGTGAACGGACTTCAAAAGCATCCGAGAACCCTGAAATGGCTTGGCGCCCCTCCGTCTCAAACAAGATGCGCCCAAACATTGTGGGTCTGGCTTTGTTTGCTCGTACAGGTACGCAAGAATGGCTGGCCACACGTTTTTTCGGATCCTTGTGGTTGGGGACTTTTCTCTTGCTTTTTTATTTTTATTTTTACAGTACTTTCCCCACTTCGGGTCTCCCAGGCTGGGCGGCTGCCCTATCTATAACCTAAGTCTAGAACTTGTACATACCACTACAACCTCTACTCATCCCTCCCTCGACCAGAAATCTCCCTCGACCGAAATTCGGAGAACGACACTTGTAGTGGGTGTTGGCGCCTTCTTCCGCCCCCTCCACGGGTTTGGGCACAAGGGTAGAAAGCCATTAACCGGAACAGACGGGATATATTTGGCTGGCCAACCTCAAGTAACTGTCCCATAGCTTCTTGCAGGGTCTTGTACGGGTACCGGTGCTCGCCTGAGACAAGAACAAACTTCCTCTCCACGACTTCTGGCACCATAGGAGGGAACTCGGACTCTCTTTTGCTTGACAACATTCGGATACGTCGCCAAAATGAGACACGGGGCGGAGCTCGTCAGTGGTGTTGAGGTAAAACAGAAGAATGAATGGTGCACGTGGGCCTCAGCCCTATTCGGGTGTGTTAGTAAAAATGGGAAACTATTTCTACTGGCCCCAAACAAATCTGTAGGGAGACAGGGGTTGTGTTTCCCGATTTTTATAGAAACACCCGAGTCTTTCGGCCACGAAGGGAACAACATTGCACAAAGGAAAGGGTTTTAACTGGGGCTAAGGCTGTGTACCACAGTTCCAGGGCAGACGCAGGTACTAGTACAGTACAGCTGGGGTAATATGTTTAAGCTTAGCTGCGCTCATGCCGGTACCACACTCAGAGGATACGAGTGCGGTACGGGTAGATAATGCGATTGAAGCAAGGCTGAGCCACAAGACCCATTGATAGCATTCCCCCGCCGGAGATCCAACACTGAGAGGGTAAGAAAAGGGAAAGCTAAATGTATATTATTACTATCTACAGTATTACAAGTGATTATCCACGAATATGTTTTCGTACAAAACAGGGATTATTCTGCTGGTGGACTACCCCTGCAGCATACGGAAACATATCCCCGGGTACTTGTACTGATTATCCGATCCGTGTTCCTCTTCGTCAACCAGTCGGACTAACTGCGATACAACTTGGAAATTGCTTGGGCTAGCGTACCAGCAAGTATTGTACAGTCTCGCCCTGCTATCCCGGACGGCTAAGATCCAAAGAATCCGTCGGGTACAACGGGCGATCCAGGACAACAGGACGGGTCTTGGTATAAAGAGATTTATAACTCTCGGAGGTTCATACGGGACAGCAGAGTTCCCGAATTATCGGGATCCGGGGTGGTGGGGCGTGACTGCAATAAACATTAAGGCTTGTGGAGACTGGAGTAATGAAGGTCTCGCTAGGACGGTAGAGTTGCTACTCCTGGTACGGTTTGCTGAATTTCCCTTCTTTTATCTTCTCAACTCTGGAGTGTTTTCCTCCCTTAGTCCAGAGGCGAATATTCTGGATGCCCTAGCGTTCTAAGCCTTTACGGTATATGCACTGCACTGCGCTGTGCACCTGCTTACTATAGTCGCCAGGTAAGTGGAAGTGGGAAGGCAAGCTTCAATAATGACCTTGTGCAAAGGATTTAGAACATACCCCTGCAATATCTCGTCTTGCTCGCCGCCAAATGTTTACCAAACTACCAGGGCGCAATTAAGGCCCGCTCTCCTACGCGCAATAGCAATAAGTGCCAGGAAACACCGAGATTAGAAAGATCTATGGTTCACCATATATGCGTGTCTGAGTGCCCATACTAAATTAGCACTATTATTTTCTGGTACTTCTTACCTGTTGTACGAAACTATGGGATCAAAAGTCAATTGTTAGGATCCGCCACTTACCGGACACTCACCCAGACGCAAAATCGCCAGATCGAACCACCTCTTTCCCCCTGGATTAAAGAGGGACAAACAAAAAAAAAAGCAAACTTATATTTCCCCCTCCGCCCAGCCAGTCGCCGTATCGCGCACAGCATTGTCCCGACTTTTTGCTTGGGAAATCATTGTGCGCCATGTTTCACCTCACGGATAGCGGCAGCACCCGAGCTTACCGTGGGATCTCGAACAATTGAACTGTGAGTTGGGTAGTCCGAAATTCCCTTCTCGGGAAAAGGGGCGGAAAATGGTGGGGGGAAAAACGGCGACTAGTTTAGCCTCTCTTGGAGAAACATGAGAGAACAGGATAAAAGGTACCAGAGGAGGCAAACTCCAACGACATATTGTGGCGTACCACTCGATTATTTGAAATTCTACGGTATGTCGAAGGGGTGCCATCACATCTGGTCGGGGATGGGAGGTCCTAATACGGAAGAGCACTACAGTGGCATAGTGAGATGAAAAGAGCTCGAAGGGGCTTACCATTGAAGCAACTCGCCGCGAGCAAAGGAAGTACCGAAGCTCAAAAAACAGGGGGGTCGCGGATTCGTATTATACGGGGCGTGCATATTCGTGTGGCCGAGTTGAAGTTGGATACCGGTACTTTGTATGGGAATGTGCCACCTTGAGTGTCCAACTTTAACTTCGCCGCGCGAGTGCGCACGCGCTTTTTTCTAAATATCCGGATGCAAGCATAGTACCCTTCTTGCCTACTGCGAGTATAGATAGTCGTAAGTTAAATGCCGAAGGAATTCACAAGTCTTGCTATTACAAGAAAAAGATTATCAATTGACTGACCAAGCTGCCGTGGCCTAGCTGTAGACTACCGTGAAACGTGAAAGCTGCAGTACCGTTCCCGCTGTCATTCCGAGAATGTGGAGGGGTGAATTCAAGTCAGTTGGCTGCTACAGTACCACGGCGTCTCCGTAATCCTTACCATGGTGTCCCAGACCCCATGCTCGAGTACTATACTGTACAACAGCTCAAGGGATACGCATCTATGGAAAATGAGTTATCATTTGGCTCAAACTATTCACATGTGGTTTTCTGTACGACAACCGGTCAAGCCACGGACGGATAAGAAAAGCTTACTGCACTTTTATCTGGCATAAACTATCTGAAAATGAGAGAGAATTCTTTCGCCTAGCAGTGGTGCAACAATAGCTGCATTCCTAACCACTTACTACTAGATACAAGCACTGTACCTCCTCCAGGCTACCACTATTCCGGGAGTCAATTTCATTTACTACCGTACTGCTGACACTGGAAAGAAATGACTGCTTACCCGAATAATAACACCAAAATTTCATTAACAGATCAGCGGGGGAGAGAAAGGAGGGGGGAGAGAACCTAACCCTCCTGTATGATACAAGCAGTGTGGACAAATAAATCACCTCTTACCTGGTTCGCGTTGAGCTACTCTGTCCTTGGTTGGCAGAATCGGGGTGATAAAGGGATCTGCAGTACCTAAAGTGTATGACTTGCACAACTATGGTTCCGTAAAAGTCAGCGCAGCGGTACCGAGAATGCTTAGGCTTCCCGATATGCTATAGTACCGGTAAGTCTGACAGATGGATAGGTAAGATTGACAGATGACAGGGTAATGCACAGTACTCTACAGTACAGCACTAATCCCTGAAACACCTTGTGGAAATTACGACTGGGACCTTAAAATACAACCTAGGCACTTACAGGAGCATGGAAACACGCAATTTATCCAAGAGCCGGATAGTAAGCAAACATTCCAGCAAAGTTTAATATTTCTTCCCCCCCTCTGCGTAAGAGTGCCCGGCGATGGTTTTTGGCATAACTACAGCCGCGTCCGCAAAATTCTCGTACCCCACCTTGTACCTCAAGAACAATACCTATTTACAACAATAGGACAACAAGAAGCCTTTTGATAACTATTTTTCGGATATACCCCTAGGGGCATTGTAAACCCCTATCACCATTTACCATACCGAATAATCAAGGGAAAGGGTTAGCAAAGTGTTTCTAATTACTCGTGGTACTCGGGAGGGTACGAGAACTTTACGAACGCGGCTGTATACCAAACATTTGTGATAAGGTGTGGGAAAGCATACGAGTTACAGGTATTACAAAAAAGAGGCACCAGAACACAGGGATTAAAAATAAGTAAATACCGATATGGCAAATCATCTTTGCGCACCTGAGCGCCCATACCAAATTGGCAACTCAAAATATCGGACACCTCTTTCTTGCCACCTGTAAACCCGGACGCTTGCGTAAGCCTCCGGTACGGGGTATCCGAAAACCTGACCCCGAGTTTAGTATGGGCTCCTCAGATGCGGGCAGAGAATTTGAAATACCGGCACACATTTTTGATCCCTGCGTCCGGGCACCGTGCGAGTACTGCACGTTACCTCATCATAAATTTACCTTCCCTGACATCTGTGTGAACTAATTTATTGCACTAACTATCTGTCAAGTTTCCGGATACCTCTCCGAATTCTATAGACCCACTCACCCAAGCGCGCTCACTTATCACATCACGTATCATACTCCGGAACATCGGTTTTCCGATCCATAATTCGGAGGTAGACAGACGTATGATGGGGAAAGAAAGAAAGAAAGAAAAAGAACCGATCGGAAGGGGGAAAAGAAAAGAAACCGAGTGCGGGACGATCAATCTGTCAATCCGTGGGTCAGACCATCATCTGAGACTTATCGGGGGAATAAGAGAAAGCAAGGAAAAGGAGGGGGAGAGGAAAAGAAAAAATAAATAAGGTAAAGTGGAGCAGAGTGCCCCCACCTCTATTCCTGCTGTCATACCCTCTCACTCGGAAAGTCGCGGACTTCTGCGATACCCCCCCCACAAGCTTCATCCGGGACAGTGGAGATAAAAATAAAAACAAAATAGTAATAATAATAACAATAATACCGGTATGGAGAATAGAAAAAGTCTTTTCCGAAACCGTTATCTACAACACTGGAGGCATCTTCTTCTCGGTAGATTATAATCTAGATCAGATGTTGTGTTTTGCCACCTTTTCATTTCTTGCTCTGGGGCGATGATGGGTGGCCACCGATCTCCCTAAATTTTCGATTTAAAAAAAGGATTTTTCTTTTTCTTTCAATGTCCTCCCCCGGACACGTGCGCTCCGGAGTGATTTGTGGGGACGGTTAACCACACAAAACAAAGGGGAAAGGGGGTATCATCGGTAGGAAGAGGTTGTGAGAAACGGACCCACAGGTGGTAGATGGATGGAGCTCATGCAGTGTTGCATTCGTCCTTGCCGGATAGCGACGGGATTGGATTGGGGGTGTGTGGTTCGTACTACGGAGATGTGACCTTTTGGTACATTTTCACATGCTTTTTTCTTCTCTTTCTCTCTCACACTTTCAACAGGGCTGGTTTATTGGGGAGGTAATGGTGGTGGCGGTGGGGTGGGTGAGTGGGTCCTGTTTGGAGCTTCCTGCAGGGGTGGAGGGGGGAGGGAAGGAGGGAGAGTACGGTATCGTATGTGTGTATGTGTGGCTTCGATGGATTGGGTTTAGCGAGTGAGGATGTGTGACTGTAGATATTTGCTGATTGGTTTTTTTGGGACTGTGGGGGTTATGGTATTTGGTATCTGGTAAGTAAGTACCGGCGGTGGTAGTGCTGCTGTCGGGGGGTGGGGGGGTGGATACGTATACCGACCGTCCTCCTTATTTTTAATAACTCAGGCGATGTTCTTGTGATTATTTCACTGCGTCCGCATCGCCGGCGGAGACTATCTACAGTACTCTCTGGTTAAGTTACGCCCTATCGTCAATGCGCCCAAGCATATGCATACGCACCAAGAGACCTTGAGGTTTGAAGACCCAATTACACTGCAACTTGGTGATGTGTTTTGATTTCACTAACGGCACGGGCATAGGATGGGACGAATCGAGTCGAGCGGGAGACAAAGGGGATCCGTCCCCCTCGAGCCTTATCCGCAGAATCGCATCTAGTGATATCCCTAAAGATACCGAGTGATTTGCGGCGTAAAGCCCAAGCTCTTGCTTCCACCGTCCTAATCCGCAGAAGGAAGGAAGGAAGGAAGGAGATAAACCTACAGAGACATGTTTCTCCCTCGCACTCGGCTTAAAACATGCGGTGCGGTATGAACGGTATTCTTGCTAGCACGGCACATGGCGGCGGCGGTGTGGGGTGACATGTGGGAGATGCTGCCTCGCTAAGTAATCGAGGTGCCAGAAGGATTAAGCTCGGTGTGGTATAGTGTATGTGTGTGTCCCTGCAGGCTCGGTTATCCCGCTTCGTCAAGATAAGGGTCTTAGCTAAATCGAGCTCCCTGGTATATGCCTTGGGCTACTGGGCCTTGCCTATATTAGTGCATTTCCTTGTGATAGAGGTCGCCAAAGGGGCTATTAGGGTTGTCGGTTATTAGCTGAGTTGTCAATATGAGTGGTTGAAGTTACATTCCGCTGCCTAATCGGGGAAGGGCATGTCGCTCCCTCGACATGGCCCCGGCTCTAGCTACGGTGCGAAGGATTATTGGATTCGGTCGGTGAGCAGTCCCACTCTTAGTATTTCTGTGCGAGTTTCCTCGTTGGAAGAAATATTGTAATTTGATGGACCCACGACGAGTGACTGGCGGTGAAGTCCGGTGAAGGAACACACAGTCAACCGCCGTTTAATCCTTTGGAACATCAACTCTGCCATACCTAATCTACCACTTCGCGCCACATACTACATGCGCGGTTACAGTCCTGATGGAGACAACTCACCCCTACGGAACCCGCGGAAAATACTCGGCACACATCTCTTACCAATCGACGGTATAATGGCTCAAGATAAGCTGATGTGCGTGGCATTCACGGAAACATAGGAGTGCCTAGAGATACGCTCTCTCGATGGCTTGATCTTTGGTTCATCTCCCCCAACACAACCGGGTCGACCCCGGCGACATCTCCATTGTAGGTAGGTAGGAAGATTGTGCCCGAGTTGACCAAATCGCCTTGCGCAAGGCACCAGCCAGTTAAAGCTCTGGATTCCACAGCCGCATTGAAGCTCATATTTTAGCCTGAGTATGCTTGCGTCTATCACTGTGCTGCATGCTATACGCCTGCCAAGCTCCAACTCCAAGACTTAGCTTACTAGCCCCAGGATCATTGTCTCTCTCTCCGCTCACCTTTGAATGACATTTCCCGTCCATCGTGGTTTCCCGGGGTTCGCTTTGGACGTTTTCCCTGTTTCTGATCGCGATTTATAGAGGTGTGTTCCAGAGCGCACCTGGATGTTTACGAGACTCTTACTTGGTCCCTCTGAGTAACTTATCCTCCCAAAATTTCCTTAGGTAACCCATGGAATTGCCGCCGGAATCCACAGTCAGCACGGAGCCTAACGCCCGTGAAGCGGCTGGGGCCAAGGCTCTCGAGCCCAGCTATCAGGGAGCACCTAGGGATAGAGCGTCAGCACCGTGCTGCAAAGATGCATGATGATAGGTTGTAATGGACGATGCTGAACTACTCCACTCGCTCGCCGGGTCTACCACCCCCCGCACATCCCGGGTGCACGTTTGGCGTGAATGGGGAATCTTGAATCATGCTATTTCTCAGGATGGCTTTCACGGGAGTCACATGAATCTTCCTCTTTCACTTTAGAGTTGTAATCTCCACTTCTCATCCCCCGCTTTTTCTATCGAGATGTGCCGTGCATGCAGGACTGAAAGTTCGGCTATATGCTAGGAGTTTAAAGTGGTAGGAAATTTCAAGAGAGCGGGAGGGAACTTTTCAGATGTGTGAAATATGGGCGGAATTGGAGATAAGGTTCACCTCTTTGCGCGTGAGTGCCCACCTCATCCTTGGCGGGAAAAAATAAAATAGAATAAGGTAAGGAAGGGCTTTTGAAGTGAAGCTGGAGTTTTGGTGTGTGATGGCTTTTGCGGTAGCTGTTTTGGGGGTGGGAATGTTGGTATTTTGGGATTGAGATACCGCGGAATTTTAAATAATTGGACTCTTTATCATGTCGTTCGAGCTGCTATCTTTGGTAAGGTCTGGGATCTTTTTTTTCCCCCTAGGCCTTTGGGTGAGGCCGAGCCAATCACCTTTTGCTATGCTTTTCGGTTTTTTAACTGGAGAGGGGAATTTTGGACTATCCCCCGACACACGGCCCAATTTTTTGAATGGAGTTCTACTCTACAGCGGGGGTTTAAAGCGCCCCTGAATTAATAGTTGGAGCAGCGCTATATCAGGAGACTTCCCACATGAAGTTTTCCATATATCCTCCCCCTATTTATTCTGGTTTCTTCTGAATGGCTTCAAGTTGCTTTCTCGGCCCAGATAGGTAACTTACTGAAATCAAACTCTCCCCTCCCCCGAGCCGTAAAAAATAGGATTGATGGGCGCGGCTCCCTTTGATATGGTACTTCGTTGATGTTATTAGGAAGCTCTTTCAGATCCCCCGTGAAGAGTGCCATAGTCTTTGGGTGCGTTGATTGAGATTGACTTGGTGTTGAATGTATTCATGGAAGGTCTAGGCATGGGGGAATGCCCAAGATCACGCTATCCAATCTATCACCTGCAGGTTATTGTATTGGCAATTGCATCCGCAATTGGTAGTAGTGGGGTAGATACTATCTGATATGCTAGGAAGCCTTGTTCCTGGCATATCGCGACTTTTCAACTAAGGTATGGTAGCCCCCCACGATACCCATCTTGTTTTTTTTCATGGGAGCCTTTTTTTGAATTGCAAACTACTTAGACTCCCGTACCGGTACCAGCCCCATAATCTCCCATCCAAATTTGAGGACATCTGAGAAGCAGGGCCTAGCATCTTATCATAGGATAATGGTGGGGCATCAGCTATCCTGAGTATCATATATTAGATATATTCGGGCACAGATTTTCTCCCCAATTGTTGCTAGTATCATGTATGGCAAGCAACAAACTGACGAGGAAACGAAAAAAATAAGGAAACTGCCAGAAGTGCGATATAAATTCCGGCAAAGCTTGAGAGTTGAGAATCTTGATCGGATGGAGATTTTTTTTGACCAGAGTTCTATCCAGTAGCAGCAATAACAGTGAATGCTTCTGGCCACCGAGCCCTTTCTCCATGGCATTCAACATATTGTAGAGAGAAGGAAATGTGTTTCAAGGAACTAAGGGCACAATCCGGCACGGGCGTTTTTGGGGAAATTCCATCTTTAGGAAATATCGCGTTATTCTAAACGGTATAGTCTAGCACTACATCTCAGAAAAGGCCAAAGACAAGATCCAAGAAGAGTGACCGTTCTCCCCTTTTCCCTTTTCGATACAGAAGATAAACCCCAGATTCCAAACGCCATACAGACCACTTGTGCTAAAACAATTGATTAGCCTGTGATGATAACTATTGCACCAACCATTAAAAACCATCCCTCTCCACGGATCACCTTACAAACTTCCCAAGTTCCCTCTCAAAAGTCGCACAGTGGTTGCTCCTGGTGTAGAGCACGATATCCATCCAAGACTATGATTATTAGGGCGGTGGATCTCAAGCTCCCACTAGAGATTGTCTGAATTTTTCTTAGCCACAATCCTTGGAACGGC
>Ga0307509_10003994_pt1 | contig 21704 bp, 36 predicted proteins | sample 10_EM_MG_FD_202245 | JGI IMG/M metagenome (GOLD analysis project Ga0307509, IMG submission 202245) | Populus trichocarpa ectomycorrhiza microbial communities from riparian zone in the Pacific Northwest, United States - 10_EM | ecosystem: Host-associated > Plants > Roots > Unclassified | place... | reverse complement strand
TCAACTCGGCCCTGGTTTCCTCACTCTGGGGAATACTTCGATGTGTACATTAGCCGCGAATCCCCCCATGTGTCGTAAGTACGTACTGCATGTTCATTTCATCACCATCGAAGTCAGCATTGTAGGGTGGGGTGCTGGTAGCTGATGAGAGACCAGGGATCTCAAATGCGCGGGTGAACTCACACAGAAAGGTTCAGCCGGAAAGCTAAAAGAGGGGTCAGGGTGGGGGTGAAGGATAATGGGGGTCGCCTTGCGTACTGGAGTAGGGCATCAATCGTACTCGATGGCTCATCATGCTCATCTTGTGCAAACTAGGTTGGCGGTTGAATAGGACGAAACTAGATAGAGGATTAAGGGATCGGTCTAGAAGGGTTGCGGGTACAGGGAAACATACTCTCCATCCCGTAAGTGTCTTTCAACAATCCAACCATATTGGAGGAACGCATCCGCTCGTTTGTTGTAACGCAGGTCTATGCGCTCGCCAGTATCACGAACGACGTATCGAGCACCAGGATAGGCCGTTGGCCCGTTACGGACAAGTTCTTGCAGATAGGCGATGTTGTGCGGCGTCACTGAATGTGACAATCAGTAGGTGAAGGGCGCCAGAGCGAATCACGAACCCCGTTCAGGATACGTTAAGTTCATGGCAATGCTCCTCGGTACGCCGACCTCGTCGAGCTCGAGGTTGGGATCGCCAGTGATCACAGTTCTGGCGGAAAAGTCCACGCGCTTCCCCATGAGATTACCCCGGAGTCGCCCTTCCTTCCCTTTCAGGCGGGCGCGAATTGCTTTGACGGGGCGTCCGGATTTCTGGAGGGCTTGCGGAATGCCAGCGATATCGTTGTCCATATAGGTCGCGACGTGGAACTGGCACCCCGATGAGTATCTCTAGCGGTGGACAATAGATGTACGGACCTGGAGCAGCTGCTCGAATTCTGTGATGACATGCGCAGGGGCTCCCTCTTGTTCACATCTCCGCACGTTCGCGGAGGCTTTGATGATGTCTCCCAGTTTATACGTTAGATCGTCCTCGCTTCGCATGGTTCCGCCATCAACCGCAATGCTGGGACGAACGGGCGGGGGTGGAACGGGCATGACTGTTAGGATCATCCACTCCGGGCGAGCGTACTCGTCGGATAAACCAAGTAGGTGGAGGTCTGCGTCAGAGATCTTCCGAAGGACGGCATAAACCTCTGATGGAGAGAATGGTCGTTTATCCGGCTGTAAAGATTTCATTTCCTTAAAAACTGTGAGACAATCGTACGGAGACAGATGATAGCACAATTACCTCATCTTCATCCTTTGGCTTCTTGTACTGGACGAACAACTTCAATCCTTCCTTGCGGATTGTAGGCTGCACACCACCACAGCCACCGTGCCCTTTCTTCGGCTCCTCGTTTTCGTTCCCTTCCGCTTCATCCTTAGGCTCATCAGCCTCGCAAACCATCTTCGTCTTACAGAATGACCACACAACAGACATCCTCGTTTTTGGGTCACGAACGTGGCGAATGCGGTCCGCAAAACTAGGATCCGACTATGTGTCCCACACGCGATTCGGGAGACAGGTAAAATGTCAGTGATACATTGCCAAGGCGGTTGTGTTGGACGATAGGACAAGACCGGGAACTGGGGATAAGGAACTACCAAGTGCAGGCGAAACGCTTGAAAAGCGAGTCGCCATCTCCTCCAGCGCAGGGCAGTACGCGACTGGATAATGTTTTCGCACTCCTCGTTCAGCCCCCATTTCACCTGGCCACGGGTCCTCCGAATCTCGAAGCCACGCAAGCCTAACGGCAAGAGCGGCTAGGGAAGGGAAAACGACCCCCATGAGAGGGTTAACGTAGCACAGGCTTGGGGTTCTCCAGTTAAGGAGAGAGCCCCCAGAAAATTGGGTAGTGGGGAACGAAACGAGTAGAGGAATTTTTTATGCGACTCACGATGTCAGCCTTGAGCTTCCCGCAGTTAACACAAACACATTCCAAGATCTTCTTGACTTTCACAATGAAGCCTGGCATCGTGTTCAGCAATAACGAAAAAGTAGCAACGTTCTGCATACCAGGATGAAATACAGGACGAGCCAATTCGATATGTCCGAAATGTCCAGAGCACTCCGACATGCCTTCTCCACACGTCTGACATTTAAAATTTCGATCTATGGTCCCCATCCTTGGGTCCATCAATCCTCCAATTTTCGGCCGGTGCGTTGTCTCGTCCATCACCTCCGGGTGCTCAACTTTCGCAACTGAGTACGCTTTCTGTGAAATATGAGCGTACATAATGAGATAAAAGAAAGGAAAACATACGATTTCTTCGGGAGAAAGGATACCGAACTGAACTTCGCGTACTTTACGGATTGGTGCCGCAGAATAAGCAAACTGATGACCTAGCATGGTTGCAGAAAACGAGGCGAGCGAGAGAAGGAAAGGAAAGAGAACTGGGCGTAAGGGGTTGCAAGCAGGGGGTGATTAAAAGAGAATAAATGGAGGTATAGTATTTTGAGGCGCGACGGTGGAACGGCGACGGGGAGGGAAATTTAGCGTCCAGGCAAGCGAGAGGCGACGAGAACGATCAGAGCACGTGGAGCCAGTCAGATTCGACGATAATCGCGAGCTGAAACAGGGTGTTGGACGGGGTCGACGTCCAAGACGATGACGGTCTCAACACAAGGGATGGGTATTGGGAGAACCGGCTGGCGTGGTGTGGCTGACTCACGGCGGAGTCCGAATTTTCTCCGTTTTAGGGGATGTGCTGACTAATACGCGTCCTCTCTTGGCCAGGACTGTGCTTGAGTCCGGAGGAATCTGCTTACTCTCAACCCACCACCCGTATTGGAGACGATGGCTTCCTTGGGAACATGGCTTTGGGGTGCATCTCAACTCGACGACGCCATAGGTGCGTCTCCGAGCGATGCGTTCATCCACCACTGCTGACTTCGCCTGCAGACAAGGCAACTTCAGAACTCCTACCTGCCGGCTCCGAGGACATGGCCTTGAATCTCGAGATTTGCGACCAGATTCGGTCTAAATCCGTCCCCCCGAAGGACGCCATGCGCTCTCTGAAGCGAAGGCTTGACCACAAGAATCCTAACGTTCAGCTATCTGCGCTAAGCGTACTACCGTTGCCCATACCAATTGTCATGGACCTGACCCATTTCGCAGCTCGTAGATTTGTGCGTTAAGAACGGAGGCGACCACTTCCTCGCAGAAATTTCGTCCAAAGAATTTATGGATAACCTCGTTTCGATCCTCAAGTTTCCGGCTTTGAACTCGCAAGTCAAGGCCAAGATCCTGAGGCTGGTACAGAACTGGGCGTCGGCATTCGAAGGGAAACCTACATTGGGCTATGTTTCGCAGGTATATAAGACCCTGAAAGGCGAAGGTATGAGCCCAAATCCTTTCCAGGAAACTGGACTTCACAAACCCGTAGGCTTCAGCTTCCCTCCACAAGACCTGGCGTCGACCTCATCAGCAATGGTCGATACTCAGACTGCTCCGGATTGGATAGACTCGGACGTTTGTATGCGTTGCCGCACACCGTTCACTTTTACAAACCGAAAGCACCACTGTCGTAACTGCGGCCAAGTCTTCGATCACCAATGTTCGAGCAAGTCACTCCCTTTACCTCATTTCGGTGTCACTCAAGAAGTCCGCGTTTGCGACTCTTGCTTCGTGAAGTTGACCAGGGTTAAAGATAAAGCGTGAGTTTTCCTCTGGGCTGGGTTTCATTGCAAGCGACGAACCTACTATCCCACAGTTTTGATGTCGTGAAGTCGTCTCACCACCCCTCCAACACCCGCGGCTCACGCAGCAAGGTCGTGCACGACTCGGATGCGGACCTCCAGCGAGCAATACAGTTATCCCTGGAGGAGGCGGGTGTTTCTGGGGCCTTTCCCCGTTCTGACTATGTCCCCTCTCAGCCACCTTTGGCAAACCCCCCTACCAATAACCCTACTGCCTCGGATCTCGACGACGACCCCGATTTAAAGGCTGCAATTGAGGCGAGCCTGCGAGATGTATCGGACCCGACCCCGAGCGCCCCCTCATCTGTTGATTTCCCCCAATCAGTGGCAACGCCCGCTGATGCTCAGCAAGATCCTCGTTTGGCGAACCAATTGTTAAATTTACCGAACTATGACATGGAGCTTCGGGAGTCTGACACGATAATGACGTTTACCCAGACTGTGGAACAGGCGCAACATGACCCTAGCGGTAGAGATATTAGCCGGTACCCTATGTTGAACCAGCTTTACGATCAAGCGAATGGACTGCGGCCAAAGCTCGCGATGAGCCTCGATGATACAAGCCGCCGAGAGAGTGAGCTCTTTCCATGTTTAAAGCATTGAATTTTGTCACTGAGTCCATGTAGACCTACTAACGGAGATGCATGATAAACTATCTCAAGCGGTCAAACTTTACGACCAGTTGCTCTCCGCGCAGGTGGCGCATCCTTCCAGGAGAAACACTGCAACCAATGGCTCAACATACCCGAGCGCACTCCGACAAGTAGGACCAGATACCTGGGTTTCACAGTCGCCCGTATCCTCTCCTACTTGGGTCTCCCCTCAGACACAACCCACGGTGCACGCGCAAATCCGACCCCCGTCTCCGCGCGCCACGCACACGTCCTTCATCACACCTGTGTCACACCCCGCTGGGTACCACCCCACGTCGTCGCCTCCTCAACCCACACAAGTTGCAGATCCGCCAGCGCTCCGAACCGCACCCAACCAAGGGTACACACAGATACCGACATCTTCACACCTCTCACCATCTCCCCCACATCAAGGAGCCAACCCTGCTGGGAATCTCCACCATTTTTCGCCACTGCGACAAGGAGTGGTGAATATGGGCCCGTCTCCATTACCAAGCTTTCCCACCGCACCTACCTTAGCCCCTCAATCTAGTTACATGCCCACTGTCCCACAGTCCGTCATCCAACAGCCCGATAGACAAGAAGCACTCTTGATTGATTTGTGAACGTAGTATACGTATTAGTATGTCTAGTTTTTGTCAACCGGGGATCTGCTGTCTGCCAACCCAAGAAATGACGATCGGTTCTATTTCCAGAAATGGAAATTATCGCAGTTGCAGAATCGGCTCGCTCTTCCCACCCACAGCCAGTCATCCCATATCCACCCTCCACTACAGTCCGCATTCCGGAAATTCGCCATGCAGGCGGCTCCCGTTGCAGAAGAGGGCAAGATGCTCGGTGACGCTCTTAACACAGTCAAGATCCAGGTGCAACAGATGAAGCGGCATTTAGTATGTTGTTATTATATCTGCAATCCATGGATTCTCTGAATTTTTCTAGGAATTGGATCAACTCATGGACGGGCTGAAGAGTGCTAGTGCAATGCTTGGGGAACTGCGTACTTCCTCTCTATCACCAAAGCAATACTATGAACTCTGTACGCTTGGTCGCAAGGGTTTCAAGGGATCTTTCACCTAATAGACTTCCAGACATGGCAGTTTTCGACGCCCTCAGGCACTTGTCGAACTATCTATACGACGCTCATACGCAAGGCAAACATCATCTGGCAGATTTGTATGAGTTGGTCCAGTATGCTGGGAACATCGTCCCCAGACTATACTTGATGATTACGGTTGGGTCAGTCTACATGTCCATCAACGATGCACCGGTCAAAGAAGTCATGAAGGATATGATGGAAATGTCGAGGGGCGTTTTGCACCCAATCCGTGGACTTTTTCTACGTCACTATTTGAGTGGTCAGACCAGGGACCACCTGCCGGTCGGCGTCGAGACAGGGTACGTCAACGATCCAGTTTGCTGCTGCGTTTGTATTAAAATCTGTCAGGCCCTCCGGTAACTTGCAGGATTCCATCTCATTTGTGCTCACCAACTTCATCGAAATGAACAAGCTGTGGGTGCGATTGCAACACCAGGGACACTCACGGGATCGGGAAAAACGTGAGATGGAACGCAAGGAACTTCGTATCCTCGTCGGTACAAACCTGGTTCGACTCAGTCAGCTGGATGGCGTGGATTTGGACCTATATCAGAAGGTTATCCTTCCAGGAATTCTCGAACAAGTCGTCAACTGCAAGGATGTTATTGCACAGGAATATCTGATGGAAGTCGTCATCCAGGTCCGTCGAGTGACAAAAAATCGAACCACCCTGACAACCTAATCAGGTATTCACGGACGAGTTTCACCTTCACACACTGGGCCCCTTTCTATCCGCCACCGCCCAATTACACCCAAAAGTCAATATCAAACAAATAGTCATCTCGCTAATTGATCGACTCGCGGCGTACGCAGCGCGGGAGGCAGAAAGCGAGGATCCAGAGGAAACTAAGAAGCAGGAGGAGGCCGCTGCTCGTCGACTGGCCGAGAAGGTCGAAATACAAAAAGCCAAGCTACGTGCTAACACGTCCACGCCAGGCAACATCGGGGTGCAGAACGCGGACGTTGACGTTTGGGGTTCAGAATCACAAAGCCCCACTTCTGTGCCGGCCAAGGATGCTGAGGATCTCGGCCAGGTCACCCAAGGTGTGAATAGGGAGTTGCTTGACGATGGGAAAGGGGACGTCACAGTCCGCAAATTCAGGGGGATCCCTGAAAACGTCAAATTGTTCGAGGTGTTTTGGCAACAGATTGTTGAACTCATCAAGGTTCGTGCGTGTTCTTATGCCTAAACATTTCTGTGAACTCGTGCTTCAGGCTCGACCGGACCTATCCGTTCAAGATATTACCGCACTTTTGGTTTCCCTCACCAACCTCTCCTTGAGTTGTTATCCGGACAAGTTGGAGTACGTTGATCAGATTCTGGGCTTCGCCCACGGAAAGATCAAGGAGTACGGAGACAAGTTAAGTCACGTTATAACAACCACGATATTGCCTTCGGCTCATGATTTTATATGAAGTCCTGACGTCCACTCGCCTCAAACCATAAGCAATCTTGCGTCCCTCCTTGCCGCGCCGATTAATTCATACCAATCCGTCCTAACCCTGCTCGCTATCCCCCGTTACTCATCGCTGCTATCACAACAACCGTACTCAACCAGACGTTCGCTCTCCCACGCAGTCATCTCATCCATTTTGAAGAACGAGACGATCATCGAAACTCCGGAAGATGTGAATGGCGTGCTTGAACTATGCCACGTTTTGATTAAGGACCAGTCTGATTCTGGTCTGCATTCGGGTACCACAGGTCAGCAACCAGGAAACAAAGACCCAAGGAGACAGGGTCCGTACCCGGACGGGGAAGATATCGCCGAGGAGCAGGGTTGGGTGGCACGAATGGTTCACCTTTTCCGGGCTGGCTCTGTCGATACGCAATTTGAGGTAACCGGCAGGCCATTTATCCATCCGCCGTTCTGATTCTCTCGCAGCTTCTGCAAATCGCGAGGAAACACTTTGATCTTGGAGGAGAACGAATGCGGTTCACTTTCCCCGCACTCATAACCTCCGCGATCAAGCTGTGTAGGCGGTGTAAGAATCAAGAACACGTGGTGAGCTCTCCCTTTGGATACCGAAGATCGATATAGATGGAAAGTACAGGAAGAGGATTGGAAGACCAAAGTGTCCACAACGATCAAGTTCATTCGACAGTTGGTTTCTATCCTGGCCACACAAGTGGATGCCCCGACGATTGCGTTGCGACTGTTCCTACTGGCTGCACAAATCGCGGATGAGTGTGGATTTGAGGACCTGACATATGACCTCTATGTTCAGGCCTTCACAGTTTACGAAGAGAGCATCTCGGAAAGTCGCGCACAACTCCAGGCCGTGGCTCTCATTGTTGGAACACTGCAAGGCGCCAAGGTTTTCGGCTCTGACAATTTCGACACTTTGATCACCAAGGCTGCACTGCATGGAGCTAAGCTTTTAAAGAAGCCGCATCAATCTACCGCAGTGAGCCTGGCAAGTCATATGTGGTGGCAGGAAGCGTCCACAGCCGATGTAGAAGCGGAAAAGCTAGCGCCATCCGATGGAACCAAGGAGAAAGAGGAAGATGCTAGTTCCGACAACATCAAAGCGGTACGTGGACACACCCCCAGCAGGGGTTAATCCTAACGCTCGCCGTGGACAGTTCCCGCACCAGGATAGCAAGCGTGTCCTCGAGTGTTTGCAGAAATCTCTCCGGATTGCTAATTCCGCCACCGAGGAGATAATCACCGTCCAGCTTTACTGCGACACACTGGACCGCTATCTTTATTACTTGGATCGCGATGCTCCTGCTGTAAGATATTCTGGCACCCTCTCGCAGAGGTTTACGTACCACTCACTATTGTTCTCGCTTTTTAGGTTACACCAAAGTTCGTGAACAGCTTGGTGGAACTGATCACGTCAAGCATTGACAATATTTCGTCCCCCGATGTTCATCCATCACAACGAGCACCTCCGGGCCTTATTGAAGGGGTACAGACACCAGAAATGATCACCAGACATTTCAGGAATACGCTCGTGTACATCCAGAGCAAGAAGCAGGCGACGAGCGGATCCAGATGGAACGAGGTTGATGTTGTTGGCGCAAGCTTGAAGATGGGCGTCAGTGCCAAATAGGACCCGTTTCTACCATTGGACGGATCAGCTAGTCGTCGTGCATCGTTCCGTATCGGTTCTGTTCGTATCTACTGGTTTTCTGTTAAGAAGGGCGATAGCGGTCTTGCATGTCTGAAATCAGATCCGGCAGCCTTTCTGCGGGGACCAACATCAAGCAACCACGGGTGTCAAGTCCAAAGGCGTCCGCCTCTCTTGGTTGGGCGTTCACGAACGGGTAGTGGATGGAATACGTCGACGCCTGCGCGACGGGCTCTGAGCGACAAGCACCGGAGGCAAAGCGATTGACCCACTTGTTGAAACTGTTCATCTTCTGGATGGAAAAAGCGGGGGGTGCCGCTCCCGCTGGCTTGGCCCTTTCTCCGCTTGGAGCGGTCGGGGTTTTGCCCCAAGTTGTCCAGCTCCTCAGGAGAAAGGTAGTAGGTACGCGCTACGATGAGGTAGTACTTGAAATCGAAGGGTTCGTTCTGGTCATGGATGAGTATGACGAAAAGTTTGGCCGAAGGGGGGGCCAACCTCCTCGACTGCCCATTTTGTTTCGTCTGCAAGCATTTTGTACATCGGCGGGATGACCTGTACTGGCATGTTAATGAGCCTTTCTGATAATATAAGGCCGACGTGGTTATTGGAGGACGATGCAAGAGCGTCATCAAGCACAGTGTGGAGCGGAGGGCTGTGATTTGCCTTGGAAAGAAAATATTCGGTGAGAGATTTAATCGAAGGGTGATCCTTGGAAGGAGACAGTTAACGGGGCCAGGTTGGCGTTGAGAGGAAGAACTAACGGTATGTATATTGAGGTTTAGGACGGAGAGGAATGCATAGGGGTCACTCTCCCTTCCGTCACATTTGACCGTCGAGCCGACGAGTGGCTGGGAAAGAATAAGGTCCGTAAGCAGGTTGAGGTGGAAGAGAGGAGCATCGGCTTGGAGGAGCTGGGCCAACAGACGTTTGACCCCATGCCAGTCGACGTCGGCGATTGGGTCGAAAAACTCGAAATCGACGTCTATGAGCTCCTGGGGTGGAAGAGTAAGAACATGGAGACGGCAGCATCGCAGTCTTTACCCTCTCGCCCTCATTTTCTTCCTCCTGCTTTCTTTTTGACATCGTTTATCGGTTCAAGCGGTGGTAAGTACCCCGCATTCTTCGCGATTACGTCCTCGGAGGAACCTTCGGGATGTTGCGAGCCCGACTGCTCAGCATCGTAACATCTTGACACGGAGGTGGCGCCTAATCCTCCCAGGGGTCCGGAGAAAGCTTGGTGCGGGGAAGGTAACAGCGCACTTGAGTTCCGGATCTACAACCTACTTAAACAGGTTCACGCTCGCCATGCCCTCCCCGTCTCGCCAGCACTCCCATGTCTCTCCATCTACGTTCCATGTTCCTCTTTCCCGCTTGTCGCATGACCGGCTCAAGGCAGTACCACCATTTTCGCAATGTACAGCCCCAGAGATTACCGCGCCTTGGGGCCAGGATCGTTCTCGTAGCTGGGTTCGCCACTACCACTGCGTTCGCCTTCTCTGTGCTCGGGCCAGGTGACGTACACGCAGATACAAGGGACGATCGCAGCGGGGAGGACTCTAGCATCCGGAGTGTCCCGTTGACATCCTTGTTGCGTTCATATTTCGTCTACTCCGTCTGCTCCGTGCCCGCGTTCGTGGACTGGTCGCCGCATATAATATCGTTCATGACTTCGGTCCCTGGTCTCAAGCAGCTGGCGGGAGCCGTCATTCGTCGGTCATTTTTTGCCCAGGTTCGATTTACCTTCTTGGCCATCATGGTCGATAGCTGATAACATCGGCATTAGTTTGTCGGCGGAGATACCGTGACGGACTGTATACCGGTCATCCACCAGTTACGAACCGAATTCAAAGGATCCCTGCTGGCATACAGCGTTGAAGTTGATGAGACAAAAGGGAGCATTGTCGGGAATCCATCGCACCACCGGATGGTGGAAGAGATGATTCATAGCATCGATGCCGCCGCCGACTACGAAGACACCCTTTCAACACCTGCAGAAAGAAGTACGTGGATTGCGATAAAATTGGTGAAACATCACTCGGTTGCATCTTATTCTGTGTTAATCTCAGACCATCCAGACAGCCCTGCTTCCAGACTCACAGGCGTTGGTTAGACTTTCTCAGCATTTGGTTCGATCGAGACCTCCTTCCTCTATACCGTTCCCCAGAAGTCCAACACCTCGGGACTTGGATATTCTCACAACCTCCGAGGGTTCTCCAATACTGTCACCTGCTGATCGGGTAGCTCTGCGGAACCTCCAGGCGGACCTCTTTCGGATCTGCCAGCGCGCAAAGGAACGGCAGGTGAAGGTCGTTGTTGATGCAGAGCATAGGTCTGTCAGCCCCAAAGAACCCCATCGCTCGGACTAACCTCGAACACAGCTGGTACCAGGTTTGTGTATTCCCAGTGGGGTCTGGTGCGATTTTGACCGCCTCGCAGCCGGCGATAGATGCGTACACGGTCGCGCTCAGCCAAACGTTCAATCGCCTGTCGACCGATAGCTCTCTCCAGCCGATAGTTTACGGGACGTATCAAGCGTATCTGCGAAGGTTCGTTACGAAGGTTTTTACCTGATTTGCTCATAGTGGATTTTTCGAGTAGGACACGGTCACACTTGCTCCAGTCCCTGATGGATGCGGAAAGCGGAAAGTATGCGCTAGGCGTCAAGTTAGTTCGCGGAGCATACCATGAACAGGAGGCGGCTTTGAATTCCAGAGTTTCGATTTCACCGGAAGGCAACCCACCGGTATATTTGACGAAGGCCGAGACCGACGCTTCCTTCAACAATTGTGCGAGAACCTTGGTCGACAGAATATCCCTGGACGCCCGACAGAACTTGCAACCGCGGATCTCGGTACTATTCGGAACTCACAATACGGAAAGTTGTCGTTTAGTCATATCATTGCTGGAGAAGGAGGGGTTGGCCAGAGCGGACCCACTCCAGGGAACGGTGTGTTTGTCACGATCGACTGCATTGCGCATCTCGTTTGGGCAACTTTTTGGTACGCTGCCAATGTCGTAGTGAACTGCATACTGACAAGCAGAAGGAATGCGGGATATGTTGACGGACGATCTCGTCGCAAGAATAAGATCCCCGACCCCCGTGGTTTTCAAGCAAGTGACTCCATATATACCCTTGGGACACGATTCTGAACACTTCACAGGTATATTCCTTATGGCGAACTCTCGGAAGTACGTATCCAAGCTCAATTCTCGGTGATTGTGGATGAATCATATACCTCGCTTTGGAAAGGTGATGCCGTACCTCAGCAGAAGGGCCATGGAGAACAAATCCGTCCTTGGGGATGGAGCGGCGCTGGCAGAACTGCGGAGGATCGGGTCAGAGATTCGCAGAAGGATATTACACTCCAGTAGCTAGTCAACGACACAGTGGACGATCTACATTATTACTCGCTCCTGACTCGGCCTGTATCCTACACCCCTTGAAGGTCTTTGAATTCCGAGGCCCATTGGGAACTCATCCGAACCTCCGCAACGAACTTGTCAAACTTGAGCGAGTTGCCAGAGCCAGTGACCTTGCTGAGTGCGACGACCGCTCTCAGTGTGCTCCTCTGCAACTCTGCAGCACGTTCCAGGTCTTGTTTGACAGTGTCTTTCGTGACCGTTGCTCCTTTCATCGACTTCTCCAGGAACGGAGTGATCTCGTCAAGCCTCTGCGAAACAGCAGCGGGGGCGAGCTGAGGCAGCCGGAAGAGCATCATGTGGCAGATGACCTTTATTTCGTCCGAATCGTCGTTGAGCCCTTGAATCACCCTCCCGAGGAACTCATGGAGGTCGAGCTTCGATAAACACGTGTCCAACTGCAGCGGTATTTAGCGGCTGCTAGGACTCAGAGTGATGAGCAGGTTCCTACCAATGTGTACAGTGTTTCGTAAGCAGTCTTCCTTGCTTCGAGCCCGTCATCCACCTTGTGAGTCCATGGTCCCATCTGAACGGTGCGGATGAGATCAGGTTTGACAACGGTTTCCTGGTACAGGGTGGGAAGCAACGTTTGAAGATGATCACGTATTAGGTACGCCTTGGTGCGAGCTGCAGAGTTAAGAGCGGACAAGGCCAATCGTCTGACGGTCTACGAGGTAGTGAGGATTGTAGAACGCTGAACAATCGGGAAAAGGTGCTTACTAGGTCTGGATCAAGCATGAGTGATAAGAAATCGATAAGCATGGGACCCAGGAGCTCGTCAAATGCGGGGCTTGATTCCGCAAAGGTGTATCGGATGGCAGCGACGACCGTCGCTCGGCCGGCGGGGTTTGCGTCTGTGATGCGGTTCTACACGGCGGTGAGAATTGTGACTGCAGGTGGTGCAGCGCCGCTTACGTGAAGTTGTGGCAAATATTTGGAAGGGTTGGTGGTTGATAGTTTTCCTAGACAGGCCGCCGCTACGTTCCGCGTAATCTCCTCAGAGTTTTCAGAATTGTCGAACAGCGGGGTCCACAAGGTTTCTGCTGAGCCTCCCAATTGTCCATGAGAACAGTGGGTAACGACCTGGGGAGACATGATCAGATCGAGTATACAAGAAAAGTCTCCTGACACACCCACCTCCTTCAACGAGTGCAGAGAAAGGAGTCGTTTTTCGGCATCGTTCTGAACCATCTTGACCAGGACGGGGAGAAATTGTGGAAGGTTTCCAATGGCAATATTGCCTGTCGGTTGTGGTTCGTACATCGCGCAATGCACACTTTGTTGGACTTACCGGCTGCGAACGCAGCTGCTGTCCGCACTTCCTCTTGTTCGTTGGAAAAGTGCTCAATTGCGATATTGAAGACTTCAGGTTGGGGTGACATATCACTGCTGGCGATCAGATGACGGATAGTATTTCGGTAGCGAGGCGACTTGCATAAATCTACCCAGCTCCCCCAGAACCAGGAGGCCGAGGACCGTGTTTGAAGCCTTGGATTTTGGTGACTATTGGACAGGTTAGAAATGCGTAAAAAGCGATACCCCAAACCCACTTTGAGATGGCGGGTAAACTCAGAAATGGTACCGGCCGCAATGCCTTGCTGGTTCTTCACGACTTCTGCTACACATTTTGCAACATTCGAATAAGAGACTTCAGACTTGGGGGCCTTATCGGCGACCGCAACAAGGTTTGGGATGACATGAGAGGCGATCTGCATATCCGCTTCAACGAGGGATCCATAGAAGGAGAGAAGTGATTCCAAAGCAACTCCGGAGGCTAACGGGGAACAAGAGATGACAGATACATCTTTCAAAAACGCGCGTTCGACGAGCGGGAACGTGATGGATGGCGCTAAGCGTAGTAACAGAGCGATGATTGCCATAGCTTGAGCCAGAAGGGGGACGTCTGACGTCGAAATGTAGGGACGAAGATGTGGCAACAGAGTACTTGGAAGGGTATTGGGAAGGCCAGAGCCGTACCTGGCGATAGGGGGCGTGAGATGTCGGAATGCAGAAACAATGTGGGCTTACTGACCGCCTCAAAAGAAGGTCGAGACATGTGAAAACATCGGCCTTGCCACTCCTCCCACTTTTTTGGAGGAGAACCATGACCCATGACACACAACCGTTGACCCAATTATCGTCAATGGAAACCTCGCGTGCCACCATAGAGACAACTTCGACGGCCCCCTCCGTTCTCCCTGTCGTACGACAGATTGCCGCCCATTCTTTTTTGTCCTTCCTTTGCATGACCTCTGTTGCACATACCCACAAAGTGCCAACGCACTGTTCTGCCGAGCTTCTAACGTCCGTGTCCGTATCACTGCTGCTGAGCTTCTTGACAGCAAGTTCGTATAGGCTGTCAACCCAGTCACCGCCTTTGACTGGTTTCAAAGCCCATAAGAGTGAAGAAAACGCCCGGAAAGCCTCCGAAGAGACGCGCGGGTGCCGCTCTTGGCAGGTTTTGAGTAAAGTTGGAGTGATCCCGTGGAGGACGTTTGCGAATGCTGGGGGAGGGTGGGTCGAGAAATAAGAGGACAGGAAAGTCAGACAAGTGGTGTGTAACCCGGAGGTGGTCGTTGAGGATGACTGGGACAGTGTAGTCTTCAGAATGGCAAATATTTGCGGCGTCTGGTTTGTGAGTGATCCTGGAGAAACGGAGAGGAGGCCGTTCAAGAGTTCAAATCCTGCTTGTAGGGTGGCGGTTGCCGTTTTTTGGGACCGTATCTGGGTCAACAATGCCTTCGAAAGGCCGGGAACCTGGGCCCTAAGAAGCACATGGGGTGACTCTTCGATGTCCATTTCTTCCCCACGTTTTCGTTTTCCACCGACAGGAGTTTCTCCAGCTTTTGTGAGTGGTCCACCATACGTCGCGACCTGGGACAGTAGCGTCGAATAGGTCGCCCACACCTCGAGTCTAACGGTCTGTTCCCGATCCCCAAATCTCGAGATAAGTACGGGAGATATATCCTTGAGAATTGACGAGAGCAGGTCCGGGCGTGTATGTATCACCGCTGCCAATAACTTGGTGGCTGATCGTCGAATTTTGTAGCTTGTGTCCTCATCATCAGAGTACCTGCGATACCCCGGTCAGTTGTATACGAACCGTAAGATGTGCGATACGTACTCGTCAAGTTCTCCGTCGTCGTCGTCGTCGTCGTCACCGTCGTCACCATCGTCGTCTTCTCCCATCTCTTCGTCTTCATCTTCGACCTCGGCGGTGTAGTTCTACGCAAAGTGATCAATGGGAAGGAATAAAGGCGGGGTAGGTGCATGCTCACTGGGTCGTACTTAATGAGCTGCAGCCCGGCCTGCATCACAGCGGCGATGTGTGAGGAAATTTCTGTAGGACAACGGAAGACTAGTGATTCCAGCGCCTGAATTCCCTGGTAAACAAACCTCTCCCCAATATTGAAAAGATTTTACCTGAAGACAACTTTCGCGGAGCTCTTCATCCTCTTTCTGGAGGGATTGAATGATGGCGGGAGTAATTTCACCAACAACAGGGGAGATCTGTTGTGTGGACAGCCGTACAACGGATGACACGAGTTGAACAATTGTCTTCTGTTTGTCATTCGGAGCAGATGGGGCAAGATTGGGCAGGATTTCGGTTTTCAACAGTCCAGAAAACGAATCAGGTGAGGACAACGGGATGGTCTGTGCGATCGTGGTGATAGCACGCTTGCGAACGACTGGACGAGGGTGCGATAACAACGGTGTCAGAAGCGGGAGGGGGAGAAATGTGGAGCTCGAGAAGTAGGTTGGGAATCTTGTCAAGAGGATGGAAAGGATAGACAGCGATTCGACAAGTCCTTGGGGTGTCGTGACAGGCTATTGGGGGTAGGTTAGAGTCAGAAAATGAGACAGTACGGGTATACATGCATTGGAAAGTTGGTGCAAGAGCTTCGGTGACAGTTTAGCGCAAGCTTTTGGGGCAATTTGACTTTCCAGGGGGAGCTCGGCTGTGATCGTCTTGAGAGCTATTTCGAAGATTTGTGGACGGATGGTCAAAAAAAAAAAGTTAGGCTACAAGGTTAAACACCGAACCTAGGCTTGAAATATCTCTTAGCTCCTCATCCTTGTTGGAAGAGAAGTCGATGAGTTTGTCCACGACAAAATCCATCTGAGATTCTCGAATGATTTTGATCAGCTGGCCCAGACTGAAAGTGCTGAGACAGAGGAAACACAAATCAGATATATCGGGGGGAACGTACCACTTCACGGCCTGGTTCTTGACTTCGGATATCTTGTCTTCGACAAGTGTCATCACCTGACGGAGGACTTTGTTCTCAGTGGCCTCGTCGCCGAGGAAGTTGTTAGGATCTTGTTTGATTTCGTTCATCAGGTCGTTGAGGCCCATGAAACTGGGAAGAAAAGTGAGCATGGTGCAAAGGGGAGGGGAGGGGGTGGGAGTACCGAAAGTCCTGGTCTGGGGACTGCATCTGAGGGGGCGTCAGCGTCGTATAAAGATCAGAGGGGACGAATTAGCTACCTTTTCGATGAGACCGCTCATGAGGTAGGTCTTCGTCATGACTGTAGCTGTCCTGTGGCACACGAGATGGGTGGTGGTGGATGGGTGATAAGCGTGGTGCAGATGTCGATCGCGAGCGATGATCCCTCTCGCCGGCACTGACTACTAAGTACTAGAAGGCCGCCATGGCTACCTCGTCTGGGGGGATAAACTTCGACAACCAACAGATGTCTTCTCCTCTCACCACTCTACTTCGCAAAGCTTCCACCCACCGACCTAACAATGGGTCGGCGGACCAGGCGCCAACCCAACCCCCCCACTCCCCACTCATCCACACAAAGTTTCGCGGATCAGTGGCAACGACATCCTCCTATGACACCAGCAGGTTTCAGGACGATGAAAGCGCCTTTATCGATGTTCGGACCAGCACATCTACTGTTCGCATTTCTAGCTCTGTTTCATACACGCTCACTCATCCCGCACAGCACCCAAATCGCCAACCGAGCCTCCCCGGAACCAGGCATCAGCCGCCCTATACCGCTGGATCGGAAACTTACGCTCACCCCTCTGGGTCGATCCCAGCCATTACTATACATCCCTCTCCGGATAGTGGTGTAAGTTTAATCCCCCCAGTACTCGCCTCCACTTTACCGATTTGGCTGCCATCGGCGCGTACTTCCACAGGAAGTAGACCGCAGGTTATTACCCTCGATTGCCGGGACTGATGTACCTACTATTCACCCCCAAACCCCCAACGAATATCTCCAGCTTGGTATCAAACACCATGAGGCGAATCGACTTGAGGAATCGGCCCTCTGCTTTGAACGGAGCGCGAAGGAGCAGGGGGGGTGCGGGGTGGGAATGTTAATGTACGGTCTGACGTTGAGGCATGGGTGGGGCTGTCCGCGCAACGAGAAGAGCGGATTTCACTGGCTCAAGAAGGCAGCAGAACTTGCTCTGGCCGATTTGGAGAAGGGAAAACAGGGAGTGGACGCGATGGCCATCAGGGTGAGCCCCTTTGGAAATAGAGCATCGAGTCTTGACTTTGAAGGCGGATTAGTCAGAACTCATCCTCGCGATATATGAAGTGGGACAAAGTTTCTATCAAGGTTGGGGGGTCCCCAAAGACAAGAAGATGGGAGTCGTACGTCTGTCGGCCTTCCCAAATTTCTGACACTTACCGATCTCAGAGCTACTTCCAAGTGGCGGCCAGACTGGGAGACCCGGACGCGCAACAAAGCCTTGCGTTTTGCCTCACGCATGGGAAAGGGTGTAAGAGAGATCGAAAGGAGGCAGCCAGGTGGTATCGTGCAGCGGTGTGTTCCTCGCCCCGTTCAAGGACTACCTGTGAGAATAACCAAACAATTTACAGGTGTCTCAAGGAAGCATCAGTGATGTTGGGCTGGCCTGGATCTACAAAGACAAGTATCAGTAGCGGTTTAGAGGAACTCACCAGTTGCTGGGCTGTGATCGTGGGAGAGTTGGTGGATGAAATCATGAATCCGTTCGCCAACACGCTAGCGTCGAACGTGCAAGCTGGCTATCCAACTATGAACGCTCATAAATATTCCGTCATACTCCCAACCTACAACGAACGCAAGAACCTTCCAATTATCATTTGGCTCTTGGCAAAAACTTTTCAAGAGTGGTGCGTCGAATTCCTCTCTTGGGGGTAGTTTCGGTACACGTCCAGACAGCAATTTCGATTGGGAGGTCGTCGTCGTCGATGACGCCAGTCCCGATGGAACACAAGAAATAGCCAAACAGCTTGCTCGAGTATACGGGGGTGACAGGGTCGTATGTCTATTTTTGTCTACCCATCACTCCCAACGACCAAATCACTCGCACAGGTATTGAAGCCTCGGGCAGGGAAACTCGGTCTGGGGTACGCGTGTTCGCACTTTCACACTTCCTCACTATCTTAACACCGTTGCAGGACCGCCTACATCCACGGCTTGGAGTTTTGTACTGGAGATTTTGTGTTAATTATGGACGCAGACTTCTCTCATCACGTACGTACTTCCAGCTTCTGTGCACAAAGATGCTCAAGTTTTCCGTGGACAATCCAGCCCAAGTTCATACCTCAGTTCGTTCAGTACGTCTCTCTGGGCCGTATCATCACACTTGTAGAACTCAACCCCTCAGGCTGCAACAAACATACAATCTGGACATTGTCACAGGCACACGGTACAGGTCTGCCTCTAGCCCAAAGATCAGTGGGGCAGCCCCTGGTGGGGTCCATGGTTGGGACTTGAAGCGGAAGTTGGTTTCCAGGGGCGCCAACTTTTTGGCGGACACGGTGTTGAACCCAGGAGTCAGTGACCTCACGGGGAGCTTCCGGTCGGTTGTTATTCACACCGCGAACTTCGCTTGCATTGAAATCTTGGTGCTTCTAGGTTATACAAGAAACACGTACTGCAACGGGTAATCACTTTGACCGAGTCCCGTGGCTATGTATTTCAGATGGAGATGATGGTTCGTGCCAAGGCTCTGGGTTACAGCGTCGGTGAAGTCCCAATCACCTTTGTAGATAGGATCTTCGGGGAGAGTAAGTTGGGTGCGGACGAAGTCGTCGGCTATGGTAGGGGCGTTTGGGCCCTTTTTGCTGGGGTTTAAGATCACGTGCTACGATAACACGCATTTCCGTCTACGTCATGTCTTGTGACACGAGTCGAGAACCCACCCATTCCTACCACGTCGCACACCACCATGAGCTTGCTACAAGACGTGCTTAGACACCAGACCCTGGATTCTATCGAGAGAAGGTTTGATACACCTCATCCGGATTCAGACAACTCAGACGATGAGCTGGTTAACGTAGTACGTCCTCATAGTTCCCATGTATGCGGTCCCAGACTGACTCATCGTGTAGATGTCCATACCAGGTACACCTTCATTGTCTCGCCCAGCGACCAGGCCGGGGTCGCCATCACCAGGAATGGTCTCGAGACCCAGTACTGGCAAACCGTTCAATCCCCGGGCTCGTGGAGACCCCCTCAAGGCATTCCCTACACATCTATCTCAGAGAATCTTTGGGTTTTTGGACATTTCAGACCTTGCAAAGTGCGCTCGGGTGTGCAGGAAGTGGTGCTCAAGCCAGTCCATCAATTATGGTAAACATTATTATGCTCTTTCCCTGGGGATTTTGTCGCCGATGGTTGGACAGTATGGTTTCGACGATATCGCAAGGAGAATTTTAATGACGAAAGTCTCCCCCCTGGGAAGTGGACCCGACGGGAGTCGAAGCAAAACTGGGTACGGCCGATTATACTTCCCCATTGATGTGCCAACTTTATTATCTGCAGAGAATTCTATACGCGCAGTCGATACCGGCTCGAGAGTCAGTCGGTTCGGGGTATACGACCTCCAACACTCGTTCTGGTTATCAGTCACCGAGGGAGATCAAGGAGGAACAATGGCGTGGTGAGGCCCAGGCGGTATCACGACCCAGTAAAGGGGACATGCGGGAGATGTACAAGGAGTTAGGGGGACGGAAGTCAAAGGGGAAAGCAAAGGTTGGGGGGACTGGCCGTATACGCGACAAGGGTGGCCTTGGGGGATATGAGGAATGGTAGGCCAGTGGCTTGATTTGAAGGACAGTTTGGATGGTAAATGTTGTCCTGTTAGCCTGGGCTTAGGGTTAAATAATATACTGTAGTGGACCCAGGGGTGCAAATGGGACCGGAAGTGCAAACCGAGGATTGTAGTGCCCCTATTTGTCTGGACAGGCCCAAAATATTATGGTATAAAATGCACGTCCTACACTCGCTATCGTTCCAGTTTTGGGGCGGGAGGATGTTCTCAGCCATCAATATCGGACACCTGCATCAAAATCCATCATATGGTGTGTGACCCAATGGCCTCGTGTATTTGCTGCATTTAAACTTCACAGAACAACCCTAGGCTGCGGACGTGGCAGGAAGGAAGAGGGGCCAATGAAATGGGGAACACAGGGATGGTTGTGAATGGGGGTCGACTAGGTGGAAATAGCTGATATATCAGAAGGCCAAGCATTTGGACCCAGGACCCGATGATGCGTGGATAGTTGTGGCCAATTGATGAGAGGAGGGTCAAATAAGTGCCTGTCTAGCATGGAAACTGGGGCTGGTTTACTCTTACATTCTAGGATCAGGAACTGAGGCACTGACCCTCATCAATGACCAACACTTTGGTTGTTTTCCACTGGTTGAGTGTGGGTTTGCAAGAATTTATGTTCCAAGAGGAAGAATGACTCCCAGGATCATCAGTAAGCTTGTATGGAGATCCTGCTGAGCCTTCCTCACATATGGAGGAGACAATCTTTACCTAAAAGGGATTTGTCAGGAACATCTCTACAGCAAGGTTATCCAAGAGAAAACCCACTGCTACAATCTGACTTGTCAATCTCTCTAATCTATCCTCTACAGTTGCAACTGTTGAAGTGTCCCTCATCCATCTGCAACAATCACAGTACCATCATCTCCCTCTTGAGATCAAGGATATGTCCTTGAGTGGTATACAACCACTTCTGGTGATCAACCTATCAGGAAGAAGTCAACAAGGATCATGTAGGATTTCCTGACTGCCTTCCCCTACCAGGGTATGGAGATCCTGCATGTGACCCCACAACTTCATGTTGTTGGCAGCAGAATAGCAGATAGCTTGTTTGAACCATGCATTATTTAGTTCTCCAACTACCATATTCCATGAGCCCTAGTCAAAGAAGGGAAATTGTAGAACATACACCTTCGCAATCCTTCAAACCTCTCTCTAAGTTGTGATAGAGAAAGTGGTTCATGGCCACCAGCTTCTCCTTCCTCTCCAAGATTGTAGCTGATGGAATCAGACACCCAGATCATGTTGTTAAGGAACAGATCAGTGTACAGGACCATGAGGGTTTCAGTACTGTTGAAGTGTGTGACTCTGTGTCACATGACCTGTGACTAAATGTCACCATCATTTCTCTTTTCCTTTTATATTGTTGATTTGATTTGACCTTTCTGATCTCTTTCAGATTCACATGACCTGATTACATAACCCATTAATATTTCCATATATGGTAATTATATCTGATTATGTCATCTTTCCATTTCTAGGACATTTCCTTTTTTGGTAGTACTATACAGTACTTTCCCATACTCCATGTCTATATATTCCTGCAGAGATGGCTTTTTACTCTTTGTCTTTTACTCCCATCTCTACAGGTGAGCCTCATCTCTCATGTACTCTGTACTCTGAACTAAGTCTTTTACTCCCATCTCTGCAGTGATTATAAGACTTACCCCTGTTTCA
>Ga0307509_10003993_pt1 | contig 21709 bp, 19 predicted proteins | sample 10_EM_MG_FD_202245 | JGI IMG/M metagenome (GOLD analysis project Ga0307509, IMG submission 202245) | Populus trichocarpa ectomycorrhiza microbial communities from riparian zone in the Pacific Northwest, United States - 10_EM | ecosystem: Host-associated > Plants > Roots > Unclassified | place... | reverse complement strand
CCGTGGTCATCTTGCGCAACGAGCTGCCGATCGCGCCGACACGCGCGAGATCGTCGCCGCGGCGCAGCGCTGCCACGATGTTGGCGGTGCTCGGCCCCATGAAGCCGGCCTTCGGGCTGGTATCGGCCCAGTCGAGCAGGCAGCGCACCCAGGCGTCGTGATCCAGACGACCTTGCGCGGCGATCAACGCACGGGCCAGGTAGTACATCTGGCTCGCGTCGTCGGTCACCTCGGCGCGGCGGCCGTTGTTGGCGCCGGCGAAGGTGTCGGGCGGCGGCTCGACGAAGTGCATCACCAGGCCGCCATGAGCCTGTTCGATTTCGTCGATCGTCCATTGTTCGGTCGGGGCGCCGAGGGCGTCGCCCATGCCGGCCAGGCACAGCGATGCGAGGATGCGGTCTTGCAGTGTCGGGTTCATCGAGAGGGGAGTCCGGAAGCGGGCGCCGTGGCGCCGGAGAGGTTCAATCGGGTCAGTGCAGTGGCCAGTGCGCGCCGCCGCAACTGTTCGCGGCGCTGTGCGAACAGCACCATCGCGATCACGGTCGCGGCGGGCGGGATCATGTAGACCACCTGGGTCGGGAGGTGCAGCAGGCCGAGCTGCCCGGCCAGCACCGAGGCGGCGCCGAACAGCAGCGCGGCAGCCAGCGTGCCCAATGGCCGCCGGGCACCGAGGAACACCGCGGCCAGCGCGAGAAAGCCCCGGCCAGCCGTCATGTCGGCCTGGAACAGTGTCAGGTAGCCCATGCTCAGGTAGAGCCCGCCCAGCCCCGCCAGCAGGCCGCTGAAGCCCAGCGCGAGGTATTGCAGACGCTTCACCGGAAGACCTGCAGCGCGCGCGGCTTCGGGGTTCTCGCCCGCTGCACGCAGCCGCAGGCCCAGGCGCGTGCGCCACAGCAGCCATGCCACGGCGGCCACCGCGCCGAACGCCGCATAGATCAGCACGTGGTGGCCGCGCCCGCCATCGCCGTTGAGCAGCGCATCGAGCAGCGGCCAGCCCGCGACCCCGGGAATGCGCAGCGCAGGCAACGCATGGCTCAGCAGCCCGGCGGTCGAGCCCTTGTCGCCGGTCAGCGTGACCATCGTGAAGACGGTGACGCCGGCGGACAGCAGGTTGATGCCGATGCCCGCGACGATCAGGTCGGCACCGAATTCGAGATGGAAGACGGCCAGCACCAAGGCCAAGACCAGCGCGGCGAGCAAGCCCAACGCCGCGCCAGCCCACGGGTAGACCCAGGCCGCGGCGCCGGGCCACCACTGCGGTGCGAAGGCCGACCCGAGCACGCCGAAGAACGCCGCCACGAGCATCAGGCCTTCGAGGCCGACGTTGATGACGCCGGCCCGCTCGGACACCAGCCCGCCCAGCGCCGCCAGCAAGATGGGCGCGGTCGCGCGCAGCCAGGCCGCCAGCAGACCGGCCGCGAACAGGCCCATCGCCTCGCCGCTCATGCTTTGCCCCGTCTGGCAAAAGTTGGCAACAGGCGCTCCGAGACGACCAGCAACACGATGCAGGCCTGCAGCACCAGCACCAGCTCGCGCGGCACGTCGGACGCACGCTCCATGGCCTGCGCCCCGGCCTTCAGGCACGCGTAGAGCAGCGCGGCGAGCGGCACCGCGGCGGGGTCGTTGCGTGCCATCAACGCGATCACCAGGCCTTCGAAACCGATGCCGGGGTTCAGGTCCACCGGCAAGCGCTTGAGCAAGGCGTTCGACACATGCAGCCCGGCCAGCCCGGCAAAGGCGCCGCCCAGCGCCATCGACAATGCGATGGCCCGCCGAACCGGCATCCCGACCTGCGCGGCGAACGCCGGCGAATCGCCGACGGCCCGGATCTCGAAACCCGTGGTGGTCCGATTGAGCAACCACCAGGTCAGTGCCGCGGCCAGCGGCAAGCTGAGCACGAAGGCCGTGATGTGGGTGCGAGCGAGCCAGGGTGTCAGCGCGGCGCCATCGGGCACGAGGGGCGACACGATCATGTTGGCACTCGGGTCGTTGAACCAGAGCGTGATGACGAGCCGGTAGAGCTGGATCGCCACCACGTTGAGCATCAGCGTCGTGACGATCTCGTTGGCACCGAAGCGTGCCTTGAGCACCCCGGCCAGCAGACCCCACATGAAGCCTGCCGCAACCGCAGCGATGGCCGCAAGCATCAAGCTCAGGCCCGGCAGCGGCGCGACCCAGGTGCTCGCCAGCGCCGCCGCCAGGGCGCCGAGAAAGAACTGCCCGTCCGCACCCATCGAGAACTGCCGCGCGCGAAAGCCGAACAGCACCGCCAGGCCCAGCAGCGACAGCGTGATCGTCTCTTCGATCACCGCGCCGAAGCGCGCCATGCGCCGCACGCTGAAGCCCAGTTCAGGCGACCAGCGCAATTCGGGCAAAGCGCCGGTGAGCAGCAGCCGAAATGCGTGCAGGGGCTCGTGGCTGACCATCGCGATCAGTGCCCATGCCAGCGCAAGCACCAGCAGCACCATTGCCAGCGTTCGAAAGCGCCCCGACGCGGCGCGACTCATGCTGTTGCCTCCACCGGCGCCCGAGTGAACGGTGCGTCGAGCGTGGCACGTGTGCCTGGCTCGCAGGCCAGCCCGGTCATGTACAGACCCAGCGTGCGCGGCGAGACACGGCCTGCGAAATGCGCGACGAGCCGGCCTTCGTAGAGCACAGCGACGCGGTCGGCCAGTGCACTGATTTCGTCCAGGTCGGCCGAGATCAACAGCACCGCGGCGCCGGCGTCGCGCAGCGCCACCAGCGAGCGGCGCAGGCCCTGGGCCGCGCCGATGTCGACACCGCGCGTGGGCTGGCTCGCAATCAGAAAGCGCGGTTGAGCCTGCAGCTCGCGACCGAGCACGACCTTCTGCATGTTGCCGCCGCTGAGCGTGACCATGCCCACCTGTTCGTCGCGGCAATGAACCTCGTGCGAACTCATCAGCGCGCGGGCGCGCTGGCGGATGAAGCCCACGTCGAGCACGCCACCGTGCGATGCCGGCGGCCGGTGGTAGTCGATCGCCGCACTGTTCTCGGCCACGGACAGGCCGAGCGCCACACCGCTGTACAGACGGTCTTCGGGCACGCAGCCCACGCCGAGCTCACGCGCATGCCGAACCCCGCGACCCGTCAGCGGCGCGCCGCCGATGCTGACGCTGCCCACGGATGGTGCGACCAGGCCGCTGAGCACGTCGGCGAGCCGGTTCTGCCCGTTGCCTTCGACGCCCGCGATGCCGAGGATCTCGCCGGCCGCGATGTCCAGCGAGATGCCCTGCAACTCGGCCCGGCCACGCGCACGCACCACGCCCAGGCCACGCACCTGCACCAGCGGCTCACGCCCGCGTGCGTCGACCCGTGGCGCGCTGGCCGTCTCGATGCCGCGCCCGACGATCAACTCGGCCAGCTGCGCCTGCGTGTGATCTCGCGAACGACCACCGCCGACCACGCGACCCGCGCGCATCACGGTGAAGCGGTCCGACACCTCGCGCACTTCGCTCAGCTTGTGCGTGATCAGCACGACAGTCAGGCCGCGATCGACCATGCCGCGCAAGGACCGGAACAACTCGTCGGCCTCTTGCGGCGACAACAGCGCGGTGGGCTCGTCGAGCAGCAGCACGCGCGCGCCCCGGTGCAGCGCCTTGAGAATCTCGACGCGCTGCTGCTGGCCGACCGACAGCTCGGCGACGATCGCCGTGGCGTCTGCCTCGAGCCCATGTTGGCGAGCGAGTTCGCGCGTGAGCGCCTCGGCCCGCTGTCGATCGAAGCGCCGCAGCACGCCGCGCACGGGCTCGGCGCCGAGCACGATGTTCTCGGCCACGGTCAGCGACGACACGAGCTGCAGGTGCTGCGGCACCAGCCCGATGCCGGCGGCAATCGCGTCGGCCGGCGACTTGAAGCGGCAAGGCCGGCCGTCGAGCACGACCTCGCCCGCGTCGGGCGCCTCGAGCCCGTAGATCATCTTCATCACGGTGGACTTGCCCGCACCGTTCTCGCCGACGACGGCATGCACTTCGCCGGCAGGCACGTCGAACGACACGCCGTCGCTTGCCAGCACGCCGTTCGGGTAGCGTTTGACGAGCTGGCGCACTGCCAGGTGGCCGGGCATGTCGCTGCGCTGAATCATGGCTTTGTGGCGACGAAGGCGCTGGGCACGACGATGGCGTCTGCGACGATGCGCTCGCGAACCGCGTCCAACTCGGCCAGCATTGCAGCGGGTGCGTTGCGCAACACCTCGGAGCCGCGTGCCAACGAGATGCCGCCTTCCTTGAGGCCGATCGACTCGACGCTGCCGTAGCGCAGACGGTGTTCGATGTGCGCCCCGATCGCGCGCTCGAGCGCGACGTCCACATCCTTCATCACCGATGTCGCGATGAAGCGCGCCTGTTCGGGGTGCGAAACGCGATAGACCGCGTACTGGTCCGAGTCCACCCCGATCACGTAGCGCTGTGCCTCTTCGGCCGCTTCGATCACACCCTGGCCCGAAGCGCCCGCCGCCTGGAAGATCACGCGCGCGCCTTGGGCATACACGGCCTTGGCGATCTCCTTGGCCGCGGCCGGGTCCTTGAAGGAGTTGACGTACTGGCGCGATACCGCGACCGTCGAGTCGGCTGCCTTCGCCCCTGCGCTGAAGCCGATGATGAAGTCGTCGATCACCGGGATCTGCATCGCGCCGATCACGCCCACGTGCGCCGGCGCGCCGGCCAGGCGCGTCGCGAGCCAGCCGGCCAGATAGGCGCCCTCGTTCTGCCGGAACAGGATCGAATGGACGTTGCCGCAGCGGCAGCGCGCCGCATCTACGGCCGCGTCATAGACGATGAAGTGCACCTCGGGGTAGCGCGGTGCGAGCCGCTCGACCATGGGCGCGGTGGCGAAGGTTCCGGCAATGACGATGTCGAAGTCGCCGCCATCGACGAGGTCGGTGAGCGAGGCTTCCCAGCGCGTCGGGTCGTAGCCGCCTTCGATCACCCGGGCGCGCAGGTTCCAGCGTGCGCGCGCTGCGGCGATGCCACGCGCCGCGGAGTCGTTGAAGCTCTTGTCGCCCAATGTGCCAGCGATGAACAGCGCCACGCGCGGCGCGCTGCTGCTGGCGGCCGGCGCTGTGTCTCGCCCGGTGGCGGCGAACAGCAGCAAGCCGGCGATCACGGCGACACCGATGGCGCAGCTCGTCAGCAAGCGCCGCAACACGCCGGGGCCGGGCTCGGGTTCATCCATGCGTCAGCTCTCGAACCCGTGCCGGCTCAGGCGCGTGCTGTAGCGGTAGCTGGGCAGGTACTTCATCTGGCAGTACTCGATCGGCTCGCGCCGCTCGGACAAGGTGACGCGCTCGCACACCAGCAGCGGCGACCCGCTCGGCACCTGCAGCAGTTGCGCGTCCTCGGCGTCGGCCGCGGCGGCGCTGAGGTTCTCGACGGCTTCGGCCGGCAGCACGCCGAAGCCCTCGCGCAGCAGCTTGTAGAGCGAGCCGGTACGCTCCAGTGCGGCCCGGTCGATGTGCAGCTCGGGCCGGGCCACGACGTAGGCGTCGTGCAGGCCGACCGGATGGGCGTCGATGCTGCGGATGCGCTTGATGCGTATCAACGCATGCCCCGGCTGAACGCCCAGCAGCCCGGCCATCGCCAGCGATGCCGCCGCCGGCTCGACGAGCAGGATCTTCTGCCCCGCCACGCCGCCGCGGGCGCTGGTGTCGTGCGAAAAGCTGTCGAGAAAGCGCGACATGTTGCGCACCAGCGCCGGTGCGACGAAGGTGCCGCGGCCGTGGTCGCTGTAAAGCACGCCGCGTTCCTCGAGGTAGCGCACGGCCTTGCGCACGGTGTCGCGGCTGACCTCGTACTGCTCCGCCAGATCGCGCTCGGAGGGCAGGGCGTCGTTGTCGACGATCGCGCCGAGTTCGATGGTGCGGCGCAGCTCATCGGCGAGCCAGCGGTAGCGTGATTGGGCGGGGGTGGGTTCTTCAGCAGGCATGGGCGTTGGCGTGGATGAGGGCACAGCTGCCAAGTGTGCTACAGCGGTCTTCGCCTCCATCGGCATCACAGTGTATTGTGGTACGTACCAGTAGTCAAGGCTTGTGCTCTTCGATCGCGAAGACGATGAACTGGTTGACCTGGTTGGGGGCAAAGTTGTCGTCGGAGGCGAGCACCAGCGTCGGCCGGCCGTCTGGCAGCCGCGGCCCCCATGCCGCGGCCTCGATGTTGTCGATGCGCCCGATGCCAGCCCGGGTCAAGTCAAGGATCAAGCGCTTGGACATCGGGATGTAAGACGCGCCCGTCAACGAAGCCAGGCCAGCCACATTGGTCGCCTGGCCCACCTTCGCTTCATACACGCGCACCGAGAACTCGAACAGCGACTCGCCCACCTCGTGGCCGGAGCGTTCGATGACGAGCAGGCTGCCGTCGCCGATGGCAAGAATCTCGCTCACGCCGTTGTCGCTGCGCTGGCGGCCACCGGTGCCCGCGACCGGAACGGCACCGACGGGGTAGGCGTACTGCGCCAGCACCTCGCCATCGCGCGCGACGCGGGTGAAGCGTGCGAGGGCACCGTGCTCCGGGGTCGGTACCGGCCCGTCCTCGTACAGCGGCGCCTCCATCGCCAGCCACAGCGATGCGCCGTCCGGCGTGAAGGCCAGGCCTTCGAGGCTCAGGTTGTTGCGCGAGCCGAGTTCCTGGTCCTTGTGGACGGCGAGGTTCTTCGGCAGCGGCCACTGGCCCAGCAGCTCGCCGCTGCGGCTCGCGCGCCGCACCCAGGGGTCCAGGCCCAGGCGGCGATCGCCTTCGCTGGACCAGACCAGTTCGCCGTTGCGCGGGTCGATGCGCAGCGCCTCGGGGTCGGGGACGTCGCCGCCTTGCTTCGGGTCGGGGTAGGCGCTGCCGTCCGCCTGTTTCAGCGTCACTGCATCCTGGACGGCGATGACGTCGAAGCCGCTCGCGCCGATGGCGATGCGCGCGGTGTAGAAGCGCGCCGGTGCGTTCTGCGAGCGGTCATCGCTAAGCAAATACCAGAGGTCGGTGGCCGGGTCGCGGTCCATGCCGGAGATCCCGCCGAAGTGCTGCAACAGGCCGGTCTCGGTGCGGTTCAGCGTGGCCGTCCCGAGCCAGACCAGCGACTTGACGGATCGGGGTGCGGCTGCGAGCGGGTTGTCGCGGCCGGTCGCGCAACCGGCCACGATCAGGCCGAGTACCAGGCAGATCGAGAGGCGTGACCTCGCCCACGCCATCGGCGCGGCCATCAAGCGTCGACCCGCCACGGCGCTCATACCTGTGCGCGCAGCGTGAGGAAGAAGGTCCGCGGGCTGCCCAGGAAGTAGCGGCCGCTGGTCAGCGGGTTCGAGGTGGTCAGCTCCGCGCCGACGCCGCCCAGGTAGCGCTTGTTGAGCAGGTTGTCGACATTGAATGCCAGCTCGATCCCCTTGAGCGCGCCGAAGGTCGCGCCCAGCTTGTAGCTCGCCGAGACGCCGACGAGTGCATAGGCCGGCATGTACTCGCGCGGGTAGGTCAGCGGCCCGCCGGCAACGATGGGCTTCGCGGCCGTACCGTTGGGCACCACGTCGTAGGTGCCGGCCGCCTTGCCGACGTACTTGACGTTGGTGGTCATGCGCAGCGCGTTCGTGGGCCGCCAGGTCACTTCGGCGAACGCGTTGTGGCGTGCAGCGCCCAGCACCGGATCGCCGGCGACGATGCCTTCGGCGGGCGTGTCCGCGGTGTAGTGCGCGTCGTTGAAGGCGTAGTTCGCGTAGAAGTCGAAGGCCCCGAGGCTTGTCTGCCCCGTCAACTCGATGCCGCGCGAGCTGATGCCGCCCTGGTTCAGGAAGGTCGTCGTGGTGTCGCGCGAGAAGATGTCGCCGTCGGGTTGGCCATTCTGAATCGAAATGCGATCGCGGTAGTCGATCGAGTAGACCTGCACCGAGAACCCGCTCTTGCCGCTGATCCAGCGCACGCCGCCATCGATGTTGGTCGAGGTTTCCGGTTTGATGCCAGTCTTGGAACTGATCGCAGACGTGCCCTCGAACACCGTGTCGGGAATGGCGCTGAAATTCTTCGAGCCGCTGGCGAAGATCTCGACGTTGTCGGTCAGGCGATACAACGCCGCCACTTTCGGGAGCAGACCCGACGAGACCGCCAGCGCGCGTTCGCCCGAGAACTCGACCGGCGATCGGTAGGTTTCGCTGAAGTGCTGGTAGGTGACCCCGACGTCGAGCTCGGCCTTGTCGTCGAGCAGGTGCATGCGGTCCTGCAGGTAGGCCATCTGCGTGTGGGACTGGTACTTGCGGTCCTGCGTGATCGAGTACAGCGCGCTGTCGTCATACGAATAGTCGACCGCCGGATTGGCCGCGAGGTACCAGTTGCGGGTCTTCGCGCGGCCGATGTGCTCGTACCAGCCGCCGGCGCGCACATCGTGGACCTCGGCGAAGGTCGCCGAGATCTCGCCGAGCGTGCCGGTGCGGTTTGTCTCGTAGCCGCCCTTGCGGCGCGACGCTTCACGCGCGCCCCACTGGCTCACCGGGTTCATCGCGTAGCCGGTAGCGGCCGGGCAGCTCCCTGCGGTCAGCGCGGCGCTCGCACCCGCCGGCGCGGTTCCTCCCTTGATCAAGGCCCCGTTGGCATCGCGTTGGTACTGGTTGGCAAAGCACTCCTGAACGGTCGCGATGGGCTTGCCGCCGGTATCCGCCGCTGCGCTGTAGACCACGCCGTTCGTGGGCACCTGCCTGTACGGCACGTAGAACCAGCCCGCGCCTTCCTGGTGGTGGTAGTAGGGGTTGAGCGTCAGCTTGCCGGTCTCGCCGAAACGGAACGTGCCGTCCAGGTGTGCGAACCACTCGGTGCTGTCGATGCCGCGCGTGCGCCGGTTGTTCTGATCGATGGCCGGGTTGCCCGTCCAGGCGTCGGTGAGCGCGTCGGTGTTGGGGTTGGTCTCGAAGTTGGCTTTGTAGAAAGGCGCGCTCAGTGCGGTCAGGGCGACCGCGTCGTAGTCGTTGTCGGACATCTTGTTGTAGCTGACCGTGCCGCGCAGCGAATTGCCGCTGCCGAGGTCTTGCAGCACGCGCAGGTCGGCATGCGTACGCTCGCTGCGGCCGGACTGGTCTCCGGGCCAGGTCCGCATGTACGCGTGCGAGGCATCGAAGTAGGCCCGCGTGCCATGGCCGAACTCGCCCGTGTCGTAGCGGAAGAACTGCCGGTTGTAGCCGTAGTTGCCGAGCGAGATCTCGGCCTCGCCGCCCGCCGTGCGGCTCGGGTCCCGGGTCTTGAAGTCGATGAACCCGCCGAGGGCCTGGTTCGAGGGCGTGCCGATCTCGCCGGCCGTCTGAGACACGTCGATGCGCAACAGGTTGGCCGGGTCGAGCAGCCGGTTGGGCAGCGTGCCGCCGTTCGAGAGGGTCGAGCCGTTGGGAATGCCGTCGACCGAAACGCCGATCTGCTCCTTGTTGAGCCCCCGCATCGACAAGCGCATCGAGAAGCTGCCGGTCAGCGCGTCGCTCGAGCTGACCTGCAGCCCGGCCACCCGGTTGACCATCTTCAGCGGATCCAGCCCGGCCGGCTGCTCCTGGATGGTGGCTCGGTCGACGACGCTGTTGGCGCGCGCTTCGCCTTTGCCCAACGCGCCGCCGGTGATGATCACGGCGTCGAGCTGCTGTGGGCTTGATGCCGCCGCCGCGGGCTGCGAAGCCGATGGCGCAGGCGGTGGCACCTGAGCCGCCACGATGCCGCCGTGGAGGGCAATGACGGACGCCGTCGCCGAGAGACCAACCATCTTTTTCATGCTCCGCTCCTGCTGGATGTGGGTAAAAGCCGTGGAAGTGAAATGGAAAGTGAAACGTTTCAGTGAAAGTTTAACTTGATCTTTGCGACAATGGAGTGAAATTTGCGGACGACCACGAGAAATTGCTGCTCACGACATGAACCACAACGACGACACGAAGACGCCGCGCGTCACGCTCAAGCAGGTGGCGGAGGCGGTGGGTGTTTCGCTGGCGACGGCGTCATACGCGCTCAACAACGGCGGCTCGGTCGGCCGCGAAACGCGCGACCGTGTCATTGCCGAGGCCGACCGCCTGGGCTATCGACCGAACCTGAGCGCCAAGGCCATGCGTACCGGCCGCACCGGCGCGATCGGCATGGTGTTGCCGGATCTGACCAATCCGTTCTTCCCGCTGCTCGCGCAAACCGTCATCCATGCCGCGCGCGAGCTCGGCTACAGCGTCTTCCTGACAGACACGCAGGGCTCGAAGGAGGCCGAGGCACAGTCCATCGACGCACTGATTCGCCGCGGGGTGGATGGCATCGTGTGGTTTCCGATCGACGACCTGCCGGGCCAGCAGCCCAGTCTGCAAGGCGTGCCGACGATCGTTCTGGACCGCACCATCGAGGGCTTCGACAGCGTGCTGGCCGACTACGCCGCCGGAGGCCAGATCGCAGCGAGGCATCTGGTCGAAGCAGGGCATCGCCACATCGGCGTCATCGCCGGGCCGGCGGATGCGATGAGCTCCCGGCTGCGTGCCGAGGCTGCATGCGCCTACCTTGCAGCGCATGCGAACGTGGCTTGGCAGGTCGAGGCGGCATTCTCGACGGACCTCGACCCGGGCGTTGTCCAAACCCTGCTGCGGGGCAAGGCCACCGCCGTGATCGCCAGCGCGGACCTGATCGCGATCGGCGCGATCCGCGCGCTGCAGCGCGCCGGCAGGCGCGTGCCCGATGATGTGTCGGTCATCGGCTTCGACAACATCGCCTGGGGCGATTTGTGCACGCCGGCACTGACGACCATCGACATGCCGGTCAGCGAGATCGGCACCGAGGCAGTCGCCATGTTGTTGCGCCGGATCAAGGCACCTGACGAACCGCGGCGGCGCATCGTGTTCGACGTCGCGCTGGTCGAGCGCGATTCCGTCGCCGCACCTGCCCGGAGCTCGCCGGCCCGCCGCGGCGCTGATCGCGAAGCGCGACGCTGAAGACGACGAGCCTCTCGTCCACCCTCCGAGCCGAGCCGGGTTCTTTCTCTCGCCACTTTCTCACCGGCGAGAAATTGATTTGAACTTTCACCGCCTAGTGCGGCGCGGGCCGAATCCTTATCTTCACGTCAGCGCAAATTCGCGCCGTCGCAAGGATTCCAAAAATGAAAACCCATCTGGCTGTCGCAGCCGTTTGCCTCGCCCTTCAAGTCGCTGCTCCTGCCGTCCAGGCCGCCGAGCCGCCAGCCGCTTCGGCCAAGTCGAATGCGGCTCAGATCGAGCAGCTGCTGAGCAAGTACGAACAAGCGTTGAACAGCAGCGACGTGAATGCCGCCGTGCAGCTCTACACCGACGACGGCGTGTTCATGGCGCCGGAGAACCCCGCGGCCGTCGGCACCGACGTGCTGCGCAAGGCCTACGCCGGCGTGTTCCAGGCGATCGCGCTGAAGCTGAAGTTCCAGATCGCCGAGACCAAGTTGCTCTCGCCGGATTGGGCTGTGCTGCGCACGACCTCGAGCGGCGTCGTCAAGATCCTCGCGAACGGTGCCGAGGTTCCGGGCGGCAACCAGGAGCTGTTCGTGCTGCACAAGACCAACGGCCAATGGAAGATCGCCCGCTACGCCTTCAATTCGACGCTTCGGTCGGCGAAGTGAATCGGAGGGGCGTCGTGAGCAAGACGACGCCTGTGTGGTTCGCGGAGAAGCCTAGACTACGTGGACCACCAAACAGCGCGGCGCCCGATGAACATCCAAGGCTTCTCGAGGGATTTCCGCTTTGGCATGTTCGAGCTGCAACCGCGGGAGCGGCGGCTGCTCAAGGCCGGGAACACCGTCAGCCTTGGCCCGCGAGCGTTCGATGTGCTGATCTGCCTGGTCGAACGCGCAGGCCACCTGGTGACCAAGGAGCAGTTGTTCAGCCACGTGTGGCCGAAGGTCGTGGTCGACGACAGCGCGTTGCAGGCCCAGATCTCGTCGCTGCGAAAGATTCTGGGTTCCGACGTCATCGCGACCATTTCCGGGCAGGGCTATCGCTTCGTGCTCGAAGTCGCCAGCGATCCTTGCCGTTGGCTTGGGATGCGATGCGCGGAGGGTCGCATCTCCAACCGCAGCAAACCTAGGAACAGCAGTTGGCGTGGCGCCGAAGTCGATTTTGGCAATGCTGGCGTTCCTCCAACTGATTCAACGGAGGCAGCCCTGATCAGTCGGGCACTGCAGCGTGCCCCGCGAACTCTTTCTGAAGCTCCGTCAGAAACGCGATGAAGCTGCGCGTCTTGGGCGCAGGGTGGCGGGCGTATGGGTACACCGCCGACACCGTCTGCGTCGGCCCGGTGGCGGCAAGCACCTCGACAAGCCGCCCGGCGCGGATCTCGTCGTTGACCGTGTAATCGAGCAATCGCACGAGCCCGGCGCCGCTCACTGCCGCGCCCAGCGCCGCCATCGGGTCGTCAAAGACCAGGCGGCAGGGCAGCTGGAGCGCGCGCGGTGAGTCGCTGTCTCCGAACAACCAAGGCAAAGGGCGGCCGGTGCCCGTGAGCACCAGGTCGATGCAGCTGTGGTCGAGCAAGTCCTCGGGTTTTGTCGGGCGCCCGTGACGCTGCAGATACGCGGACGACGCGACGATGCAATAGCGCGTCTTGTGCAGCGGCACGGCGATGAGGCGCGAGTCTTGAACTCTTCCGAGGCGCACTGCCATGTCAAAGCCATCGGCGACGAAATCCTTCACCTCATTGCTGAGGTTGACGTCGACGCTGACGTCCGGGTAGCGCTCCAGGTAGCGACCGAGGTAGGGCACGACACGCTTGAGGCCGTAGCTCGCCGGCAGGCTCACCCGCAGCTTTCCGCGCGGCTCGAGGCGACCGACCGCCAGCTCGGCCTCGATGTCATCGATGTCGGCCAGGGCCTGGCTGCAGCACTTGTAGTACGCCTGGCCCTCGTCAGTCAGGCGCACGGCGCGCGTCGTGCGCTCGAACAGCTTGATGGCGAGGCGGCGCTCCAGGCGGCTGACTGCCTTGCTGACGGCCGACGGCGTGGTGCCTGCGGATTCGGCTGCTGCGGTGAAGCTGTGGGCCTCGGCGGCCTTGCAGAACAGTTCGACGGTCGTCAAACGGGACATGCGGGTTTCACTCATCGTCATGTCCTGTGCTGCTGCCGGCGGGCGCCTTCATGGCCACGGTTGGCATTGGTGCCAGCGTGTCATGACTCATGTGACGCGGATTGTATTTGTCGAAGCCGGCCGGATACCTAGACTCGCGGCACGCATCGAGGGGCTCTCGAACGAACCCTGGAGACCACATGACACTTGCTCGAATCACGCGCCGCCTGCTGACCACGGCTGCCATCACGCTGCCGCTCACCGCCATGGCGTTCCCCGACAAGCCGATCGAATGGGTCGTGCCCTATGCCACCGGTGGTGGCTCCGACGTGGTGGCCCGGGTGCTGGCCGAGGCCATGGGCAAAACGCTGGGCCAGACGATCCTCATCATCAACAAGCCCGGCGCGGCCACCAACATCGGTGCCGACTACGTGGCCAAGGCCAAGGCAGACGGTCACGTGCTCTTGACGGCGGACACGGCCACACTGGCGGCCAATCCGGCGCTCTATTCGAAGTTGAGCTACAACGTCGAAAAGGACTTCGCCCCGGTGGGCTTGATGGCCCGCTTTCCGTTGGTCCTTGTCGTCAACCCCGATGTGCCGGCGAAGAGCCTCGCCGAGTTCATCGAGTGGGCCAAGAAGAAGCCAGAGGGCGTCAACTATGCGACGCCCGGAGCCGGCAGCCCGCACCACCTAACGGGCGAATTGTTCCGCTCCCAAACGGGTCTGAAGCTGCAGGCAGTGCCGTATCGCGGCGCAGCGCCGGCGGTGCAGGATGTCGTGGGTGGGCAGGTGCCGTTCATGTTCGTCGACACCGCTGTCGGCTACCCCCATATCTTGTCTGGCAAGTTGCGCGCGATCGGGGTGGCGAGCCCACGGCGAGTCGCCGGGTTCGACACTATCCCGACGCTCGCCGAGCAGGGGTTGAAGGGCTTTGAAGCCTACGCATGGCAAGGCATGGTCGTGCCGACAGGGACGCCGCCAGACACCGTCGCGGCGTTGAACAAGGCGCTGCAGGCCGCGTTGGGCACCACGGCAATCAAGGCGCGATTTCAGACGCTGGGCCTTGAGCCCGTGCTCGGCACACCCGCGCAGATGGCGGCCTATGCGAAGAGCGAGCGCGAGAAGTGGGGCCGGGTGATTCGCGAGAGCAACATTCGTCTCGATTGAAGAAGCACCGCGCGAGGGCTCGGGACGCGTAGTCGTCGGGATCGATTGGTCCAGCAGCCCGCTCACGTTGCCGCTGCGTTGTTCGGCAGCAGAACGTGTTTGGCAGAGGTGTCGCCGTTTGCCACCGCAAGATAGGCGTCGATCGCGTGGGGCAACGGCCACGTTTTGACGACTGGCGGCTTCAGCGCACCCACCTCGAAGCCGGCGCGCAGTTCATTCATGATCTGCGCGATTTCAACGCCGCCGAGCTTGGCCGTGTCGACGCCAATCAGCCTTTGGCGGTGGTGATAGAAATCGATCAGATCGAATTCAACCCGTCGGCTACCGACGCTGGTGATGGCGATCTGCCGGCCGTCCAATCCCAGGGACTTCAAGGCCGGTTCGAAGACCGGCCCGCCCACGGTGTCGAGCACCAGGTCCGCCCCTTTGCCGTCGGTCAGCGCTTTTGCCAAGGTCGGCAGATCCTTGTTTCTGGTGTCGACGAACATGTCGGCGTCGGACGGCTGATCCGAGATGTCGGCGCCGATCACCCGGGCTTTTTTCCAGTGCGCAATCTGCGTGGCGGCGCGGCCGACCGCGCCGAGCGCGCCGGTGATGAGCACCGTTTCCCCGGCCTGAATTCGGCCCGCATGCACCAGCGCCGACCAGGCTGCGAGATACGGAACGCCAATGGCGCCCGCCTGCCCCATCGAAAGGCCGGATGGCTTTTCGGACAGCCAGTCGCTGGGCACGACGACGAATTCCGCGTGGGTTCCGTCGCGTGTCACGCCGAAACCTGCACCGCTGCCCCACACCGCCTTGCCGAGCCACGCGGCCTCTCCGGCAACCACCACACCGGCGAAGTCGCGGCCGGGGACGCGTGGCAACGTGGCGTTGAACAAACCGGCCACGTTCTTCACGTCACTCGGATTGATCGCGGACGCGTGCAGCTCGACAAGGCATTCGCCCGGCCGAAGCTCGGGCAGCTGCACCTGTTCCAGCGAAAGCGACGAAGGGGGCCCATAGGCATTGAAGCGCAGCGCCTGCATGGTCTTCATCGTTCTGGACCCGGTGACGTCAGACGCCTGCGCCGGGCCGGCCGGCGAGCAGTTGCAACTCCCATGCGAGGCTGCTGGCGCTCGCACCACCGTGCTCCAGAAGTATCTCGGCAACCTTTGCGGCCGACTCGGTCCGCGCCCAGTCACGCTGCAGTTCGGCACCGAACACGACCGTCGTCAGCGGCACCGCACCTGCTTGAATCATGCGGGCGATGCCCATCTCATGCGCCTCGATGCTGGTGCCGCCGGATGCGTCGGTCACGAAGTAGACCTCGTAGCCGTCGCCCAGTGCGTGAATCACTGGAAAGGCCAGGCAGACTTCAGTCCACAGCGCCGCGAAGACGATCTTCTTTCGCCCGGATTTCTTCACCCAGTCAACGCAGCGTGCGTCTTCCCACGTATTGATGAACGTGCGGTCGATGGGTGCCTGCTCAGGGAACACATCCGTCAACTGCTTGAGGATGAAACCGCCGCGATCCTGGAGGACGCTGGTGAGCAGCGTGGGTACGTTGAAGGCCTTGGCGTACTTTGCCAAGCCCACCACGTTGTTGATCATCAAGGCGACATCGATGTTCTTGACTGCGGCCACCTGAAATGGCTGATGGTCGATCAGCATCAGGACGCAGTTGTCTGGCGTCAACATGGCGTCGAGACCAACTTGTACGGGCTTTGAATGCGTCATTGAACTTTCCTTTTGGATTGGTTTCTTGCGCAGCGACACCTTCATCGAATCGTCAAGACGCTCATCGATAAAGGAACAAATATCGCTGCTCAGAAAATTTTGTTCTCGATCGCCCGGCGCGGGTAGTCACAACATCTCGACGGTAGTGATCGACAATCTTGGCAAGCTTCTTTTTTGCCCGAGCTCAGTGTTCGATCTGACTCGCGAAGCGGGCAATCATGTAGGACGCCGCAGGTCCGGGCGGCGTGTCGGTTCGGTAGGTGGCGAAGAAGCGATACGGCCCGCCTCGGCAGTCCGGCAGATCCAGTGCAACCAGTCGCCCCGCCTCGATGTCTTCACGCACCATGGGCTCGGGCATGTTTCCCCAACCCATGCCTTCCTTCAGCAGCATGTGCTTGGACGCAAGATCGGCCAAGCGCCAGGTGCGTGTGCCGAGCACGCCCACATCCTGCCCTTCGGTGCGTTGCGAGCGATCCGTGATGACAAGCTGCACGTGAGCTCGGCCGGCACCCGACGGGTTGCGGCCGGCCAGGGCCAATGGATGATCGGGCGCAGCGACCGGGATCATCGTGACGCTGCCCAGATCGACGCGCTCGGTTCCGTCAACGGCTGCGTCGGGCGGCCCGGTGACGGCTATCGTCACTACGCGGTCGAGGACCAATTGGGTGACCGCACCCAATGCTTCGACACGAAGATGAAGTGACACCGATGGAAACTCGATGCGGAACGCGTTGAGCGCATCGACCACGCGTTCCGCCGGCAGCATCATGTCGATGGCAAGGCGGACCTCAGCCTCCACGCCCTGTTGAAGGCCCCTGACCTTCGCGCGAAGTGCGTCGATGCTCTGCCAGATCGTCCGCGCATCTGCCAGCACGGCGCGGCCCGCGTCGGTCAAGCGCGGTTTCCGGGTGGACTCGCGATCGAAGAGCGAAATGCCGAGTTGCCCTTCGAGGCCTGCAATCGTGTAGCTGACCACGGATGTGGCACGCGACAAGCGGCGCGCGGCCCCCGCAAAACTGCCCTCGTCGACGACTGCGAGAAAGACCTTCAGTTGATCGAGCGTTGGCGTACCCAGGTAGGACATGGAAGGCTCGCGACTGGACGCGGATCAAGGAACGAGGATGATCGCGCCGGCATTAGGCCCCGAGACGCTCCGCGAGCGCGATCAACGACCGGTCCGAGCCGGCCGGGCCGAGCAGCGACATGCCGAGCGGCGCATCCTCGCGTCGAGCCAGCGGCATCGACAGCTGGGGAAAGCCGCTCAGCCCCGCGATGCACAGCAGCCGGGTCGCGGCATTGCGGTAGTCCTCGAGGCTGCTCTCGGTCGCGCTGCGCAGCGGCGCGATGTCGGGCATGGAAGGCATCAACAGCACGCCGTCGCTGCCCAGTATTTGCGCGAGCCGCGCGCGGAAGGCCACGCGGAAGGCACGCGCCATGCCGACCTGCTCGTCGCTCACATTGCGCGACCAGGCGAAGCGTTCGGCGACGCCGGGGCCGAGCGGCGGCGCGTAGCGCTCGATCAACGCGCCGTCGGTGAGCCAGGCTTCACGGCCTTGCACATAGCGGAAGCTCCAGTACATCGCATCCCAGGATTCGAGCGCCACCTGCTGCAGCGGCGTGGCCTGCCCGAGCACGGACTGCACGCGTTGTGCGGCGGCGTCGAACGCCTGCGTCACCGCTGGTGCGAGCAGCGCCCACACGTCTTGCGGCCAGAGCAGCCGCACCGTGGTCGGCAGCGCCGCCGCGTCAGGCCCCAGCAGCACATCGGCCACGCGCGCGAAGGTGCCGATGTCGCGCGCGAACCAGCCGCAGCTGTCGAGGCTGGGGGCCAGGTCGAGCGCGCCGTCGAGGCTGACACGGCCGTGCGTCGGGCGCAGGCCGTACAGGCCGCAGTGGTTGGCCGGCGCGCGCACCGAGCCGCCGGTGTCGGTGCCGATCGCGAAGTCGCACAGGCCCGAGGACACGGCCGACGCCGAGCCGGACGACGAGCCGCCGGTGATGCGGTCCTTCGCGGCGCCGTTGATCGGTGCGCCGAAGTGCGCGTTGTTGCCGTTCATCGAGAACGCGAGCTCGTCGGTCACGGTCTTGCCGACGAAGCGGGCGCCGGCATCGAGCAGCTTCTGCACGGTGGGCGCGGTGCGCGTCTTGATGCCCGACATCGCGAGCACCGTGGGGCTGCCGCCACCGGTGGGGTAGCCCGCCACGTCGAACAAGTCTTTCACGCCGAAGCTGAGCTCGGCCAGCGGGCCGGTTGCGGCGCGAGGCACGGCGACGTCGGGGTAGGGAACGAAGGCGTGGGCAGGGTCGTGCAAGGGCATGGACAAGTTCGCCAGGGATGATGAGTGACTCAGGCCACCACGACCGGCGCGGTGGCCGCTGCGGCGTCGGTGCGGATGCAACGCGCACGATGGCCCGGCGCCAGTTCGATCGCTTGCGGCTGGGCTGCGCGGCAGGCGTCGGTGGCAAGCGTGCAGCGCTCGGCAAAGGCGCAGCCCGGCGGCAGCGCCGACAGATCGGGGGGCGCGCCGCCTATCGTCTCGAGGCGGCTGCCGCGCGCCATCGCGCCATGCGCGCGGCTCTTCAGCAGCGCGATCGTGTACGGGTGGCGCGGCGAACGGATCAACTCGCGTGCCGTGCCTTCCTCGACGATTCTTCCTGCGTACATCACCGCGATGCGGTCGGCCACCTCGACGGCCGCGCCGATGTCGTGCGTGACGAACAGCACCGACAGGCCCAGGTCGCGCTGCAGCTCGCGCAGCAGCAGCAGGATCTGAATCTGCACCGTGGCGTCGAGTGCGGTGGTGGGCTCGTCGGCCAGGAGCAACTGCGGCCGGCAGGCCAGCGCCAAGGCGATCATCGCGCGCTGGCGCATGCCGCCCGACATCTCGTGCGGATAGGCCTGCAAACGGCGCTCCGGGCTCGGGATGCGCACGCGCTCGAACAAGGCCAAGGCGCGCCCATGCGCCTCGGTGGCCGTCACGCGCTCGTGCCGGCGGATCGATTCGACGATCTGTGCACCGACCGAGTAGACCGGGTCGAGCGCCAGCAGCGGCTCCTGGAAAATCATCGAGGCCACCTTGCCACGGAAATCCGCGAGTTCGGCCTGCGACATCGCGAGCACGTCGCGCCCGGCGACGCGCACCTGGCCACCGATGCGCGTGCGGCGCTCGGGGTGCAGGCGCAGCAGCGTGCGCATCGTCACGCTCTTGCCCGAGCCCGATTCGCCGATCAGCGCGACCACCTCGCCGCGCTGGATCTCGAGGCTCACACCGCTGACGGCCTGCACGGGCTTGCGGCCGCCCGAGAAGCTGACGCTGAGGTCGCGCAGGCTCACCATCGGCTCGGACGCGGCGGCAATCGGGGGCTTGGCTGACATGGCGATGCTTTTCGTCGTACAGGTGAACGTGAACGATCAGGCGACCCGGACCATCGGCTTGGCCATCGGATGACCGCTGCCAGGCTCATGCATCAGGCAGCTGACGGCGTGCAGCGCACTCGTGTGTGCCCGCGCGGGCACACGCTGGCTGCAGACCGGCGCGGCCATCGCGCAGCGCGGATGAAAGCGGCAGCCCGAGGGCGGGTTGATCGGGTTCGGCGGGTCGCCGGCCAATGCCGCCTCTTCGGTGCGGTGGTCGGGGTCCATCGACGGCATCGACGACAGCAGTGCGCGCGTGTAGGGGTGGGCCGGCGCTTCGTAGAGCCGGTCCGAAGGGCCGATCTCGGCGACTTGCCCGAGGTACATCACCATCACGCGGTCGCTCATGTAGCGCACCACGTTGAGGTCGTGGCTGATGAAGATGTAGGTCAGCCCGAACTCGGCCTTCAGATCGAGCAGCAGGTTGATGACCTGCGCCTCGACCGACTTGTCGAGCGCCGACACCGCTTCGTCGAGGATGACCACGCGCGGCTGCAAGGCGAGCGCGCGGGCAATGTTGACGCGCTGGCGCTGCCCGCCCGACAACTCATGCGGATAGCGCTCGGCAAAACGCCGCGGCTCCAGGCCCACGCGCGCGAGCAGATCGCGCGCACGGTGCACCGCTTCGTTGTGTGCGACGCCGTGCACTTGCGGCCCGAAGGCGACCGAATCCTCGATCGTGAGGCGCGGGTTGAGCGACGCGTAGCTGTCCTGGAACACCATCTGCACCTGGCGGCGAAACTCCTTCAGCGGCAGGTCGCGACTGCCCACTGCGCGGCCGTCGAACACGATCTCGCCGGCGGTCGGTGCCATCAATTGCATCAACAGGCGCGCAGTGGTCGATTTGCCGCAGCCCGACTCGCCGACGACGCCAAGTGTTTCGCCCTTGAACACCTCGAAGTCGACACCGTCGACGGCACGCACCACGCCGCCGCCGCGGCCGAGCGCGTCTTTCTTCAGCGGGAAGTGCTTCTGCAGCCCGTTGATCGTGAGCAGGGGCTGCGCCGGGCCGCCGATGTCGTCAGTGATCGCTTGGATGGCCTGCATCGCATCAGCCCTTGTTGTCCATCGCCGAACGCAGCCCGTCCGAGAGCAGGTTGAACGAGATCGACGTGATGAAGATCATCGCGCCGGGCAGCGCCGCCACCCAGGGCTGCACGTAGATCGCGGTGCGCAGGGTGTTGAGCATCAGTCCCCACTCGGGCTCGGGCGGCTTCACGCCCAGGCCGAGGAACGACAGCCCCGAGGCCAGGATCATCGATACCGCAATCAGGCTGGTGGCGTAGACAAACACCGGCCCCAGCACGTTGCCCAGCACGTGCACGCGCACGATGGTGAAGGCGTTGGCACCCGAGGCGCGGGCTGCCTCCACGTAGTCGCGCCCGCGCACCTGCGTGGTCACGCTCTCGGCCACGCGCGCGATCTGCGGGATGAAGACGACGGTCAACGAGATCAGGGAGTTGACGACGCCCGCGCCCAGCACGCCCGACAGTGCGATGGCCAGCAGCACCGAGGGGAAGGCGTAGAACACGTCGATCGTGCGCATGATCGAGGTGTTGACGAAGCCGCCGGCATAACCGGCGAGGATGCCGATCGCGCCACCGATGCCGAAGGCGCAGATCACCGGTGTGATGCCGATGAACAGCGACAGCCGCGCGCCGACGATCAGACGCGACAGCATGTCGCGTCCGAGCTCGTCGCTGCCCAGCAGCAGGCCGGGCGTGCCGATCGGCTTGAGCCGTTTGAGCATCGATGACTGGTACGGGTCGGCCGGTGCCAGCCACGGGCCGAAGACGGCCAACGCGATCAGCAGCAGAACCACCAGCGCAGCGCCGATCGCGACCGGGTCGCGCGTGAAGCGCAGCGCTGCCGAGGCCCAATAGCCGCGCGAGCGCTGCATAGTCAGCACTGCCTCATCGGCGGCAAGCGAAGAAGAGGCTGCCAGTGTCGACATGGTCGTCATCCCTTGTCAGGCGCGGGCGATGCGCGGGTCGAGCAGCGTCTGCAGCACGTCGACCAACAGGTTCAGCACCACGAAGAACATCGCCAGCACCAGAATCGTGCCCTGCAGCAGCGGCAGATCGCGTTGAAAGATCGCTGAGTTCAACAGGAAGCCGGTACCGGGCCAGGAGAACACGGTCTCGATCAGGATCGAGCCACCGAGCAGGTAGCCCAGTTGCAGCCCCATCACGGCGAGTGCCGTGGGGGCCGCGTTCTTGACCATGTGGCGGAACACGCCGAAGTGCGTGAGGCCCTTGGCGCGCAGGCCGACGATGAACTCCTGGTCGAGGATGTCGGCCACCAGCGCGCGCACCGTGCGCGCGATGATGCCCATCGGTATCACCGACATCGTGATCGCAGGCAGCACCAGGAACTGAAGATGCGCCCAGTCCCACGACC
>Ga0307509_10003992_pt1 | contig 21714 bp, 21 predicted proteins | sample 10_EM_MG_FD_202245 | JGI IMG/M metagenome (GOLD analysis project Ga0307509, IMG submission 202245) | Populus trichocarpa ectomycorrhiza microbial communities from riparian zone in the Pacific Northwest, United States - 10_EM | ecosystem: Host-associated > Plants > Roots > Unclassified | place... | reverse complement strand
TCGGGTTCCAATCCCGCACATCCCCTCTCAAGTGCGGGCGCGCATACACAACCATATGAACGCCCACCGTCAATAGCATCAAGTGACACCTCTTACACGGTGGCGACGGATTACGCGGCGCCGTCCAAGATCAGCCAAGCCAGTCGTTTTCAAGCTGGTACCCGCCCATTGTCTCAGCAGCCGCCACGTCTCCCCACAATCGACTCAGGAGAGGCTCTCCAGTGGGATGATGTGGGCTTTACCGAAGAGGAAGAAGATCCTTTCTCGGACGGCTCGCGGTCTCATCGCCAGCAATCCATGCCCCCATATATTAGTAGTGCTTTCCGGCGTGGCTCCCTAGAATCATCTTCCAGTCACGGTCGTGCCAGTACCATCGTGTCAGGAGAGGAAACCCTCCACAGCTATCATCATCATCCGCCACGTCCTCCCTCACAGCTCTCCGCTGCGACTTCCCGAAGTGCGGGTTCTAGTAACAGGGGACCTTCACCCGTGAACAGTGCCACAGCATCTCAATGGCAGGTCTCGCAGTTGCCTGCCCCTTCACAGGAAAGAGCCGTCGAACCTACCGTTGGTTTGGTATCAAGGCCCAATCCAGCTCACCTGCCTCAGCATAATTCGTATGACCAGTTCCAATCACAAGCTCTTACACCCCCCATGAATCGCATCGTTCAGCGCCGCTCCCCGTTGAAGCCTCTCTCCCCCATTGACCACTTTCGTCACGATACTGAAGCATATGCATCTGGGAGGAACTCTCTTCCTTCTTATACCATCCCTCATTCTCGTTCTCCCACGCCCGCCATTGGTGATGACAGCTACGAAGTAGTCAGCGATGTCAGCCGAAACCATACTGGGACATCTTACTACGCCGACACTCACTCAACGGGTACGGCCCAATATACGGGTGGGTCGGGAGGTATGGAGGATGAAGAATACGACGAAGAGACCCTGGAAGGAGACGAAGAGGATGGCAAAGGAGAGGACGATAAAAAAGAGAAACCCAAGGAAAAGAGCAAATTCCAGCAATTTCTCTCCAAGGCACTCAACCAAGGCGATGCCTTCCTGAACCAAGCGCTGGAGGAGAAGCCCAAAGACCAGAACGTCTTTGCCGACCCGCGTCGTGTAGTGTTCCCGTCTACCATGTCTGATGTTCCCGAGACGCCCGTCGAGACGCGTCACTTTGGACCTGCCCCGATTGGACGCGTTGCACGGCGGAACAAGACAACAAAGCGCGTACCGCTCACGAACGGCAATCTTGTTTTGGACCTGCCAGTACCTCCGAAGCTTGTGTTACCGCGTTCCGGTCACCCTGAGGTGATGAAGGCGAGGTACACGGCAGTGACATGCGATCCCGATGATTTTGAGAGGAATGGCCACTTTTTACGCCAAAACCAGATGCACCGACGTACCGAGTTGTTCATCTGCATAACCATGTACAATGTGAGCTGTTGAACTCTGTGCGTGAACCTGAACGGCGAGGTTAAATCGGTTCCCAGGAAGACGAGATCTTATTCTGCCGGACATTATACGGCGTCATGCGTAATATTGCACACCTATGCACGCGCAAAAACTCGCATACATGGGGCGTTGAGGCGTGGAAGAAGGTGAGTTCCGGGATATACGTCAGATTACCCTGCTAACCTCGGCCCAAGGTGGTTGTATGCATCGTTGCCGATGGTCGTCGGAAAGTACACCCACGTGTTCTCGATGTTTTGACCCTTCTTGGCGTGTATCAACCTGGCGGTCACATGCGAAACGTCATCAATCATAAACCAGTCACCGCGCACTTATTCGAGTATACAACGTCATTTGGAATTGACCCCAATTTGCACTTCAAGTATCCCGACAAGGGTATTGTGCCTACGCAAATCATCTTCTGTATGAAGGAACGGAATCAGAAGAAGATCAACAGTCACCGGTGGTTCTTCAATGCTTTCGGTTCTCTCTTGCAGGTAAGACGTCCTTTACAGAGGTTAACTCTGGACGAATGCTAAGTGAGCGCAGCCGAATGTATGCGTACTTCTTGACGTGGGTACCAGACCAAGTCATAAGAGTCTTTATTATCTGTGGAAGGCTTTTGACTTGAATTCGAACGTGGGTGGTGCATGCGGCGAGATAGCAGCGTATAAAGGCAAAAACTGGTCTGCGTTGTTAAACCCGTTAGGTAAGTCGTCCCACGTCTGATTTGTGAGTTGGGTTGGACTGAAGATCACGGTCCTCCCCAGTCGCGGCTCAGAACTTTGAGTACAAAGTCAGCAACATTCTGGACAAACCCACCGAGAGCCTATTTGGCTATATCGGTGTCCTGGTGGGTTACTATGAAAGTTTGGACGTTCCATCTTTTAAGGGTGTCCGTGATAGCCCGGTGCTTTCTCTGCGTATAGGTATCATGCGTTGCAGAACGACAAGACGGGGCAAGGGCCGTTAGCCTCGTACTTCAAGGGGGAGGTTCTACATGGCAGAGATACAGACATTTTCACTTCTAACATGTGTGCGTTAAATGGTCTTGTTCTATACGGCGATAGGACTGACAGGCGGGAACAGATCTCGCTGAGGATGTATGTCACCATCAGATCACGTAGAGCGCGTGCTGAGCCCCTTCATAGCGAATATTGTGCTTTGAGCTCGTCGCAAGGGCTAATTCTAATTGGTAAAAGCCCGGCGTCTTCCTTTCTTCGGTTTCGTATTGAATATATCGCGCTCAGGGTTCTTCGATATGTCAAGGGTGCGGTCGGAGAAACGGACGTCCCAGACGGTCTTCCCGAGTTCATCAACCAGCGCAGGCGATGGCTAAATGGGTCGTTTTTCGCTGCGGCCTATGCCATTGCGCACATTGGACAGATGTTGTCCTCGGGACATAGCTTCAGCCGTAAGGTGGCGCTTTCGATTCAAGCGTTCTACAATGTCATCAATTTAATTGCCTCTTGGTTTGCTATCGTGAGTATCATCAATGAGCGGCTCGTTGGAGGTGACGCTGACGATTCTAACTGCGCCTCGACAAAGGGAAACTTCTATCTATTCTTTGTGATCCTATCCTCATCCCTCGAGTCGGCCGACTTCCATATGCACTCTATCCGCTACTTAAACTCTGTTGTACAGGTATTGCTTCTCCATCAGCAGGTATTATTCGAACTCATCTATACTCATTCTTAGTACCTTTTAGCTTCCATCGTCATTGCTTGTTTCCTGTTCGCCATGGGCAACAAACCACGATCGTAAGTTATCTCAGAGTAAATCGTGACCTTCTGACTCACACTGGGTTTAGGGCGAAATGGAAATACAAGACAGTTGCGATTATCCTCGCAATTCTCATGGTCTACCTCCTTTATGCTGCGGTGGAGTGTGCAATTCAAGCAGCAAAGCAAGGAGGGACTGCGTACCAAATAATGTGGTTTAGCATAGTAGTGACCTACGGAGGTGAAGCTCAACATTCCTACTCCAAACACAGTTCACTGAGTCCAACGTTTCCGTTGCGCAGTCTATACCGTGGCTAGTTTCCTAGCCCTCGACCCGTGGCACATGTTCACTAGTTTTATACCTTACCTGCTATTATCTCCAACTTATATCAATATTCTCAACATGTAAGTGAACTCTCATCTCTGCCCCGCGCTGCGTTAAGCTTTGACTGTATATATTAGCTATGCATTTGCCAACCTAGATGACGTACGTGTGACCTGATCGTACCCTTTTCCGTGCCACTGATCAAGTCGTTAGATCTCATGGGGAACAAAAGGGGAAGATACGGTTGAAATGGATTTGGGCGTTGTCATCCAAGACTCGCAATCGCGCGTGGACGTCGAGATGATCACCGAGGAGGCCGATGCTAACGCACTCTACGATGAGGCGACCAGCAATTTGAAGTACCGGGCACCCGTGATACGTCCGGACGATGGCCGTGTCCTTGCTTTTGAAAAAGAGCAAGCTGCAAAGGATTACTACGCCAGCGTGCGAACGAATGTCAGTACACTTCGTTGCCTTGGCACGCTGCGTTTGCTGACATGACGTCTTTGTCTAGGTGCTACTCACTTGGGTCGTGTCTAACGTCCGTCTTTGGCGATCTTCTGTTGAATCGGAACACCGTTTGCTGACTTCGTGACAGGGCTTGCTCCTCGCTGGAATCTTGGGTGGCGGCCAGTCCGTCGATACTTTCAAACCCGGGGGTGGTGTTACGGCTGCAAAGGCATACATGACGTTTGTATTGGCCTTCGTCGGCTTGACCAGCATCATAGTAAGTTTCATCGCGTTTGTTCGAATGCTTTGTCGCCGTGCTGAGGGATGTCGTGTAGCGCTTCGTGGGCTGTACGTGTTACTTGGTCGCTCGTCTATTCACTGGATAGGACATTCTATGACATGACACTATGGATATTATGTTTATCATCTGTTTGTATTTTTTTATAAACCTTCGATATTCGGGCAACGGCGAGTATAGAATGTTAGATTGTTATTATGTTTCTTTCCCTGTCTTTCCCTTTCCCTTCACTCGGTCCTAGGATATTGACGAGGGATAATTCATATGGACTCTTCGTTTCGATCAACGTCCGAGGGATCATCGATCACCAATAGTCTTCTCTGAGGTCGGGCGTGGTCGGGTCAAGCGCCGCCATATCATATGGCCCACTCACCATACACAGTATTTACTGACGGTGACGACTAAATCCCCCGTCTGCTTCCGCTTGACCGTCCGTGTAACACCTACCTGCCCCAAGAGTTTTCATTTCATAGTGACTAAGAAGCGAGTATGAGAAAAAGAAACTCGCCGCTGTACACGCGGGCGGATCGTTTGATTCTTGGGGACATACAGTAAAGTGCATCGATGTTGATACTATGATTGTGCTGGAGAAGAGAGAATGCACCAGCTCTCCTTGACCTTTGACCACCATCACCTCCCCTTGGGTGGTCCTTTCAACCCGTCCCTCCCCATTCCCCACCCTCTTCCTGGACCAGCCGAGAGAGCTACCTGGTACCACCCATCGTCATCACGGGCACTGGCACGTCGTCAGTGGTGAAGAACTGCAAGCCTCTGGGCCTGGCCGCAAGGTCGTCGACACCGCCTACCCCACCGATTTCGACTTGTCGCTTGCAGACCGACCTTGACTAGTCTGCCCCCTCGACACTCGGCCTTTGGGCTGGGGTTGATTGCTGCGTAGAGCAGCGTCTGCCCTTCGGGGCCCCCTCTTCGGAGGATGAGCGGCTTCGGCTGCTTTTGGCGTTGCCAAGGGGTTTCGGGCCCTTTGTGCCTCAGGGCGATTCTCAGGGAGTGCCACGGCGCGGTGAACTGGGTTGACCAACTGGGTTTGGGCCCTCCTCAAGGAGCACAACGTCACATTTCACGGTGAAGCCTCGGCTGATCCAAAGGGGCTTGGGGGGTGAGGCGGTGTGCGAAGAGACATGGGCGTGGAACCCCATGTGCACCCTGCACCTTTATTCACTCCCCCCCTACCCCTGTCACTCATACTATCATACCGCGCCTTCGGTAACTGGCGAGTTGGAGGATTAGTTGTGGTAGCGGGCCGGAAGCCTGCGGGGAGATCTTTTGTGGTATAGCTGATAAGGCCGGTCCGGGATTTAGGTTTTCTTTGGTAGATGTAGCTCTTTCTCGCGTGTACATTACACATACAACAGCTTGCTATGATAAGGTGTTTCGGGGGGCTTCGGCCCCTGAGTCTTCTTCAAACACTGTTTTGCCGGTGATTACTCGTGTCGGTTTCGCCCTTGAGCTGGGGATAACACCACATGTGAGTGTTCCTTCCCTCTACAGGACCACACTGGACCATTGGATGGCGAGACCCGACCAACCATCAAGTCAGACTGGGACAATGGTTCACCAAGCGACGGCGAATCACATCCACCTGATGCAGTGGACCGAGACCCAGGCTTCGCGCGCCTCATGAGAGAATTCCTCGACCCCAACGCACCCCGATCCCGCTCCAACTCACCACCACCATATCAACCACTCCGCACCGGCGCACGCAGACGACGCCAACCCCATTCAACGCACCACGCAATCTTCTCATGCCCGCGCTCTACTAGGCTCCGGAGAGACATACTCGGACATAATCCCAACCCACATACAATATTCCATACCTTCAAAGGCGCTGTTTCCCTACTTACATTTCTTTTCGCTTCAAACTCCCTTTTACGCCCCCTTCCACCAAGACCCGACCCCCCATGACTCACTTATTTATAGTTATTTAAACCCTTTTTTCAATCAGCATCTTATGCTCCCCGTCATAGCTAGGCCCTATATCATTCCCGACATAAAACCGTAGCTAATTCGTAGCACGACACTTGTAGTTGATAGACTGTGGTGTATAAACTCTAATTCTAAAAAAAAAAAAAAAAAAAAAAAAAAAAGAGAATGCACACGAAACACCTTTCCCAAAAAATGCGAAGCGTTTTAGTTCAGGGGATGTGTTTGCCAGTGTGGTTAGAGACTGATGCAGCGCTGTAAAACTAGGAAAGTAACGTTGAATTGATAAAACCATGGGCGAATGATAGCAACAAAGATAATGCAACGTCAGAGCACATGAAATAGTCATAGATCCATACTATATATACTAGTCCTAACTAGAGCGTAGGCCCCGCCGCTCTACATAATCTCGTCCAGCGTCATCTCATCTTCCGCCAGTGGCGGTAAATGCTTCTCGAAGACCCCATCGAGGCCGACACTCCGCGCCGATGGCGGTGCGGCGATCGGATTCACGTTTTCGCTCTGCGTCGTGGCGACGAGGGGCATGCGCGTGACGCGGGTCATCATCGTCCGTGGTTTGCCCTCGGCAGGCACGGAGAGATACAAGCTGAGCTCGCGACGGAGTCCTTCGATCTGTGCATTCGCCGCGTCACGCTCGCGCGTTGCGACGATCAGCATCTAAACAAAAAGGGTATCAGCACCACATATGAGTAAACGAGTGGGTACTGGGTACTGAGTGCGTCACGTCGTGAGACAGAGCTGCTACAGTGGTGCAGTGCAGTAACGTGCCTCGGCACACGACATGGGACAAAAGTGAAATGACAAGAACGCACCTGCTTGGCTTCGGCCAACTCGCGGCGGACGCGATCGAGGTACACGATGCGCTGTGCGGGGTTGTTGTGGGCTAGAATTTCGGCGTTGAACTGGCTGAGTCTGTTGGCTTCGCTCTCGGCGAGCTGGTTCCGCGCGACCAGCACTCCGACCTCGTCGACGAGGTTGTGATAGGCTTCTCGATATCGCTCAGCGTCCGTCAGGTCAACCGTCAACCTGAAAGTTGCAAACACACACAAATACGTCAGCACAGGTCGACAAATCCCGAGGGCGAAGTATCGGGAGGTGATGACTTACTGGTTGATCTCTGCCCGGAGCTCCTCCTCTGCCACTTTGCTCTGCTGCATGCCCGACGCGAGTCTGTTGGACGTCTCCTTTTCCTTCTGGAGCGCTTGTTTGTGGGCCGTCGTCTGCTCCTTGTTCTGGGACCTGACCTCCTTGACTTCCTGCGCGAGCGCCGCCTCCCTCGTCTTAACAGCGCTCAGCGAGCTGGAGGCCTCCTCGAGTTGCTTCCTCGTCGACTCCAATTCGGTCCGCGCTGCCTGCAGGTCCGCACTCGTAACGTCCTGGAGGGCCTTCGCTGTTTGCAACTCGATTGCTCTGTTCTGCGATACAAGTAGCTCCGCGTCGAGGTCTGCGCGCACCGCAGCGCATGACGCTGCGAGCTCGCTGTTCAGACGTGCGTAGAATTTGGCGGAGCGGCTCTCGCCAGAGGAAAGAGCCTCCTGGATCTCGAGTTCGGAGAGTAAGTGTTCTTTCCGTGATGTGGCCAGAGTATCGGCGAGTAGGGCGTGTGTGGAGTCAACGTGGGCGCTGCGGAGATTTGTCAATGTGTCTTCCAATGCGCCCATGTACCAAATCCTGTCCTCCTCGGCGGCGTGCAGCTCATCCACGAGCAGGCCGTTCGCATCTTGGCTCTGGAGTATGAGACGTGCCAGCTCCGCCACCTGCGACTCCGTGTTGGCCAGCTTGCGCTCAAGCTGGAAAGTATGAAATTGCAACAAGTTGTACTCGTGCCGTAGTTTGTCGTGCGCGACCTTGGACACCGTTTCCGAGACCAGCTTGCCGTAGTGCGCCGCCGCTTGCAGAAGCGTGTCTCGCAGGCCTTCCAATTGCGCCACGAGCTCTTCCCTCTGCGCCTCGCCGCGTCTCCGGTCGGTGTCCATCTCAGCTCTGACCTGCGCCTTCTCCGCTTCGGCCTGTTCGAGACGCGTTCGAGCTTTAGCACTCTCGCCTGATCGTTTCCTTTCGTCCTCCACCCTCGTGTTGACCGCATCGCGCAGTTTGGACTCGACGTCCTCCCTGCGCTTCTTCTCCGAGGCCATAGCCTTCTCGAGTTCGACGATTCGTTGATCCTTCTTTTTCAGCTCATCAAGACGAGCGGTATTCGTAGAGTCCGAGGTTTGCTTTGTGCGGACTGCGTCGTTGTATTTCGTTTGAAGCCCAGCACGGTCGGTCTCCGCGACGCGTAGCTTTGCCCTCAGATCCTTGATTTCGGTCTGGTCTGTAAGCGCAGTCCGTTTCAAATCCTGGATCCTCCCATCTTGCGCATCTACTTGCTTCTTCAACTTGTCTATTCGCGTCAATTGGTCCGTGTTAGTTCTCCGCACAACGGAGAGCTCCTTTGTGACGTTGTCAAGGTTGGCCTGATACTATCCAAAGAGTCAGGTGACCGCGCAGATACGAATGAGACAAAGTCACACTTCTTTCTTTCCATCAGCGTGGATTTTTTCCAGACGTTCGAGTTTGCGCTGAAGTGCTGCATACCTCTCCTTTTGGGCTTGCACACTCTCCTGCATTTCAGAGTAAGTGGTGAAGGTATCGTAGTAGTAGTGATTAATGTGAGTGAGGCGAAAGTATGAACTAGCGCGGAAGCAAACAAACATCAACGGACGCGTCGCGTCTACACGTCACGTGCTTATGATTTCCCGCCCTGTCCTCGTCTCCCCTCGTTTTTGCGGTAGCGGTCCTCCCCTTGGCCTAAAATGACTCTATTCAATTCCGGAGATACTGTGTATCCAAATTCCTCCAGCTCTTGCACAGCTACGGCATACCGTGCGTCCTTCTCCAGAACACACCGTTGGATGATTGCCTCGTACACTGAAAGTGGTGGGTACAGGTTCTCCCCTTTCATCTCTTCCAGGTAGAAGAAGGCGTCCTCGTATGTCTCTCCCGTGAGGCACAGAACAATTAGCCGCTCGTAGGTCCTTGCGTCCGGTTTGATTTTCGCCTCTTTCATCTCAGCGATGAGTCGATCGCCCAGTTCTCGATGTCGTGTGGCAATGCAACCTGAGAGAAGGAAGTGGTATGTATCGAGCGTCGGCTTGATGTTCAACTCTGAGCACATTTGATATGTCCCGAAGGCACGTTGCAAATCTCCTTGAGCGACCGACGCCTGGATGATGACGTTAACGGTTGTAACATCAACCGTTTGGCCCTCAGAATGAAGAGCTTCGACCGCGTCCCAAGCGGCATCCACAGCATCAGTGTTGGCGCGAATTGCCTCGAAAATAGGGTGCGCGGTGTCGGAATTTGGCTCGATATTGTGTTGGCGTATCAGAGACAGCGTTGAAAGCGCATCTTTGATCTGATTTGTGCGGCAAAAAGATTCAATGATGGGGGCAAAGTGATGTTCTCGTAGGTCAGCACCAATGGCCTTCAAAACACGGAGCACGTCCATAGCCAGTTCTGGGAGTCCATGTCTGCCGGCAGTATGAAGCACCTCGATAGCACAACCCTCATCCGGCAGAACCTTGAGTTCATCCGTAACCTTGGGCCATAGATGGAGGATGCCCTCTTTCTGAGTAACAAATACGTGTCGGTTAAAGCACGCTCTAGACGTTGAGATGACACCTACATAAAGACACTCCGATGAAGAGACCAAGCAGGTCACCCATACATGGATGTTCAACCTTCGCACAGAAGACGCCTCAAAATTCTCAGCCAGTTCCAGCGCGAGACGTGGCATCCTCCTCCTTGCAGCTAAGGTGATCACGCCTTCTGCAGTTTCAAGCGTGGGTGTTAAACCACGACCTTCCATCTCGACGAGAAGCTTGAACGCCATTTCCAGGTTCGAGTCGTCTAGATACCTCTGAATAAGAAGGGCATATGTGCCCTCGGTGTGCTCTATTCCGGCATCCTCCATCATTTTGAGCACGGACCAAGTGGCTTCGTGAGGTGCGTGGCGAACAGCCTGTGTCAAAAGTACAGCATCAGTGTCGGCCCCATAGATATAGGGCTTTTCATACGCACTCGCAAAAGAAACTTATACGTTTCAACGTCAGGCGATATCCCCAGTGCCTTCATGTCGTCCACAAGAGCCCAAGCCTCGTCTTCCATGGCACGCTTCGCAAAAAGTTCCATCGCAGAGTTGTACGTTAGGATATCCGGACGGACCCCACGCTCCTTCATTTCCTTTAACGTCTCAATGACCTTGACATAACGACCAATATCGACGGATTGTCCGAGCTTCAGATTGAAAGCGGCAATCCCAGACGTATGTTGCCTAAATGACCATGGTTTATGTTTGGCTCCAGTTGTCCAGCCTGCCTCATATTTTGTTAGAGAATGAGTAGGATGGCGTTTTGAACGATCCTGGGGAGGAGGACGTCTTTTTAGGCGTTGAGAGAGAGGTCCTGATTGACACACGGTCATTCAAGGATCAGGTGAATAAGCGGGAAGGCAGTACCATTTGAGTATGGCGAGACTTGCACGCCTGTTGCTTGTGTGGTCACACACCTGGTAGAGTGCGAAAGGGCCGACCTTGGAATCATAAGCACTGACGGAACGGAATGGAAAGCAAAAGCCGATAGCGAACAGAAATGGGCAATTGTAGACCACGTGACTGTGAGACAAATTTGGCCCGAGCGGCACGTCAGTTCACTTTCATCCCGCTTTATCATCCCCCTCTCGCCCCTTTGCAACGCTAGACGCGTCTCCTCTTCTTTCGTTCTCTTAATTATGGTGCGTCACGTTGGCATGACCATCTCGTGTCGTTCTCAGTCACGTCTCCCTAGTTCTATTCTGAAGCTATTTTATCCCGACGCGGGCCCCTCGCCAAAGTATGGCTCGCGGCGCACATGGAGCGAAAACTCTCCAAAGCCCAGACCCTTCAAACTGACATAGAGCAGTCAGTTGGTGCGTATCATTGTACGCCTCAATCCCAACTACGATCGCTCAACGAATGTCTTTTTATAGACGCTATCATGGGTCAAGAGATTGAGGTCATGGCACTCCGATTGAGCGGTCAGCTCCTTCTCGGTGTTGTGCGCATCTACAGCCGAAAAGCCAAATACCTCCTTGATGACTGTAATGAAGCTCTCTTAAAGATCAAGATGGTGCGTGTCCTCTTCAGCAATCCAATATCGCACTCACAGATCCTAACCCCCACAAGGCGTTTCGACCGGGCGTGGTAGACTTAACCGAAGATCAACTCGCTGTTAGTCGCAATGCTATCACACTTCCTACCAGTAATCTCGATCTCGACATTCTGCTCCCAGACCTAAATTGGTGAGCGGTCTGCCATTCGTTGATATGCCCTTTTCATCGCCACTAGGGATATCGACTTCGAGGATCGGGAAATTCAACCTCAAGGACACCACATGGCTCGGCAAGCCGATATCACACTTACGACAGCTGATGACCTTCAGTACGGTGTCGACGACAGCGGATACGGTTTCGACCTGGGACCGTCAGATGGAATTGGATCACAAGACTACGAGGTCGATCTTGGGTTAACTTTTGGGGATGAACCCGCGACTCCTCGCGAACGTAGCGAAGTCGACGATATGAGCGTTGAAGTCGGTCGTGATGCGGCGCCACTACGAGCACCACGCGAGTCACTCGAATCGCATCTCCTGAAGCAGGGCGGAGACGAACTTGAAATGCTCTCGCACCACAGTCGGGCACCATCAGAACACCCCTTCGGCGATGACATGGACTTCGGTTTTGGCCCGGGAGAGGCACTCAACATTGATCTTGATCTTGACTTCGGCGATCGTCCCATCAGCGAAGGAGGCAAAACCCCGGAGCAAACGCGGTCACCCTCCAGAGCTTGTGCGTAGCATTGAATTGCCTGTTTTGAGTTCCCTTCTCACATTGAGCACAGCTTCGGTGTTGAGTGAAGTACCTGTAACTCCACCTGCGGACGTCGAGATGTTAGACCCCGTTGTGGTTGTCGGAGAACAGCAGCCAGGACAGCCCGAAGAACAGGTAGTAGAGGAAAAGCGCAAGCGCAAGAAGAAGCAAATCTTCGATGACCTTACTGAGCTGGAGGGTCGGGGCCGTGGTGGTCTAGGACCGCTCAATGCCGTGGATGTTTCTTCCATTCTTACCGATCATCAATACCTTCCACGCTCCCCGGTCGTTATGCGCCTTCTCGAAATCCGCGAGGATCCTATCGCGCACTTCCTCCCAACGAAAGTGACGCCAAATGGCACGTTTTTCTTTGCCGGACCTCCAGGCATTGCGCCCGAACTGCAGGAAATGTTCATGCGTCCAGTCGCGACATATGTCCCATCCAGCAAGCGCCGAGGTGCATCGCCAGAGAAGCCCCCAAGCAAGCGCGCCCGGATCGAACCTGAGGGTGAAGGCAGCGTCACACTCGAGGACGAAGGCGAGCCCGGACAGGCGCGCCGCGCTAGTGTCGCACCAAGTCAGGGTGTCGGTAGCGAGGTGCTCGGTCGTGAGAGCGTCGGCCCAGGATTCGAGTTTGACAACACCGGGCTTGGAATGGAAGACTTCCAGATGGACCTTGGCCAAGGGGATCTGCCTCCTGTAGAGCTCATCCGTGAAAAGTCGGTCGCACCGTCGGAGCTTACCCGCATCTCCCGAGCGAGTACCCCTGCTGCGATGGATGAGGGCGAGGAAACCTATGCTGACCTTGAATGCCCCATAGTTGCGTTTGACATGAAGGGTTCGAGTCAAACATCAGAGGCCGACAACGCGGGTGCGACCACGGATGGGAAGGGCTACAGCAAGAACACCGTCCGCGCCCTTGGTATCATCCGAAAGGAGTTGGAACCGGTGGAGGGCGAAGAGAAGGTCATGAGTTTCAAACACATGGCGACGAAGGTACGTCTATGCGCGCGGGCACTAACGTACGATGCATTTACTGACGGTAGCTGGTCCGCAGGCAACTCGCCGCGCAGCAGCAGCATTCTTCTTCGAGCTCCTCTTCCTGGGCACACGCGATTGCGTTCAACTATCCCAACCAGCACCGTTCGAGAACATCGAAGTCCGTCCGAAACCCAAATTATGGGAACGCCATCGGCATGGATCTACTGCACCATCTATATCTTCATCTATGGGCCTCTAAGAGGAAACCAACGAACCTTGTTTCTGGATTTGATTTGATTTTTTTTTTTGCTTTGTTTACGATCTTGCGTATGAGCTCTTGAATTTTGAACCAGCGATACCTTCCTCCCTCTTGCTTTGTACCTTCTCGTCCAGACACACCTTTTCAACTCGCTAATTACGCTATCCGTTTGTTTGTTTGCTAGTATAGTGGGTATGTACGTCGAACCTGTCCTTTCTGAAAGAACCTGAAATGTGGTTTGTGACTGTTGTTGCCATCACGTGACCTGTGTGGAGTTTGTGTGCGGCGCTATGATCCCCTTTCTCGAACATCCACTTTGTATCGCGAACATGCCTCTTTGACGTCTTGAATCGGAGATCGAGAACTTATAACCTGGCGCTAGGATCCTATGTATGACCTGAAGGCGCCATAAATTCCATGCGACTCTCCCTGGGCCGTCCCACTGAACTTGCAGTATAAATAACTACTATATGGGATTTCGCACTGCGTTGGGCTTCGTTATTTGCCTCCTTCTCACTTGGAAGTAGAATATCCACACGTTCTGTGCACGTACCATGGATTTGAAGGAAGAAGACCCGACTCAGCCTAAAGTCCTACGAGCGCGGTCGTGTCGTTGAAGTTCTCGGCAAGCAGGCCACTGCCACCAAGGAGATGACGGCGATCTGATTCACGATCGCCGATGCTACGTTTGATGTCTTTAACGGTGCATGTAAGTCTCCCACTACGACACGCGATGGAAGACATCGCGGTGCGCCTAGGACTGACGACGGAAAAGTGTTCAAGATCATGACCAAAGTTCGGTGTTTACCGTTTGACCGGACAATCAGATGTAGCTCAGACCGTGCCTCGTAGTGTTTAAGCGCTTATACCCAAGGGTCTATACGTCATCCGTCTCTGCACGGGTCTTCTGTCATAGGCCAGCTATTTGTGGGCTTGGTCTGGGATTGCATCGGATGGAAAGTCGCGCTCGTCTTCACCACACTGCTCATCGTCCTCCGAGTCGGTGCTACAGTAGGTACCGTTACATATGGTGCCTACTGTAGTGCCGAGGATTTATTCTGGTTCTTAACCTTTGCCTGGGGGGATAACGTAGCGGCTGAGCGAGGCTCGCGCCGTCCAGATGGACGTGGATCATAGGTTTTTTGTGCTACGGGTGTCCTGGTAACATACTGTTAACGGTTGGGAAGGCTTCCGTTAACTTGAATGTGCAGTGGGCCCCCACGTTGTGCCGGACGTGTGTCTGTTTATCAGGGCCGCTTCTTGTCCCGTAGCCGAGGGTTATTGTCGTGTATCGTAGGACAAAGGCCGGTGACGAACACGGTGAGTCCGCTCCAGGAGACGATGGTGGGAGTTTAAGAGGTCGGGGCGAGATGGTAATTTCCAAGAGCGAAGCTACAACCCTCAAACAAGTTGGGAATCGGCCTTTATTGTACAAATAAAGTTATGAGATTCTACATTATTTTCTGCAGTGGAAACTAAGATATTGTGGGGTACTGTATCATTCAAAGTGCTAGTGTTTGGAAAGAAAGACGGGAACTGTGGTATAGTATATGTCTAATGGCGAAAACGGAGACAAAAAGGCGAGACAGGATGCCAGTGGTATCCGCTTGACAGTGCAAGCGTCGAAGAATAACGACGTCATTACTACTAATGAAATGAGTGATCGGGAGTGTACACGCGCAAGCTGTTAATTTCCCAATAGGCCTCGCGAAATTCGGTGGGGTTGTTGTTGACATCTGAACAGCGGGGGCTTGATGAGTTTCGCAATCCACGGGTACATGCTAATAAATACTCACAGTGCTCACACGAGTCGAAACCACAACCGGATAAGGCCCACACATTGCCAGCCCAATCACCCTGTGGAGAAGGAAGCACCTCAGTCATCACCGGAAATTTCAAAAGACCGATAAAGAAGTCGCGTACGCAGAAGGTCAAGTCGAAGACTATCTGATGCGCGTTAAAGAATTGGTCGTAATTGCAATAGTTCGGGTCTAAAGGGAAGTTCGCATCCGGGGGACCCCATGTGTCAAGGGGGTTAGCAATGAGCGGTTCTTCTTTCCATGCTCCCCCCGCTATCTCCGGTGGGGTGTCGGGGCTATCTCGCGGCCAGAACCATATTTGAATTCCGCAATCTCGCGATTTTAACATGACATAGTATCCACCACCATTGAGGTTAAACGGGGAGCCGTAGGAGGGGGCATTTTCGGGAAACTTGACGCCACACCCTTGGTTGAAATTAGCGTTGGCGTCGCAGTTGTTACTAAGGATGGTTCTGTGGTGTTGTTTTTCGTTCACACAAAAAAGGAATGTTAGCGTCTGGGCGTGCACATGAAAATGAAACCCACCCCGTCTGCCGTCGTCCATTGGAGGGCATTGTGCAACCCGGGGAAGTATGCAAAGTCGCTTGGTTTTGCGTGTTCAAATTGACACCTGCACAGGACAAGGTACGCGCGTGAGTGATTTGGCAGAACGGGGAGATGAGATGGGAGGGCGCGTGCCTTCGATGATGTCAATCTCACCGCCAGCAGGCCATGGGCCTTGTTGGCTCAGAGTCCAAAAGGCAGGCCAGGTGGCACAACCGGCAGGCATGTGTGCTAAGTCGAGGACGAATATCGCCTCGTCATACGCAGTCTGCGAGGATATTCGTACGCTGTCGCGCCCACGCGCAGATGGGTTGACGATGGACCAATCGTCAGCACGCATGACGAATTTATCTCCGGTCGCTGAAAAAAAGTCGATCGGCGTGAGCCAGATCAAAAGGCGAGCGGAAGAAAAGGCTAGGCGACTCTGGGACTCGGCGAGCTTTAAAAAAAAAACTAAAGACGCACCGCATGTCAGGTTTTTGCTTTTTGCGTCGTCTAGGCCCACGTAGTTAACGCGGCCGTGGGTCGGGTCGTTCTCTGTCTCCCAGGTCCAGCCTTGGTAGAAGTCGTCGCCGACCCATTTGTCCTTGAGAGAGTAGAATTTTGCTCTAGCACATTGGGTGAGAGAGAGCGAGAGCGCGGCGAGGAATGCATAGCCAGTACGCATGGTTGAGACACGGGGAGCCGAGTGGGATCAAAGGAATGTGATTTCTGAGGGCGTAAAGGATGTAAAGGAGAGACGTGAATAGAGCCAAGGATACAGTGCCAGCCGTATAACGGACTGCAGGGGGCAGAGACCTAGGCGGTGTAGCTGGAAGATTTGAACCGAGACGGGTAGTTATTATTAGGAATGCAAGGCAAATTAAATCACGCAGGACTGACGTGGACTGGTGCGCATCTTGGCATCCAATTCGATGGGATCTGTGGTCCCCACTGGCATTGGCAGTAATGACACGGCAGCCTTTGGTTGGTGAATGGAAAGAATTAAGCGGCGTCAGGCGACCCGAAACCGCGTGGCTGGCATGCCTATTCGAGGTTAGCGCCCGGCGTCAAACTCGGATCGCTCGGCTCTACACATTAACAGACTTCAACTAGTGTTGGGGTGTAGTTTTGTGACTTTATCCAAGTCACCAGCTATTCAATCCGCCTGAAGAATACTCAGTCGCCAACATGGCGTTTCTCTTTCCCATCAATTCACGAACTCGGGAGTCACGGTGGTGGCTGCAGTCATTGTAAGTATCTTGTCTTTTGCAAAGGAATAGAACATTGTGATCTTCTACGTACCACGGAGGTATTATTGCCCATGACATTGTGCCCTGTCATCCATTCGTTGCGAAGTTTCATGGATCAACGGATCTACCCCACTACTGCCTCAATATTTCCGCACCCCAACGAATGATGTTGCGCTAAAATGACGCAACTTCGAGTCCAATTCAGCCTGGCATCCCGGCGACAATACCATATCTCCCACCGCGCTGGCGCCACTACGGAGGTATTCTACGGAGGACATCTCCTCCATATCGCAGCCTTCGAACCATAAGAGACCCAGACAAGGATGGACTGTACTCTTATCTCAGTCATGAAAGTTACAAATGCCCTCCGGGACCTGGCCTCTTCTTCTGATAAATATCGACAGTCTCGTGCTCTGGTTCTTCAGTACGGGGCAGTTGGACATCGATACCTAGCCCTGTACGAAACTTGAAGCCCGTATCATGATGCTTCCGGTTACCGGTCAGATAATCGATCCTCTTGTTACAAACGGGGGTTCGAGCTCGCCCTTCTCCGAGTCGTGTGTGTGGAGCAGGTGACAAAGTTATTTGATATTTCTTCCATTTTTCTTGCGCGTTTCCCGTAAATTTTCTACTATAAAATCAGTGCAGATACATCGAGTCGACCGTGATGCCATGCGTTTGACCCTCAGTACACCCTCTTCCACGGGTTCGCCAGGTTTGACCCTGAAGCGAGGCGAGCATCGTCCAATCTGACTGTTGTTATGATTCAACAAATGGCGGGCATCCCATGGGCGGTCGGAGGCTCAAGGCACGACGACGCAATGTGACCCCACCGATGCTGATTTTTAGTCATTCACCTTCAAGACGATGGGGACGAGAATTGGCAGCTGTCGCTTCATGATGAGATCTCTGACTCGGACACTCCCGACCCTGTACTATTACCTCGGCTACAGCCCCGACTGGATTCGAATCACACGCCAAGGGTTCACCGCCGTTGACGTTAACACCGGGCCAGGCTGGACCTCGGATGCCTCGAGCCGGCCCGCCACTACTCGGAATCAATCTCGCCAGTTCTCGGCTTGCGTACAGCACTGTATCACATCTTGACTCCTGTGATCGGAGTAATCAAAGTTCCCTATCATAGGAATAACTACACAGTACGTCATTTTGACTTATATGCGCAGAGGTGTTTCTGCGAATTGGCTGGTGCGCGGTCAGGAACTTATCTCTGTCACGAGAGTGAAGCAGAAGAGTGTCACAAGCTTCGCAGTGCTGTGCACACCTCGGGCTGTAGTATCTAATGCTTTGTTTTTTAGTGACTCTTGCAGCGAGAGTGACGTTCTCATTGTATTCCTTCTCATCTGCTGTGTTCACGACGGTGCTCGGGCCATTGATCCTCGACGCCACCCCGAATTTTCAGTTGCTGGAGTACTTGGCCAGCTGACCGAAGGGATCACCTGAAAAAGAAGTACCCTTAAATAAGGTACCTGTTATCAAAGTGACATTGATTGAGATCGAGGGGAGCGCGAAGCGCCCCCTGAGGATAGTTCACTTCAAAAAAGCTTCATAGTAATTCTTCCGCGGAGCGCGGTTGACCATAATGTCATGTTCCATCGCCAAGGAGAACGAATTCTCGCGAAGAAAGAACTTGAAACAGATCCCTCATGGATCCAACTCGGTTCATTCCATCTGCACTGTTGACAACTCTCAGTCCCGACTCGCATCATCTACCCCGCTCAGGTCCCTGAGCACCGCAGCCCATCATACTGTTCATACGGCTGGTACAGTGTCCTTGGCTCCATTTGCGTCTCTCCTTTACATCCCTTACATTCTCTGAAACTACACCCCTTTTTGTGCACTGTATCCCAACTATGCGTCACGGCCATGTATTCATCGCCGCACTTTCGTTCACTCTCTTCCAACACACTAGGGCAAATATATTCTATCTCAAAGACCAGTGGAGAGGCGACGACTTCTTCCAGGGCTGGAACTGGTTCACTGAGGATGATCCAACCCACGGCCGCGTCAACTACGTGGGCGAAGATGAAGCAAGGAGCAAACACCTGGCATATGGTATGTTTTTGACCCCGAGTTCCTTCTTCGCTTCCCGTTCAAGTCATTCGACCTACTTTCAGCGGAGGGAAGCAAATTCATTATGCGTGCCGACGATTGGTCCATCGTGAACGCATCCGCGCGTGGGCGCGACAGCGTGCGCATCTTTTCGGAGAATGCGTATGATGAGGCGATATTTATCCTCGACCTGGCACACATGCCTGCTGGCTGCGCCACCTGGCCTGCCTTTTGGACTCTGAGTGAAGCAGGTCCGTGGCCTGCTGGAGGGGAAATCGACATCATCGAAGGCATGCGACCTCCCATTTATCTTGTCTCCTCTTTCGAATTACTCATGCGCGTACCTCCTCCCTTGCAGGTTTCAATTTGGCCACGCAAAATCATGCGGCTTTGCACACTTCTCCCGGGTGCACAATCCCCCCCGTCGGGTTGAGCCGGCCGCAGACTGGGTGGGTCTTGTTGCCATTTGTAGGCCAGGGACCCTAAAAGGCAATTCGTAAACGAAAACGAACCTCCAGAACTAACGTCAGCGATAACTGCGACGCTTCTCTCAACTTCAACCAAGGGTGTAGCGTCCTCTTCTCCAATAGTGGACCCTCGTACGGCGTGGGCTTTAACTACAACGGTGGCGGATACTACGTCATGTCGAGATCACGGGATTGCGGCGTTCGAGTCTGGTTCTGGCCGCGAAACAGCCCTGACATCCCATTGGAGGTCTTATGTGACAGCGAACCTCTACAGCCTAACCCCACTTGGGGTGAACCAGCCGCAAACTTCCCTATGGACCCGGGCTATTGCAACTACGACAAATCTTTTGACGCTCACCAGATGGTCTTCGACTTGACACTCTGTGTACGCGACTCCTTTACCAGTCTTCACGTTTTGATCAAGCACGACTAAGGCGCTTTCTTCTCTACAGGGTGATGCGGCTGGCAACGCTTGGGCTTCATCCGGCTGCCAGCGTGCCAATAAAACCTGCGAGGACTGTAAGTATTGGCTAAGATACACTGGTCAAATGCCAAACTCACCAACTCTTTCTTCAGTTGTCAACAATAACCCCGCCTCTTTTAGCGAGGCTTATTGGGAGATCAACAACTTGCGCGTATACACCCCCAATACAGAATACTAGTAGTAGCGACATCTTAATTGTGTCTATTTTCGAACGTGAACAATTCGCCGTCTTGGTTTGCCTCTCGCAGCCACATCACTAGGTCCCTTTACCCCACACTGGTAGTTTGTCATACGAGTGGCCGCACTGTGTCTTTGGCCCCCTTCACGTCTCTCCTTTATATCCTTTACGCTCTTTGAAACTACACAGGGAGTCCTTTGATCTCTGTCGGCATTGCTGTATTTCAACTACGCGTGTTAGCTATGCGTTCTTCGATATACAGTCTCTCTCTTTGACACAGCGCGCTAGAGCAAAAATATTTTATCTCAAGGACCAGTGGCGCGGCGACGAGTTCTTCCAAGTTAGAACTGGTTTACCAGGGATGACCCGATCTACGGCCATGTCAACGACGTGAGTCAAGAGGAGGCACAAAGCAAAAATCTTACTTGCGGTAAGTCTTTTTGTTGCTCTCGGAGTTATCGGCTCCTTCTGCCGCGTTCACCGTTGGAGTCGATTTACACAAACCGATTATGCGTGCCGACGATTGGTCTGTCGTTGACCTATCCTCGCGTGGGCGTGATAGTGTGCGTATATATATGCAAAATGCCTACCGTGACGATGAGGCCATAATCGTCCTCGACCTGGAACGCATGCCCGCCAGTTGTGCCACCTGGCCTGGAAAATTTGGAGCTGCACCTTGAGCGAATTACAAACTGCCGGGCTGAACTGGACTCGGGTTGTAGCACTTCGGCGCAATGACGTGATGTAATGCCGAGGCAGTAACACAAAAGATCGCGTTGTGTTACTAAATTTCACAAGGAATGTTCGTCGAGAGAGTGCAGTATTGAAGAGGGAGGTGTGGAGCATCGCTGCTGCAGATGACCGCGACTATCCGAGAGGTAAGGAGAGCATTGACAATGTGCTGGCAAAGATATGGCCCGCGGCAACAGGCCAACAGAACACAGTAATGCAGCGTAGCAACTGTCTCCGCGGCGTGTAGCAAATCACAACATCTTATCTACTTCCAAGAAGAAACTTACGTTCGTGAACGTAAGCAAGAGTTATACACCATTATGGAGGGTGAATAATCTCTGAGAGGGGAAGGGAAAGAGGTGGAAACAAGCGATTGAAGACTTCAACCAATTCAACCAAGTAATAGAACGATACCAGGGAATTGGGGTCAGGATGCCTTGTCATACAGAGGTGAGTTGTACGGCGCGGCCGGTTAGGGTAACTGAGGCGCGACGCGAGACTAACTCCGTCTAGTCCGCGCGGACCTGGAAAGTACCCGGTTATGATGTTGAAACACGCGGTTTCAACTTCCCGCCTCGCAATAAGTTAGCACCATATCAGCGCTCTGCATTCTCCACCGTGTTTCCTGTTATTACTGCAAATGCTCATGAGCCAATGGGAAGGAAACATCTTCAGATCTGGAACCGAATATCAATATGCACACCAGTTCGTGACAGTCCCGCCCGATTTAATCCACCCACCTGTCATCGTGAATAACTCGCCATCTCGGTCCACATCTTCTAGCCACGTCGCCATCCCCACAGTCCGTTATATACCCAGAACTGTGCCATTGGCTCTATTGCGTTAATCCATTT
>Ga0307509_10003991_pt1 | contig 21717 bp, 14 predicted proteins | sample 10_EM_MG_FD_202245 | JGI IMG/M metagenome (GOLD analysis project Ga0307509, IMG submission 202245) | Populus trichocarpa ectomycorrhiza microbial communities from riparian zone in the Pacific Northwest, United States - 10_EM | ecosystem: Host-associated > Plants > Roots > Unclassified | place... | reverse complement strand
CCAGGCGCATGGGATGAGAAAAAACATCCGGCGGACGGTCAGGGCGCACGGGACGCATAGGGCGGACGCAATCCGTCCGGACGCGGGTCGCGTCCGCCGGACGTAAATCGTTTTTTTGCTGATGTCTGGAAAAGGTTACCTCGCGGCTCACCCCTCATGGGACAACCCTGATGCCGACATGTCCTGCCCGTTGTGCTCTGAGGCCCCGCAGACCTTCGAACACGCCATCCTTTCCTGCCCCTCCTCTGCCCGTCAAAGATCCCGCCTCCTCCAAGGGGTCTCGGACTTGGCGCCTGAGGCCCCAATCTGGTCCGACCAGCAGCTGCTCATTGCCCTGGCTGAGTTCATCCGCACCACCGCCCCTGGTTTCCCCCCTGGGATGCCCCCGCTTGCTGCCTCCCTCCACACCCCCCCAAACCCCCTCCTTTAGTTTACCGCCCTATCCGCCCCTGGCCCTCGAGACTGGTTAAGCGGTTTATACTTTCCTTGATTTTAGCTACGGCTGCTTTGCAACACTTATTGGTCGCGTTGGAGGAATTTGTTATGGTTGTTTCTTTTGTTGATTGTTAGTTTGATTTTCGGTTTTGTTTTGGCCATATCGTTAAAGATGCATGTCATTTCTTGTACCGTAGAAACAATGAACATATGATTTAAAAAAAGAAGAAAAAAAAAACGGCCACAGTAGTTAGAGCTCTTCACGCAGCCATCTAAGTACTTTCTTACAATATAACCTTTACTTTTACCTTTACCGATACCTCTAGCTTGTATGCAAGCAACCTAGCTCTTAGCATCAGAGCAACCACGACCTTATTAAGATAAGGACAGTCTCACATCTCTCTCACGTGACAAGAGATTAAGATACAAAGAAGTTCCCTCACCATCTCTCTCCAATAAGATATTGGTATGAGATACGAAGACTATAAGATAGTCTAAGAACAAGAAGAGATTATAAGTTAATCTCGGAAAGAAGAACACTCTCATATACCTAAACTAACGAGAACTATAAAGATAGTTCAAGATCTTCACGTAAGTAATTTGTTACCTGTTGCATAATTAATCCCTCCAGGGTACGATTGTTACAATTGACTCCAGTTGTTGTCATAATAGTTAGCCACTGGAATTACTTCGATAGGAAGAGTTTTTCCACCTGCAGTTGTATTGGAGATCCATTGCAGAAACTCATATCCTATTGACGGAGTTAAGTGTACCCGAGCTGGTCCCATACTTCAACAGGATAGTTCCTGATAGAGGGTAGACCTCGAACAGCCCCGAGCAGGGCAGGGTACTCGCACAAGATCGGAGTAGTGGTGAATGTCAAAGGCTTAAATCTGATATCTACTTAAGTTTAAGCGTTTGGCATTCTACTTCGATAACCAACTTTCCTCATGAGAACTTATTGAGTGAAGCTTTCAGCTTAACAATATTAAGTTTGAACGTTGATTCTTTTGAATTATTTTACCTCATCTTTATCTTCTACTTTGAGTGTTTGAGTGTTTGGTGCAGTCGCAACCTTAGAGTTCACCTCTCTATAGGGTGCTCCGTTACATAAGTTTTACTCTTTTGATTCTTTTGAATTATTTACCTTTATCTTCATCTTCTACTTTGAGTCTTCAGTGAGGTCGCAACCTTAGAGTTCACCTCCCTATAGTCTGTCCCCATTACAAATTGACATGCAAATATGTTCCAAAGGTAGATAAAAGTCAGAAGAATCTTTCTGTATAAAAAAGTTACATTTGAGATATTTTACATTTTTGTATATATAATAAGCTACAAAGGTCATTAGAGGTTGTAGAATATTTTCTAAGCTATTAGAAGTATTCTCTAAAGGGCAATCTAGGTGGCTATACCAAAATAAATTTTTGAAGGTTGAAGGCACATGTACAGATTCTAATAAAACCACACTCATATTATATTCTTATTATCTTCTTTCATTAGAGTTATGTAAAACCCTTATTCTACTATATAAATCTTCCCAATTGTAGAATCATGATACTCATTAATACTATGCTTTCTTATCTACAATTATCAGATTAGCAGACATTGTATGTAAAAACCCCACTAGTGCAAGTCCTTACTCTTTGCTGCAAGCTAATCCCTGCCTCTTTATTTTCCAGGATCTGATATCTTTGGGATTTTCCTAAGAAGACGCAGGCCATTATTTGATAGCAACACTCTGATGACACCTCGCTCACAACCCAATAATATCTGGGGTAGCGTAGGTAATGGTGCGAAGCATGGAGAGAAGCATGTAGATGGTGGTTCCGGTATGTGATCATAATGATATGGATGTTCGAGGTACGATACAGGAAGCTCTCTACTGGTAGCTCAGACTAGATACAGATAAGAGCATACAATCACACAAAACAGGAAAACCCCACACAATGAGAAAAACCCCCAAGTGGCAGTCACAACCCTAAACCTGTTGTACTCCAAACTAACTATCATACCCTCACAACTATGGGATTCCAGCTATCATTATTAAGACAAAACAGGTTCTATAATAAATATTAAATTCATAATAATAATCATATATTATTGTATTTACTCCCCTTGTACTATCCATTCTGCCAAACCATTTACAATTCCATATTCAACCCACTGAGACGCAATACTGGGGGGTTGGCTTTGAAGGGTTATGGGCCAGCAAGCCCTTTTTTTAAGCACGGCAACGAGCTCTTTTCCCACCCCGCCGTACTTTCTACGCCTTGCAGTATGACATAGCTAGTCGGCATTCTTCAATCTAGGATTAGTGCTGTTCAGCTTCTACCTATCCCATTTTTAGCTGTCTCCTCTGCTATCACTTTGATCAATTGGTTCTATCTGAAATTCTATTCTCAACTTCATTCTTTCAACTTACATATTGCTTCCTTTGATATCTTTTCCATTGCCAACATGTGTTACTGTTTCCCTGCATAAATATTGGGTTACTCAGGCCCTCTTGGATAGAATGAGGTTCTCAAGTATCTCTCACTCTTCAAAGCCTCCTGCACACAACCAGCTCTTTTCCCCATTTTTTCAACACAAGCCCTCAGCGCTGATGTCAGAGTAGAAATGTCAGCCGAGCAGCTCAATCCCAGCTAGTTGTCACTAAATACATACAGAGTGCACCCTCAAACTATAAAACAAGAAAACAAATACAAAAACAAACCCCCCTACAAAACATCAGTCACAGCCTTCTACTCGCCATTCCTCAACCTTAACACGTCTCTCACCCTAACTATCATATGTGATTACATTCATCACGAAATCCCCGTGCTCCATGTTATAGATGTCTCCCTCAATACACGGCTGGCGGAAACCCAGGATCCTTCCTAAGGCTCCGTTTGAACAACAGTCGTTTGCCCCAATAACCCTCAGCGAAGAAGTGTCTTTTCGGACCTTTACGTCATCGCTTCAGTTGCGCACAGCAAGTGCGCCCTAGCTGAGTGCCTAGGTCTAACCAGGGATTTGACAACAAATCAATCACAAGGCTTGAAATGATTCATCATCACCAGGAATCACTCGGATGAGGGAGACCTTTCCCTCATGAAAAGAAAAAAAAGCACTCCCACAATAGCTGCTCCCATATCATACTTGCCCCCCTTTCCGCCACACAACCTAGTTTTCAGCCGTCCAATCCGCCCAGACCCGGGTCCCCTTAGTCGAAGCGCGGCAAAACGCGGCTCTCGATTTACTCTCCTATGACTATCAGATATTGAAATGGCAACCCCAGTGCGGTATGTATACTTTGTATCTCAAGCTTCCTATTGTGAACCAAATCCAGAGAAAGCATCATCCCTATAATATTATAAAGATAAATTTTCTAATCTCCTTAAGCCAAAACCTATATAACGCCATACCAGTTTCATCCCCAGAAGGAAATATTGCACATTCCCAGAGATTTAATTCCTCCACTCTGAATGTATTTCAGCAAAAGGAAGTGATGATAGGGCCACAAACCTAATAGTCAAAAACATACATTCCGGCGGGGCACACCTACCCCCAAATTGTATCTTATTTACCCAGTGTCTCAAGGTTCTTCTTCTCTAGATGATAGCCTCCCACATCCTCCCCTCACCAAATGTCCAACTTTTGCCTAGGCGTGAATTAGGAAACGTTCCGAACCCCCAGATATACAAACACCGATCTCAAAAAATTCCACGGCGGGCGGTGTAGTAAGTTACTCGTCAATACCAGGGGCCAGGAACTGACAAGATCGCACATAGTCAAGCAAGGCATTTCAGGAATGGGGGGATTCTCGCCCAATTTGAAGTTAATGCACATCACGTTGCTCATTTCCAACCCCTCGGAAATTCAGATGTGTACAGTACACGCACATTTCCAGTTGCTTTCTCGTACTGCATAGTACTCAGATGTCATGTCACACTCTAAAGGATTGCACCCACCCTCTCATTTTAATAACCTATTTCCTAGTGGTCCAGGCACCTTAGACCCAAGGAGCTGCGGAAAGTAATTTGGATATCCAGTATCCAGCTCTAAAAATAATATCTAGTGATAGAGCTCCTCATCCCAGTGCCATAGGTCAAGGTTTCTAAATATCTTTTCCCTCCCAGTCGATCGTTAACTTCAGTCCACGGCCATACTATTATTTCACATATTTCTGACCACAGCAGGCACCATCGACGATGGTTTCTCCAAGAGCTCCACACACCTATATATCTATTAGATTGGTGGAGGGAGCTCGCGCACCAGTGATGATTGTGCAGGCTAGGAGAATGTTGCGAGCCTTTGCATTTGATTCGCAGCTGTCGTGATGTAAAGGAGAAGATTCCCCAGGAATGCTTTCTCCCTGTCATAGAGATAGTATCCAGAGAAATAGACGTACTCGTGGAGGCATGGTGAGACGTATGGTGGCCGTGGAAAGCCCAGAGAGATATCCTACTTTATCTATAATCTCCTCCCTCGAGCTAGTTTAGAGTGCAAGGTAGAAGAAGGAATTTTATGACCATAAGTTTCCCACCTTGCATCTTCTTTCTAAGTGAGAAGGGTGTGCGTTCACTCTGCCTCTGCTTGGTTGACCAGATGCACCAACTTGATCAGAGAACTATCAATTCCATTGATACTTGACCTTATTCTGCAACCTTGCTATTGCTCAAGCACACTTGAGTCTTGATTCCACAATTTCATTCAAGATCTTGTATTTAGAACACACAATAAAGAGTGATTGAGGTATATACAGAAGAGTAATAAGCACGCACCGATGTACCTATCAAAGGTTATCCAATAAGAGCATGATGGTCACACTAATGTTGAATCCACCCTCGAATTCAGTTCTTCACACCAGACACTCACACCAGTAGCTCAACCGGTAGTTTCAGTATGATGTATTGGTTTAAATATTCGAGGGCCTTATATGCCCAATTCACACACTTCCCTAGCCAAACGGGTCATTGGAATTAAGTGCGTGCCCGACTTCCACAGCGTCAAGCATCTTAAAGTCCGCAATATTAAATATTCCAATGGCCTCACGAGAACAATTCGGCTGAAGAATCGTAATTGAGGGAATACGTTCGGATCAGTGGTTGATTGCCAGCGTGTTTGTACCTGGTGTTGGATTTAGTCAGGTCTTGTTGGTGATGGCGGGCATTCCCAGGAGATGCCCCAGAAAAATTTCCTCGGCTAGGAGATAGCTGAGGACAAACCTACAGTTAAAGATCATCCGCAAGTCCGCAGCGAGCCCAGCAATCTGGAGGTTCCTCCCACAAAAAAGGGAAAAAGATGCTTCTAAGCTTCTTGCTTCCCATCACTGTCACCATTACCGCCCTGGTCCCTTATACTGGCAGTCCCCACCGATAGAAAGATCAGAGCACCCTTATCTAAATCCTTAAAAGGAACTTGCAGTAGGGTGCAAGGGCAAGCAGGAAGGTGAGTGGGGCTCAAACTTCCAAAAGCTCAACCACCCTAATGAGGCCTTTAAAGTAACGGCTAGTACAGAAGGTAAGTACTATATCGCACTTGAGACTGCAACATACACCTCACATCAATCCCGTAGTCTTAGTTCGTCATTGGAGATCCATAATTAAATCCTAAACTTCGCCGCCACCAGTAGAGGAAGCCCACTGACACCTTTCCCCAAAAAAAAAGCCCACCGCAGCAGCCTAGGAAAAGAGAGATAGTATGATGTGAAGTAGCGCGGGCACAATAGGCTAGCCCCTCGATTGGTACTGCAGGATACTTCAAGCTGAAGTAGAGGACAATAGAAATGAGCCATGAAGTGTCTACAGGCCACGGTAGATCAACGGAAGGTTCAGAAGAGGAAGAAGGCGAGCTTCCCAAATTTGCCTTACCCCCCACTAGGATCTTCAAACCTGGCAACAAGATTGGAGGAATGACACATTAGTTCTAGGTTTTTTTTAGACAAAATACAACACACTTTTCCGATAGCACAGCTTTCGGGATGATCTAGGAACCTTAGTGATTGATCGCCATCATCTCCAAGACCAGGTCAAATACAGGAGTATATATGAAACATGATGAAATATTCCGAATACCCCCACAAAGCACCCCATATATCTATTTTCCCTAACCCGTATCCCCTATCATACTCCCTTGCGTACTCCCGTGATAACAAGGGAGGAATATGTCTATCAAAATGCGTCAGCTCTCCATTGCCCCCATTCAGTCTATTTGAACTCTCCCACCTTCAATATCCCGGACCATTGCCTACTATGGATACATCAGCCCATAGCACTTCGGACACTTTTTCCAAAATACCTTGAAACTATCATATAACCAGAGCATGACCAGCAGCATCTAATGGCTTCCAACATGGGTTGGGACCACTGCCCTGATGCAAAGATCATATGCTTCTCGGGAACTAAAACTTGCCCCCTTGCGCCAACTTGATCGAGAACCCCCAAGTTAGAAACAGCATTTTTGAGAAGATAGAACAAGATTTCCTCCTCTGCGGTTGTTTAGGATAACATATTATAACTAACCTATAGTCCCGGTTTCTTCCAAAAACAATCATAGAAGAAGCAGCTGTTCCACCCAGAATTGGGATCCAAGATATTGCACACTTTCACCAACTCCCCAGTGCAGCACAGCAGAATTCCCATCACTAATTTCTAGCTAATCAGTAAAAACAGAAATAGGGCAAAGCCAATTTGAGGCTTCACAAAGGGACAAACGCTCAGAAAACTACAATATTACCATACAAGGGGGATCATTTTTCCTCTCGACCCCCCCCCCCCCCCCAAATGGTCCATTTTGCACAAAATCTCCATTGACTGACCGGCACTATACCACGCACCAGATAGCTACAGTACCTCGTTAACAATGTACCGTGGGAGGGACTGAGCGGCATATTCTAGTTATTGTCGCCATCTCCCCCACACACACCATAAGAACTGGAATAATTAAGAATGACCGTAGGACTCCCATAATTTCCTCCCCCTCTAGCACTGTTCAACATGCTCCTCATTCAGCTCAGGTCAAGACAAATCAAAAAGACAAAATGATAATAAAAATAAAAAAAGACCTCACTAGGAGAAACAACTCCAACGCCCTATCAATGACTGCAGCTCTTAAGGCGGCCCAGTGAGGGATTGTGCGATAACGAATGATCAGCCATGAAGATCCACCCCTGCTTTCCCACGCACACTCTACAAGTACTCCCTCTCCTCTCTTCTCTTCTCTTCTTTTTCTTTTTCTTTTCCCACCCCCCCAAAAGAGTAAACACTCAGGGTCTTATTCGGTCGGGTTCGGCACGCACCAATATAAAAACACCACGGTATTTTTTATCATACGAAAATAGACTTACGAGCTGAAAGCAAAAAATAACGTTATGTACTATATTTCGGTTCGGTTGGTGCCTTTTCATTTCTATCGCATTATTCCTTAATAAGAGCTTAAAAAAGGGGGGGGCAAGGATAGGCTAACGTGACAACCAAACGAAAATCAGCTAAAAGAAAAAATAAATTATCTAATCACTGTGCATCTACCTAATAATCCAATCCTCCCCTTGTGCTTTCCGGTATGATACCTCCAATGACTTGCTCCGAGTAGATGTCATGCCCTGCTTTGGAGGGAGGGAGGGAGGGAGGGTCATTGAAAATTGGGAAACTATTTCTGCTGATCACTTACAATTCTCTATGGAGTCAAGGGTTATGTTTTTAGGTCGTTCTCAATGACCCATTCGGGTACTCTCCCCCCCCCCCCACGCAAAAAGAGTTTCGGCATCCCTCTCCGATAAACGGGGACGGGAAGATTGCTGTTTTCGATATGATATAAAAAATACCATATTGTTTTGTTTTGTTTTGTAAAATACCATGGGTCAGCCCAGCATCCACAACGTGTCGAACCTTTCGCAATGATATATTATTATTATAACATTATTATGAAAATACTAAGAACAATTAAGTTACCAGTAAAAGCAGAACATACACAGTATGATATGATGCTGCGTTTGTGGCGTGCCAAATGGAACCTAGGTCCCACCTTACGACCAATGGAACATGAGAAGTGGATCCCGAAACCTTAGGTCTTAATGAAGATATATAGAAGGCGCGATTTGAATTTTTGAACGGCAATCGACGATCGTCTGGACGGAGGGCCGCCCGTTGACAGCTGTGAGTGAGGTGAACTGACACAGCCCATCAATGCCGATGTGTGGTGGTGGCGTCGACGAGATGGTAGCTTCCGTCTCTAAAGCAACCTAGTTCGCCTGAAAATTTTAGTTAACTCTGCATGATATTGTATTTGTTCCTAGGACGTGTTGGATCTCCTCAACTGGTAGCAGTACTCACGATTCTTAATCTGTCGTGCCAAAACTGTCTTGGGCTGACAGACCGATATCGGCTGATAATTTGATAGTGGACTTCATGAGACTGAATTTTCATGGTATATCAACTATAGGTACAGTACTCGAGCACCTTACCGTGCCCACTACCCATTTCCATAGAAATGATGGTTCCAGAGCAGGATCTATCTCAGGGGCTATTACACTGTAGGCATAGCGTTCATAGGAGATCACCCTCCGCATCCCGAACAGAGTTGAGTCGGTGTCCTGTGGGAACAATTAGCTAAGGGGAAACACGGTAGGAAACCTTCCGGAGAGCCTATCGAGGCTATCACCCCTGGATCAAAATGCCCTTTGATTTATGATACTAGCGGAGCTGAGACTACATCCAAGCTCTGAGGCGAAAACTTTTTATTGCGGCTCATGGGGATGATGTTTGTGTGTAACATTAGATGTGACTCGGTGATGACTTAATACTGGAAGAGGATGGCCAATAAACTACCAGCTAGAGCCGAACCTCGACGCTATCGTCCTGGTACGATACCAGGAGCAGATCACGGAGAAGAAGAAAGTCGCCTATGCAAGCACAGATTCCACGGAGACGTTGCCAATGTTGGGCACCAGAGTGCGTTCTTATGTGAAACATTCAGAGAGGAAAATCGCCATTGGTCATGACCGTTGCACGTTCAAGGCAAACAACTCAAGCCCAAACCTCTCCCGGTTCCGGAAACGAAAATGGTCGGACCACAGATCACGAGCTGCACGGAGAGATTCTGTTGGTAACATGCAACGAGGTTTTTTCTCTGCCCTCGTGGGTTGCTCCTTACAGCACTCAGGTCCGATCTTCTCCGTGAAGGTGTAGTGTAGATTTAGATAGCCCAATTTCCAACAATGATATTGCAAAATTTTATGTATGCTTCACCAATACCCCGCAGGCAAGATCTTCAAAATCGTTGTTCAGCTTAAAGCACTATCTCCTTTAAGGACCCACCCAGGTGCTTAACCTCAATATTGCCAATAGCCCCCAGGGTTCGACCCGAATATCAGACAAACTGCACTAAGCCTACCTGAGGGATATATCAAAGTGCGGCAATCCTACCCCGGTCTGTCAAAACACACCAAAGCGAGCAATCACGATGCCCATCAGGTCTGCGTTTCCTGTGCTTGCCATCTTCTTAGCTTGTTTCCTTGGACACAACCACGACGAGCACGGCGGGAACCATTCACCCCTTGCGGAAACAGCACAGCAGCAACCACAGTTCAGATACCGCCGGCCATTTGTCAAAGTAGCACACAGTGCATGCAGAGGCACCAAAGCGCAGCAGTGGGAAGCAAGGAATCGCACGGGATATCACCGAACCAATGTTACCTAACGATCTTCATGTAACTAGCAGTGAGATAGGCGAGCCCGCGGATGACGAACAGTAGAGTAGCATGTAGGGGGTGCCGGAGATGGGGGTTGAAGTTAGACGGGAATAAGAAAGGAGGCCGATTCTAGGTTCCTTCGGGCATAATATCTATCTTCACTCATCAAGGCCGTTGTAACGGATATCGTGGACCTCACGGATGTGGTAAAATATTCCCTTCATGCCGCTCGAGTTAGATGAGTATCGACATCCACTCTAACGAATGCATCCCTTCATAACCTCCCCCTCCAAAAACATACCATTAGGGCTGTGAACCAGTCCCTATGGCGTAGGGGGAAGAGGGCCATTTGTAACGGTCTTGCTCAGATGTTGGCTTGTTTTGGAGAATTAATGGGTACTTTGAGCGCTCGGCATTGAGCTTCCGCATCGATTCCTCTCATTTGATGATAGCGTATAACATGTTAAGCAGGTAGGCGTATCGGTAGAGTCCTTTCCACTTTCCTTCGAACATGGCTCGGGAGGGGGGTATAATCATAACGATGAAGTTTAACTATCAGTCGGCCACAACATAAAGGGCCTCAGGGACTTCCGCCAGTAAATGTATTAACGCTCATTGCTTGGTCGACAAAGAAACCCCAATTCTATCACTCGATAACCAAAGAGAATAAATGGCATCTCTTCTTGCCCTTCCGCAGCCATCGTTGAGTCACTTGCCTGTCTGTTCAGTCACGACCGAGATTGAGAACATTTCGAAAAGACTTCTCACCCTATATCCCACCCCTCTCCTCGTAGCAATTCTCATCTTTTTCCCCTTCTCTATTGTCTATCTTTCGGCACCCCACAAAGCTCATCTTCCACTTAAATCAAGAAAAAGGTCCAAATCCAAGCGTGCCCTCAAGGGGATCACCAGGTTAGACGACGAGCTTCCGAAGGGGCCACCAGCCCGAGATACAGAATCGGCTGAGAGCAGAGTTTCCAAGGAATCTGTGTTCCCAGCGAACTGGTGGTCAAGTGATGAGCTTTTCCAACTGGAAAAGAGAGCGATATTTAGCAAGGTGCTCTCCTAAATTTTCTAGAACCCTGTCCTTTCCTCCCTCCCAGTTCTTAATTCTGACTACCTAAAAGTCCTGGATCTACGTCACACATATTTCGCGGTTCGAAAAACCCGGAGACTATCTGTCTTTCGAGATCACCGATCTTCCGTTCTTTATCATCCTCGGGAAAGACAACCAGCTACGGGCGTTCCACAACGTATGTCGGCATCGAGCATACCCTGTCATTCGTAAAGAAAAGGGTAGCTCCGTAGTAATAGGTAGTTACGCACTTGACACAATCCTCCTTAAAAGGAGAACCGTCGACGCATAGTCTAACGACGCACGTCTGCAGGTTGCCGATACCACGGCTGGTCGTACAATGTCCAAGGGGCGCTGATCAACGCACCACAGTTCGAGGGTGTTGAGGGATTTGATAAAGACCGAAATGGTCTCTTCGAGATACACACTCGCACAACCAAAGAGGGGTTTATTTTTGTAAACTTTGATGTCTCTGAGAGCGCCACCGTGTGTCCCCAAGATAAGCTTAACACAGCAGCGTTGAACGCAGGAATCCAGGGGAAATGGGTAGATGGTTGGGCAGCCGAAGGAAGATTCAACTGGAAAGTAGCCCTTGGTAAGTTTGTTTTCCCTATCAATACTCAGCCCCGGCACGAGATCTGCCCCGGGTTGAACACCGACACGCATGCTTTGCATCTTGATAGCAACTTTGATGCTACACACTCCTCGAGTCGTGTGGGACAAGTTTGATAAGCTTTCCGATGAATCAACATCGGTAGTAGCTCGAACTCAACTCTCATGGGTTCAACGATGCAGGGGAACGAGAGAACTCGTGACCCTTCCCTTGCTCCTCTGCAGTCATTGTTTTCTTCCACGACATGGAGGCGTCGTCAGTCGGGCTTCTCGAGTTCTCACTCCTTCTGTCGCACACTTCTAGATTGTCTCGGATTTTCCTTGGCAAAAAGCTTGGAGTAATCATGGCTGACGACTAGACCGCATCAAGTAGCAGATTATGCCGAGCCCAGCACGCAGATGCAACCACCAGAGAATCCAAGATCATATGCCTCACTGCTCTTTAGGTTCCTCCCTTTCGCCTCAAAAACCAGAAGTACGAGGACCCACATATTCCCTGTAACAACTCTTGTCACCCCGAGTGATGCAAAAGGCAGTGGAATCTGGTTTTCCATTCGTGTTCTCCCCTTATCTGCGGAAACATCCGTCCTGTCGTACGATGTCTACGGCGAACCAGAGGACAGTAAAGACGCCGTGGAGGCTTTAAAGAGGATGGCGAGAAATAGACTCGAAAGATTGGAGGCCAGGCATAAGCAGTTGTGCGCAAAAGAGTATTTTCCCCTTTTTTCCTTTTGATCTCACATGAGGTCACCAAGTGTCTTGTTGATGGAGAAGTGCGGTAACTGGGACGGACCGTTGTACAAGAATTCTAACTGGTGCTGGACTAAGACAAATTCCTTGGGAACCCTCAAGGGCCAAAGGCGTTGATGGCCAGAACGAGGGTGTGGAAGTGAGCGAGAAACAGGGACTGATCAATGCCAACGAAAGTGAGTTCCTTTTTCTCTTTTGCCTCCCCACGCCCCATCCACGGTGTCCCTCCGTTTTTGGTTGTTTTTTTGGTTTTTTAATTATATGTTTCTCCTGCACTCGAGACGCGCAATCTAGAGAGGGCCATTATCGTCGAACCTAGAAGCCCCCCCCCTTTTTTTTTTCCATCCAGAAGCAAGGCTCTCCCATTACAAAACATACTTGCTTGCATTATGCGACTTAAACAACGAACCACGCCCCAGAGGAAGTGTCCGAGTCTCAGCTAACGTCTTCCCAAAAAAAAAAAAAAAGAGATTGAACAAGCCCAACTACTTTTAATGCTACAGTCACATCTCCGAAAAGAGAAAGAAATGGGTGGGACAAAGATTTTTCCTGCACTCGCCGGAAAGCAATACATGGGGCAGGAAGGGATTGAAGCTGATATGGGTTCGTATTATCTTTTTTCTCATGTCGTTACCCTTGGCCAAATCCACTTTATTTTTATTTCTCCCCTCCTGCAGGCACCTCCTTCAAGTTTGGAAGAGTAGACTTTGATCAAAAATATGTTTTTTCTTCCATTTCGAGGGGTGTGAGGGCTGCGACCTTCCGATTTTCGGCTGTCTCTCGCCGTTTTCTTGGCTCAGCCTGCTCGATTTCCCGCTCCATTCCCTGTCATCTTCCAGGGTCTCTTTTCCAACTTTTTTCATTTTATTTTTCCCCCTCTCTTTCTAACCCCTCCCCCCACAGTCTTCCAAGCATATCAGGCGCGGGGTGGTGGTCTGTGTCCCTCGCATCGCGCATCAGCCACGATCAGTGGTGATGTCTTTACTCCCGAGACAACGGGTTACCCGCGAGTCCCATCCTGTACCCCAAGGAGGTCCAGCCGCAGTTGATTCCATTGCAGCTGGAAATGATGCTTTGTACCCACCCACATACCCTGCCTGGTATTCCAAATTCATGCGACCTTTCACCTTTTTTTTTTTCCTTCCATTCTTTCCTTTTCCTTCCTTCTATTTCTTCCAATGCGGAAGCAGCTACGCGCCAGCGGTTTCCACTCCACTGGCTAACTAACCTCAATCGCTTGGACAGTCTGTAAGGAGCTCGACCGGTGCGCTGCCAGTAGGGAGAAGAATATCCTTGATTGGTAGCCGAAGCGGTTGTTTCATGCCCGAAGGGGATATCTACAGTCACGAGTTTGCTGGATTTTGGGGCCGCAGAGTGTATAACATCTTGATATATTATTTTCGCTCAATAAGAATTCCCCTGCAGCCAGCGCGCATTGGCGCTTGAGGAGTGTGAGCCGCGGTTGTCTATCAGTGCCCATTACAGGGCTGCTGTTGGACTAACTGAAACAGATAATAAAAGGGCTTTTCCCCTCTCATTACTCGCGCCTATGCGTCTGCTGTTTACCCTAAGGGTTGCTAGTTTAGGCGACTCCCTACGTCCTAGCGCGGGGAACAGGCAGGAATTAGAGTGATGAACTCTAAATGTGAGCTCCGTCAAGTGAAAGTGCGACCAAGTAGAGTACTGGTACAGTGCAGGTACGAGTACCGTACACTGTTTCAACTTAAGCATCATGAAATATAAAGTATAAAATAAGAAAAACGCCTGCACCTGATGTGCACTGTACCGGAATTATCTCGGCGGGTGTCAACCTAAAGCTTTTACGAGGGTCACTTTTCACGCCAACCGACTATTAGGGCCGAGGCTTCGGTTAAACTTAAGCCTTAGGAGATTGCGGATCCTCCCCGTAAACAGTATCATACGAATGGGTTTCAATGCTTTCTACACTCCATCACCCAATACTTGCTTTTTTATTTATTTTATTGCTATCTTCATTCAGGTTCTTTTTCTTTTCTTTTCTTTCCTTTTCTTTTTCATTTCTTCGTTCTGATGGCGATCAGTAATATGTTGCGGTGTTAATGTTTTAGAGAGACTCAGGTCCGTCGCAGCTTATTATAGCCAGTGGGGATGCTAACAATAGAGATTTTCTTAATATCATATCTGGTAAATAACAATGACAAGTTGATGTTCCGACTGATGACTACGCACGATCCAGGAACTGGAGAGTGCTGGATGATACAGCCTCGGAACTCGATCGAAAAAAAGGGGGCACGGGGGGGGTGCCATGAAATATCGGAGGGAGAGAAGATGAACAGGAGGAGGAGGAGGAGGAGCCATGACCGTTTGTGATGACACAAAGATGCATAGTACCGGTACCGTACATAGGGTCTGAGTTATGGAGGGGCTTCACAATGGCTATCGGTAGATGATAATATTACGGTATTCGAGAGCCCCCAAAGCATTTAGGGTATGATACGAGCTACTCTTCCCTCGTGCAGTAAGGTACTCGCACTGTCCAGTAGAATGCGCAGAGGGCGCTGGGGGGTTTATCATGCAATCCGTGACGATCCCACTGCGAAGTAAGCTCCGCCCTTTTCAGCCTCCAGCGGAGCGAGTGACAAGTGACAGGGGTTAGCGTTAGCATGCAGATCTCTGCTACTTTTCAAAGCTTGGCGTCTGCCTTGCCTCTCTCAGTGAGCCTTTCCAGGTTGCCTACCGAGCTCAAGATGGCATTACTCGAGCAGAACCGCCTCAACCAACAGGGCACTGTCAGAACCCAATTGAGTGGACTGCAGAGAAGAGCCTCCTCCTTGGCGAATCAAAGATTAACGCTTCCCCATCTTACAGCCACTCCCCCGTTGGCTCTGCGGTGCTGGAAGGGTACCTGCAAGGTCCGAAATATGGCTGGTACAGTACTGCACTGTACCGATGATGTATTCTATCATTCTCTTTGACCAAGCGTTCTCCCCCAGAAATCGTGCTTCTTCTTCCTAACTCTCGCTTCGCCTCCTCCAACCCAGAGAAAAAAGCTAAGCTCCCCCCCCCCCACATATCATTCGGTCCACCGCACTCTTTCCACGGGAAAGGGAGAGAGAGAAAGATAACCATATCATATATCAGCTCGGCTCTTCCAAGATCGAGTCGCTTTTGGTCGAGTGACTGGAGTGCGCACCCTTCTCACACCTCGCACATCACCTTTTTTATTTTATTTTTTTAAGCCGCCAAGGTCCGCCGTATCATTCGTTGCAGCCTAGTTTCTGTCTGACTCCTCCGGAGCTTCTTACGACTTTACTCTTGATCTTTTTTTTTTTTATTTTTAATTTTGGTTTTTTTGGTTTTTTTGGTTTTTTTTGCTCTTCTCGTTTTCCCCCAGTACCGGTACCTCTTTTTGCTGGATCCGCCCTTGGTAAGAGGAGCAAAAGCAAAGGCCACGAAGCGAACGCGTTTTGGCGAGCTCGACTCTTACTTTCTAGGAGCTCCAAGCTCATCAACCGGAACTTATAGTGTTACTAACCCCGTTGCACCGTACTCGGGTACCTTCCAACCAACAATTAGAGCTTTCTACACTTGAGCTTTTGCTACTCGTACAATACTGTACTGTACCAGTACACTCAAACCTCACCCATATATACCCGTCCATCCCATTTCGGTACCGTCCTCTCCATTAGGAACCATATAGTACTCACTCACCTTTGAGTAAGTACTTTGTGGTGGACGGACCTCATTCAATCACTATAATGGAGCCATCTTCACGTAACACTTTTGTGCAAAGAAAACGGGTTGGGAAGGATAGTCAAAAAGGCGAAGCGTGAGTCCTCATAACCACCATCTCCTCTAGCATGAATCACTTTTTCATCCTTGAATTACCTTTTTCCTCTCTATATTCTGTCTCTTCTGTGCTCTTTGTGGGGAGGAGGAGGAGGAGTGTTGCGCATCCTACATACGCAAGTCCTTGGACATTTCGCGCACACGTACACATCCGTCCTACGCTTTGCGCACGCTCACTCACCCCCGCCTTTTTTTTCTTTCCCTAACCCCACTTCACTTGCTACCTCTTTCCTTTCCCTCTCTGTCTGGCCTTCATCTTGCTCCTTCATTCATGCCCTCTCTGTAATTTTCTCTCGACGTGTACGAAATACATTTGTACCTATGCGAACGACTGATACGAATGGTTGTCTAGTGGTCTTGGGATAGCAACCGCTTCGTCACGCCAGAGGTGTAATAAGGTTCAAACCAGATCTCTGAGCAAGTCCACGAGCTTGTTGGTAGCACCACCTGTGTACGTCTCCCTTATTTATTTATTTATTTTTAAAAAATATATATTTCCTCTCTTTCTTCTAAATACCCCCCGTCATCCTCGCTTCCTGGATCCCCTTGTCTCATTTCATCACCTTTACCGGAAGGTTATATATCTTGACTAACATGGACCGAAAATTCCCTTAATAATAGGGAATCCAGACGGCCCTCAAGAGTCTCTCGCCTGGAACGAATAACTGACGCTGCCAATTGTGCTCCCTTGAACCTTCCGTCGTCGTCGTCATCAACTTCTAGCTCAAGAAAACCACATTTGGATCCATCAATAGTCGCTCAAGAACCTTTACCTCAGACCAATCAAATTATGGCTAAAAGAAATACATACCCCACCCCTGACTCGTCACCAAAGAGTCAAACCACCTCTTCTTCCTCCATACTCAGAAGGTCCAATACCTCCCCCGACGGTTGCCAAGAGGTCACAAAGAGACACATTGAAAGGGTAAGCTCTCAGATGAGCTCTATACTTGAAAGTATTGAGGCTACAGGACCCCGGAGCCATACTTTAAATGAGGACCAAATGGAAGTCAATCCCCTTCCAGGAATCTTTTGTGATACCACCATGAACAGCTCTTCCACCGTCAGCGATTCATGGGCAGTCAGAGGAGAAATTTCTGACAATGACCCGGAAGTTATAACTTCAATGGATGACCTTGACAAAGCATTTGACTGCCTTCATTCTAGTTCCATGGAAGGCACCGAAGGTTCGGACAAAGATACATTTTTAAAGCCCGAGAATGCGCCCATGCTGGCTGTGGAGACCCCAAAAGACCCTGTTTCACCCTTGCACAAGCCACAGTTCTGCACAAGCCACAAAGTTCATGAAGAGACGGAGGGCAACGCCCAATCACGCGCTCGAGCCAATCGCGGGGGGAACTTGGCCGCTGCGCAAGATCACAAGCATCCAAAGAGTGACTCCGGTATCGGATCGACACAAGGCTCCCCCGGGAACGCATTTTTGTTCAAAGAATACAAAGGTTTAGACTATGAGGGTAGTGGCCAACTGTTCTTCGGGGAACTACCTTCGTGTGCTACTGACAACCCGGTGGAAGTTTATAATGTGAAGACTGAAGGTAGTGGATCCAGGGGAAACAGTATGAATTCTCTTGCTCAGGAGTTCTATAACACAACTAACAATATATCTACAGGATCTTCTGGCTCACCCTGTTGTGCTATTCGAGTTTCGGAAACTGTTGCCGATTACAGTGGCCATCATGAATCCTCGTCGCAATTCGATGACGTTCGTTCATCCTGTGATTCTACTATTTTTCATTACGGAGAGCCGACGCCCCCTAGCTCGGCCATCCGTTCACCATCTACATATTCCCCCTTTGAAGCTCGTGATTTCCCGAAAACAAAACAGCTGTCTTCCGAGAGCGTTGAAGCCATAATCCATTACATTCTTCATCCTATTCTACTTGATGGAGCTTTCGAAGACTTCTGGGACTTGTGCAAACAGGCGGAGCGTAGACTCCTTCAGGGAAAAATATGCTGGTTACGCGATTTGGAAAAGTTCTTAATCGATGGTATTCCAGTTGAGTTTCCATTCCCTTCAATATTGCCTCGGCTCGTACTAACGGTTGGAATAGGCTGTCCGTTCATTGGGTTCATACAAAGCATTCTGTGAGGCCTTTCTTGACAATTGTCAAAAGGCTCTTCCGTATATCCGGGAACCGGACCAGCAGCGGTCTTATGACCCAGTTTATTCTTCAGCTTATTTCATCGATGCTCTTCATCGTGCAAAGGAGTCGGCAGATGCTTGGACAGCTCAGAAAAATAAAGTAATGCGCAGGCCCAGCTACAACAGTCAATCAATCAGCGAGGAGCTTGACACTTCCAGAAATAACAAAAGGTATTTATAAACTGCATGATACGTTTCCTCCTTCTCCTTGCTAAAATTCAATGGACGCAGTAAACTTAAAGATTCCGTGCCGCTTCCTGATATGATTTCCTCGAGGTGTCGCAAAAGGAAGATGCCTATTGATATCAACCAAGATGAATCTCAAGTGAAAAGAGTATTGACTTCAAGCAAAGCAATTGGCTCTGCACAACCAAGATTGGCTATTCAGACCACGGCCCCACTGGGATATTATGACGGTTACCACGATGCATTATCTTCAAGCCCTCTTCAAGCCGACAATATTGGATACCCCCTAAATCCTGGCTTTGATTTCGGCACAAGGCTATTGACAGCTGTCCAGTCAGGGCAGTTCAGCGAGTACACTCATCCGTCCTCTGAGTCGACAGCCGGAACCACCACAGCTCCCCTCCCCTCGGATGTCTTAGGAGACCATAGAGTTATGGCTAGGCACTCCACTGGATACCCCCAAGCTCCAACCCCAGCTGACACCAACTACGCTGGATCACCAGCAGCTCCAACACCCTCCGTTGAAGGACCCAACAGCAATAGCCGTGAGACCCCAAGGAGAAAGGCTCCAGTACAAGCTGGTAAGCCTGAGGAAGAAGAAGCCCCAGTTTACTACTGCGATCAATGTCCCAGGGAATTTCCTAGGCCTTGCGACCTGACGTGAGCTCCCCTTGACTCCTATGACCTAGAGGATGCTAAAAGGACGTTGAAAATAGAAAACATAAGAAAACCCACGAGCGCCCGTTTAAATGTGATGATGAGAATTGTAAGTACCATCTTGAAGGTTTTCCGACCAATAAAGAGCGTGAGCGGCACCAAAACGACATACATGCCGCGAATTCGAAGGAATGGAAATGCATATATGCACCATGCATTTACAAAAGCAAGCGTGAGAGCAATTGCAAACAACACATGGAAAAAGCACATGGTTACGATTATAAGCGGATGAAGAGGAATCCCCGAAAACGACCAGAGCAGCCGACGAAGCCCGTAACTTCGGATAAGAAGAAGCGTGGCACCATTAGAAGATCGTCAGCTGCGACTCCCAGACCCGCAGTTTCCAGGGCAACCAAACAGTCACGATCTCGGGCTGAGGCATCAGAGGTCACCGCTCCGCCAAGGCAAGATTCCGATGCCGTCGTATCAACTGGGTTTGATCTGTACCCTACCTACCCTCACGGAATAGATGGCTACCGGCTTATGGACCCCGGGATGCATGTTACACCGTATCCCGATGGGTCTCCTACCACAGATTTTGAGCCTAGCCCCGCCACTGCCTCAATGGGCTACAACCATCCTATGGGCTCGTACGGAGCCAACCACCCCATGATAGAAACTCCTGGGTGGTACCCGTCGTCGCAGGATTCTGGCTTCCTAGAGACCTATTTTTATGAGCAGTCCAGCGCCCCGTACGATGAAGGTGTGGGTAATGACAACACTGCGGATTGATAGCGCCCATATTTTGGTTGCATATTCGAGCGGCAGATATATCGACCTTCGCGCCGTGGCCAAGCCGTGAGATCACGCGGAGGTCCAATTGCTGCCACCTTTGTCCTCCTAAGACAACCAAAACATCTCCCTAGAAAAAAAAAAAAAATCTACAAAAAAAAAGACAGTCAGTCCGGATACTCTTGGCGGACTAGACACTTTGGTCTCGATAGGGTTTTCCGTAATTGGAGGTACGAGTGGAGGAACGGGTCCTTTCCCTTAAAGGCGGGAAAGTAAGTATACAACAGAAAGATAACGAGTGACTCCGGAAGAGCGTAGGCTCCGTAGCGGGAGCCTCGTTGTTTTTCTGCTGATGTTGTGTACGGGTTGCATATTTCCATATATGTAGGGGGGTAGTTGTGTTAGGGGGTGCTTGTTTCGTTCTTGTGATGGCGGTGCGTTGGTGTGTGGGTGGTATGGGGCCTCATCCCTATCAACTGGGATTTCTACTTTCAGTGATTCTGGTAGCTCTTCTCCTTGTTTGTCCTTAATATTTCTCCTTGAATCCTCTCTCTTGTCTCATGTTTTTAACGATTTTCCGAGTCACTGGTTCATATATTTTCATGTTCAAGAGCTATGTCGATCTGAGTTGACGATTTTCTCTATTGATAGCTGTCTTTTTCCCGTTATGAAATGGAATGCATGTGTTATGAGCCTGAAGTCTCCTTGAACAAAGTCATTCGACGTCTCTAGGTCGCTGCGATGTTTTTGGATAGAAGGCTGGCTGGGCGAAGATGAAGAAAAAGTAGGTATCCTTGAGATTGATCATGTCACGTCAAGTCGGGGGACGTCTATGCTACGATATAAGGCGGTGCTTCAGAGTGGAAGAGTTGCCAAAGCAGATTACACAAGAGGCTCATCCTCGAATGATTAAAGTCCCCACACATAAGCTATGGATGGTACTTTACCGGTACCGTACAGCATGATCAAGCGGACCTCCTCGATGCTACGGTAGAACAGCCGCCTCAGCCACTTTGACTTCGCCCTGGCGCCACAGGAGAGAGGTACCTGTACTGTACTTGTACTCGCCCAAATGAAAAGTCTGTCGCCGACCTCTATTACCTGGACGCTGGGAGCGCAGTTCAGAACTGCCCTTCGCTCATGGCAACAGGTGGCGTCCTGGTATAATACTCTCCGATACGGGTAAAAGGTCGGGGACAGACTTTTTTTTTTTTTTTGGGGCGAGTAGACTACCTATCATACGGTACCCCCGCCGCCGGCCAGAGCAAGTAAAATATTATAAATTACAACAAACCTTTCCGACTACAATAACGGTGCGGTTACCGCTTGGACGCAAACGAGCCTAACTACTTGCATGATAACTCATGGCGCAACGGGCCTCAGATATGGCGTGTTTTTGGGTTGATCTTTTTTGTTAAATCCTTGGTATGATTTTAGGTACATGACTAGCATTCCCCAGGGTCCAACCACTGCATTCGGGAAAAATCCCATGGCAAATAAAAACCCAAAACAAAACACAACAAAAGAAATAAAATCATAAACAAAACC
>Ga0307509_10003990_pt1 | contig 21732 bp, 13 predicted proteins | sample 10_EM_MG_FD_202245 | JGI IMG/M metagenome (GOLD analysis project Ga0307509, IMG submission 202245) | Populus trichocarpa ectomycorrhiza microbial communities from riparian zone in the Pacific Northwest, United States - 10_EM | ecosystem: Host-associated > Plants > Roots > Unclassified | place... | reverse complement strand
CCGATCCACGAATTCGCCCCGAACGAAGTCGCGGGCGAGTTCGATGCCCTGTGCCTGTGTCATCTCGCGCGGAAGGGCGAATTCGACCTCGCGGGCAAGCTGGGCGTCCTTGCGAACTTCAAACGCCTCGACATCGTTCCAGAGCCGTTCGCGATCGCTCCATGACTGCGGCGCATTCTCCGGCAGCATCACCTCGGAATGGACGACGCCGCGCTTGGCAGAAAAGTCGTGGCTGCGATCAAGCCGCTCGTCGCGCAGCCGTGAGGCCGAGCGGTAGGCGGCCGACGCTACCGCGCTGGAGCCAGACTTGCGGCCAATGACCTTGACGTGAAGATGATAGATCGCCATCGCGATCAGATCAGTGGCACGGCAGAGCGCACGTCGGAACGACGTATAAGCGCGCCCTCCCTCGAAAAATTCTCGGGAGGGACTACCGCGTCCCAGACCGTCCTGACGACCTTACAGTATTGTGCCGGCGGCCCGGCTATCATTTCTCCATCGACAGTCATGGAGACGACTATGCGCAAACCAAGGGACTTTGATTCGGACCTGAGGGCACTCGAAGACAAGGCGCGCGGGCTGAAAACCCGTAAGGTGCGTCAGCTCGGCGAACTGGTCATCGCCACCGGAGCTGCCGCACTCACCACTGAAGAACTAGCGGGCGCGCTGATTGTGCTGGCCGAAACGACAGAAGCGGGAAAGAGGGAGGCATGGGCGAAGCGCGGGACCGCGTTCTTTCACAGCCGGCCGCGGCGAAATACGCGAGCAACTGACCGCAACATGGACGGCGCTCCTACGCAACCGAGCGGCGCGCAACCAGCATCAAGCCGCAAGGGCGCGACATGACATGCGCACGTGGCAGGTTGAGCGCCGCAAGCGAACGCGCCACCTCATCGAACTCGGCGGCCTCATCGTCAAAGCCCGCATCGTAGAACTGACCGGCGATGATCGCGCCACAATCTACGGCGCACTGCTCTGGATGGCTGAAAAGCTCGAAAGCGATCAGGGCCAACGGGCGCGCGAGCTGTGGATCGCAAAGGGAAAGCAAGCGTTCGAGGCGGACCCGGCGACATAGAATGGTACAGATCGAAGTGTTCCAGCCGTTCGTCGTTGATGCAAAAGAGGCGAAAAACTCCAGTTTTCGGTCGTCCAAAGTTAGATCTCAGTGCGCACCCCAATCGGACTCTAACGCTGTTGGATGAAACTTCGGTGCCCGGTCATGATCTCGATGTACCAGCGCGGCCGCTGCATGGACAACATGTTCATCAAGCGCGCGTGGCGCAGCCTGAAGCACGAGGAAATCTATATGAAGGGCGAATGCCGACGGCAGCGAGCTGCACGGGGGGCTCTGCGACTCGATCGCCTTCTATGACGAGCAGCCCCCGCACCAGACACGGGTATCGTACCTATGGCGGTCTTGCGTGCGGGCGCCGCAACAGCGGCTGTGGAAATGGTGAATAACGCCGAAGAGGCGTTGCCAACATGCCCGCAGCCTCAACAGCAGATACAGATAGAGAACCTTGCGGCCTGATATCAGATCGTCGGAGCGGCAAGATTCTCAATTAAGAAAACGACGCCACTGGTCCTGCTCATCGGGTCCACTACAATCATCTGCGTCGGCATGAATTGCCGTTCACTTCGAGGGTGCTGTCGAGAGCCGTAAAGTTATCCTGCCGCCATCCAGCAGGTGGCACAGTCTCGCTGACCGTCACACGAATGAAGTTGGCGAGCTTCGGGCACTTCCGCGTACCAGCCCGTCGAAATCGTGAGCGACATAACCTGCTTTTCCTGCGCCGATCCTCCATACCCTGAAACTGGACGACGGGAGGCAGCGAGTGTAGCCCTGCAACGGATCAATCTCGTCCGGCGGTCGAGTGAGAGAGCTGCGTAACGTTCGTTCCAATAACGTTGACCCGACGTCGTTCAACAGCAATCGGGACACGCCCAATTTCCGCGTGCACCAGGATTGCGGAAGTTTGCCGGCACGAGGAACGGAAATATTAGATTTCCGACACTTATTGAATCAAATCCCATTCGTCGGATCCCGAATTTCGAAAGATGCTGATGTCAGTCCGGTTCGCTTTGTACCACGAACTGCAGCTCGTAATCCGCTTTGCCCGATTGTATTCGCACGGAGCGATTCTGGTCGAGATCTTGGGTGAGATCGATGATGCCTAACTCGTCGTTGGGATCGATCAGGTCGCTCTCGATAATGCGGAGCGACGTAACCCCGGCAACGATAGGGCGCGCAATATTCACGTCGCGCCTCTCCGGGCCGCTGAAACGCCCGATGGTGAAGCGGTCGGCCCCCATCATTCCGACGATGTCATCGGAGCCGATCAGATCCTCGGTCGAGTTGCATACGACGGTTGTTAGCTGCAGAAATGCCGGATGGGCCATGAGATTCATCCTCGATTGACGACGGGAAACTCGCGAGATCGAGCGCGACACGCCCGGGGAGCATTCGGTTAAGCCGTGACCTCCGTGCTACCGTGGTGCCACGAGCACGGGTATCAACCCTCGACCGCGCGACAGCGGCTTCAATGCCTTGCCGATCACCGCGCCGAAGCCTCTTTCCTGATCGACCAGCTTCATCCCGTGGCCAGGCGTGCTAGATGTGGTCAGAAGATCGCCCGCGGAAATCGGGGCGCTGTCCGCGTCGACCTTGCAGTAGACGGTGCCTACCAGCGCGATCGCGGCCCGGTTCGCGCCGGCCTTCTCGTTCAGCACCATGCCAGGCGCGAGGTCGCCAGCTCCCGAAATGACGCCTGCGGCCCGCATATCGTATGCGATCCAGCATGGTTCCAGCGCGCCGTCAGCGCCGATGATCATGACCGTTCCAGGATCCACTACGCTGCTTTCCGCAACATCGAACTGCTCCGCGCAATCGCCGCCCGGCGGTCGGAGGTTGGCGAAGATGGTCTTGGCATGAATGTTTCCGGGGGTCCCAAACATCTGTATCGTTTCCTGCCCGGTGCTATCATCCTTGAGCCCAATAAAGCCCGAATGAATGTTTGCACCTACGGTGAGATCGCCGGCGACGTTGAGGTTGCTGTCGACGAGAACGCCCTTTTGGTAGTCGCCATGAAAGTTGATGACCAACTGGTCGCCCATATCGACAAGTGCGCGAAAAGCCCGCTCCCTATCGATTTGACTCGAGCGACCGTCCAGCATCAAATCTGAACCGTGGATCAGAAGCTGCGCCGCATTCAGCGTAACTACGCCGGCATTCCCCTGGGTTGATGCAAGGGTATCGACGACAAGTCCACTCCCACACACCACGCCGGTCCCGTCCGCAGTCGAAATGCTGCGCGTGGAAATCGTGTCTGCCTGGACGACCTGGGTCGTGACCTGACTATTGACCACGAGGCCGCTCTGACACACGACGCCATCGGTGTAGTCACCGTTGAAATTGATGACCAGTTTGTTGCCGAGGTCGACGAGTGCGCGGTAGAAGCGACTTGGATCGAGCTGGTGTGAGCGTCCGTCCATGATGAGGTCTGTGCCGTGCAGGAATAGCCCCGGCGCATCGACGTGAAGGTGATCGCCTTTCAAGCGCAGATGACCATCGATCTGCAGATCGCCGGTCATATCGATTCCCCTGGCGAACTTGCCTGACTCCAGATCCGAGAACTGGGCGTTGAATGTACCGGTCAGCTCGTCCAGTCGTTTGATGTCGGCGGCTTGCAGTTTCAAATGCGTGGTGAGGGTGTCGATCTGGTCTGCAAGAGACTGAAGGGTTGGATCACTCATGGCGAAAGACTCCGGTTGAATCGTTTAAGCGTTCAGTTCGGTACCATTGTGTTGTAAAGCACGATGACACCGAGATTGATGATCGGCGGTGGATGTGGTCCGACTGCCTTGAAGCGCAGAATGGTGGTACCGGAAACCGGCGACCCGACAATTGTCCCGATGGTGGGATCGCCCTCCAGCAGATGGAGGAGCCCTTGCGATGTGAGGATCACTTGCGGATCCGTTCCCGGCGGGATCGTTAGCAGACGCGAAGCCGACAAGCCCTGCGACTCAAGGAAGTGCATCTCGATTTCGGCGCCGTTCGTGCTCATGATCCAATGCTCGCCGCGATACTGCGCGGACGACCGGTAGCGGTCGGATGGGAACGTTGAGCCGTCCGGTCCGGGACCCGGCACAAAAAAGATGCCGACGATTCGGCCGTTGCGCGCGTCGTCATCATTGACGCTTCGCTGAATGCGATCCCCCTCAATCAGCTCGTCGAGCTTCGGGCGCAAGATGAGTCTGAGCCCACCAGGCGACAGGAGAGCTGTAATCTGCGCTGCGCCAAGCGCGAGTGGGGGTGTGGTTGTGAAACGGGCGCCGCTGGTCGCGAACTCGTTGTTGAGTTCTGCTAACTGGTCGCGAAGGAATTCGCTCCAGCGAAACGGCTTGGGTCCGCTCACGGGATCATCGAGCTTGGTCCGCCCGCCCTGAGGCGGAACCAGCCGCACGAGGCGGAGAATGTCGCGGGCGGCGCCAAGCCCGCGTTCCAATGCCTTGACATGGCTGGCGCTCGCTGCGGCCATCGTGCCCTCGAGCACCGCATCGGCTTGGAGGCGCACCGGCGGTCGGCTGATAGCATCGCGGATTCGGCTGGCCTCGGTGGCGCGAAGTTTCGCCGCGATGACGAGCGCCCGTCGGGCTTCGAGGGCGGCCTGTGCCGCATCGATGCGCGCCTCGCAGGCCTCCTGCTTCTGCTCTGCGGCCTTCTCGGCCTTGTCCTGCGCCTGAGCGGTGAGCTGAGCTTCCTGAATTCCGAGCTCGGCATATTGTTGTTGCCACTGCGCGATCTCTTCTCCGACCTTGCACTTCTCGAGGTTGATGGCTGCCTGCTTGTGGAGATCGTCGGCCTTCTGCAGGGCGATATGCGCGATCTCGACATCTTGGCCCGCGGCGTCGACCAGACTTTTCTGCACCTGGATCTCGGCGCGCGCAGTCGCGTCGTCCTGTTTGACCTGATCGAGATCGGCAATCAGCTGCATCCGCTGCGGTGGGTTGCCCGTCAGGAAGTCGAGCAATCCGCCGGCATCGAAGAACTTCTGCCGCGACGCCTCGATGTAGTTCACTCTCGCCTGTGCCGCGCTCACCGCATTGGTCGGAGCCGACAGGCCCTGCAACGCGCTTTCGCCCGCCGCACGCACAGCTGCGATGCGGTTGTCGAGCTCCTGCTGCCAGGGCATGAGCTTGGTTTGGAGTTCGGCCTGGAATACCCGCGGGTTCATCAGGGTCAGCTGCACATTAGCAAGCACCTTCGACCGCGCGACAGGCTCAGGGAAGAGCCTTGCGAGCAGCTGATTGCCCGCCGTCTCGACCTCGGACCATTGCTTGTGCCGGCTCTGCTGCCGGGCGATCCAGTTTTGGAGCGCCCCCGTGCGATACTGGGTCATCGCCATCCCGATGCGGGTCGCGGCAAGCGTCGACAGCCGTTGCGCGATGTCGGCCACCCGTGCGCCTTGCTGCAGACCCGCCAGGCCCCGCAGAGCGTTCAGCAAGGCGCTGGTCGGCTCCTCACCGCTCAGACCATCGGCAACACGGGATGCGATAAGCTGTATGAACGATCCAGCATCGTCAAACGCGACCGGATTGCGTAGGCCTGCGTCAGCCAGAATCGACCCCAGATCATCAGGCACGGAGCTGCTGGTTAAAATCTGCTCGATGATCCTGTTTATGAACAGATCCGGGCGCTGATCGGCAGTCGGATTTGACCCCGGGTTGACAAAGGTCAGATCCTTGAGAGCGTCGCGCAAGACGGGTTCGTTGAGAACCGTCGGAATGTTTGCAAGCACCGGCTGCAGCGTCGTATCGAGCGTGCTGAACATCCGGTCGGCGTCGCTACCGAATACGCTGCCGACATTCGCGAGCACGCCGTTGAGGTCGACCCCTCCGGCTTTTGCGACAGTAAATGCGTCCTGGGCAAGACCGACGATCAGGGTTTCGATCGGTTCCTTCGTGATGATCCCGCCGACGACATCACCGACCGCACCGGTCAGCGTCGAGCCGAGCGCCGCGCCGGCCGGACCGCCGACAGCGAAGCCTACGACGGCACCCACCACGCTCAGGATACCCTTGATGAACGAACTCTCGCGTTCGAGAGCGCGTCGTCGCTCTTCCTCTTCGATAGCAGCCGCCAGATCGCGCTCCGCATCGTCGAGGTCGTCACTGAGTTTTTTGGCAAGGGAAAATGCGGTCTTGTTACCCATATACCGGATCATCCCCTGAACCGGGGATAGCACGCCGGGAACGTCGATCTGTTGGGGAGTCCTGAGGAGGAACTCGAGAAGCGTGGCCTTCTCCAACACGAAAGCGCGGGATTGCGTAGCTTGATCGAGCCTGGCCAGGGCGGCGTCGCGAAGATTTTTGGCTTTCTCCCGCATGAGGTCTGCGCTGTGTTGATCGAGGGCGGTCACATCCACCTGGATTTTTTGGGCAGCCGTCTCAAATTCACTGGCGGTGTGATCGAGGTCCGCGATGGTCTTCAGGATTTTCTGGCGCTCGACCGCAGTCAGGGAAGCCTGATAGATCAATCGTACGGACGCGGCTTCAAACTGGGATGCGACGAATTCGTGTTCGGCCGCCGCGAGGTCTGCTCCCGCCCTGCGTACCTCGGCCTCGGCAGCTTGGACCTGCTCACTGGCGTCTGCTGTTTCCAGCAGCAATGGCTTCTTCAGGAGCGCAATGATCTCGGCTTGATTTCCGATCGTCGCTTGCTTCACGATCGCATCGTCATATTTATCTTCCGCCGCGCCCAAGGCGGCAATCGCGCCTTCCAGGGCGGCTTTGGCTGCCTGGAACGAGAAGCTCGGCAATGCGAACTCCGAACGCTGATCAATGTCCGTCGGCTCGCCTTCGCGAACAACGGGAATCTCTCCGGCAAGGCTTGCCGCGACCGCAAGCTGGCTGAGGCTCAGCTCAACGGGAGGGACGACGCTCGTAACGGAGGGCGCCAACGAGCTCGATGCCCAATTGATGATCGGGAAGGCCGGGTCGGGCGACGCAGGCACAACAGCATCTGACGCCTTGTGCAAAGCGGCGGTCGCCCAGAAACGGACGCTCCACCAGGGGGGTACTCTGGCGCCGTCCCGGCGCTTCGGCAGGCCGGTCAACAGCAGCTGTTCGATGCAAAAGAATTGTCGCGATGTGACGTCCAGCTGCCGCAACTGTCGCAAGCCTGGATTGTCTGCGCGAAGTGGCTCGACGGTGAGACATCTGGAGGCGGCTACTGTTTGCAGTTTGAGCTGATAGAGCGCAAGCAGCAAAGCGCGACCGGCACGACCGCCCTGCCACGCGAAGCCGGTGAGAGCGTTAGGCTTCGACATCGCATCGGTCAGCCGCTCCATGACATCGTCGGGGTTGCCTTTCGACGCGGGCGGCATGGCTGAGGAGTCGAGCCAGGATGGCACAAGGACGGGCGCTGCTGAAAGCGCACGCAACCGATTCCGCGCGAAGCGCGCCAGGCTGGAGGCTGCGATAGAAAGGGGAAGCCCTGAAACCGTCGGGACTGACGTCGCGGGTGCCATCGCCCGGGCGACACTTGATGCCACGAGATCGTCGACAATGCTGCCGGTCTCCTTGGGCACCGACGCGAGCGCATCCGCGATCACGGGATCGTCGGTCAGCTCAGCCAGCCGCGAGAGAAGAATGAACGCATTGAAACCCGCACGAGCCTGCCAGGCAATAGGTTGTCGAAGCGCCGACGCCGCGAACTTTAGGAAGTCTTGCAGATCGTCCCTCGAACGGAGGACCACGCCTCCGATCCCGCGGTTCTTGGATGAAGCTGCAACAAAGCTGATCGTCAGTTCGATCTCGGTCGCGGCGAGGACCGCCATGATATTCGGATCGAGTGAAGAGGACGAACTAAGTCGTTGGCGCAGACTTTCGATCAGGTTCGGCAGTGTTGCCGCGGGCGGAAACCCGTCAACGGCTTGTACGGGCAGGCCAAGCAGCCCGATGGCTGCGAGAAGAGGCCTGACATCGTTGATCTCGATCTTGTCGCGGTTGTCCGGATCAGTCAGCCAGTCGGGCAGGGCGTTGGCGAGATCGATTGCGAGCTTGCGGTCGTCCGGCGACAAGGACGGATGCACCAGGCGACCGCGCAGCCCGTCCCAGCACTCCAGCGCTGCCCAATTCGGCAGAAGATCGGCGATCTCTGGTGCGGATGCCTTGACGAGCGCCGCCCAGATCGTTCCATGCAAGAACTCGTCCGATAGCGTTGCGCCCGCGAGCAGGGCCATGCGCGACGTCACATGAGTGCCGACAGGTCCGCCTTGCATGTCAAGCGGCGCATGATTCGAACCGCCTGTCGGCAGCAGCTTCAACAGGATCGGTTCGCCGATCGGCCCGGAGAGCCATCCGTCGAAGGCTCTTCGGTTGAGCGTCGCGTCATCGGAAATACGTTGAACAACCGCGTCGCTGTCAGTGACTTGCTGGAGCGGGTTGCCCTTGATGATGTCCGCAAATCGGGGCCGGGCCGGAGAGGCGGCAAAATTGTCGACGTCGCTGCCCAGCACCTCAGGCGGAATGAGGGAAGGGGCCTGCTTGAATTGTTGACTGAGCGTGACCGTTGCGGCCAAGGCCAGCGCCGTGGCCTTGCCCAGCAGCGGGCCGCCGAAGCGGGATTTGGCCCAGGCGGGACATTGCTGCAGAAGCTGATGTGGCAGCAACTTATCGGTCCATGATTGCGGTAACGGCTGGAAATCGCGTTCGCATCCGAAGATCAGTGCCTTCAGTATCCGGTCGGCATACCCCGCCAGAACCGGCATGCCGCCACTAGGGGTTCCGTCGGCACTGATCGAAACACCACTGTCCTGCGCCCATCCGATCAGGAGTGCCCCGGCCGAGAACAGCGTGCCGGGCGAGGCGGCGGGCGGGAAGATCAATGGGTTGGCGGAAAGTGCAGCATCGGCGGCAATGCCGCGGTCTGCCAGAAAGCGACAGAAGGCTAACGCCCCGTCACGGCTCCCCTGGTCGACATCAGTGTTGTCCTGTAAGGACAGCATGTCGCTGATCCGCGGTTGCAGGATGCGGAGCACCAGCGGATGCAGCGCTGCCGGGTGGTCGCCGGTGGAGAAGCCATCATCCAGGAAGGATGTCGTGGGATCGATGTCCCGCGAATTGACCCAAGGGGTGATCCAACCGACGGCCTGCGACCACTCGGAAGGGGTATTGCCGCCGGTTGCCGCCACGACGAGGCCGACCTCATCAAAGCTCGACGCCAGAAGCGCAACCACAGAGCCGTCGCGCCAGCGCAAGGCGTCGAGGGTGGTTTGGCCCAGCCGCTCTTGAACTGATGCGGCGAGCTTGATGAGCGCTGGTGGCGCGCCCTGCGAGTGTGCGACGAAATCACCGATGCCTTTAGTGAAGTCGGAGAAGAACGCATAATCCAGGAATGATATCATCGTAAGCAGGGCGAGGCGGTCCACTGCGGCGGGATCAACATCGCGGACGGGTCCAAATGGCTGAGCTGCGGAGCCCCGCGACAGACGATCCACCTTGGCGAGCAGATCCAGCGCGGCCTGGCTGGATCCCAGGGCGCTTTTCGTGGCTGCGATCACGCGGTCAGCACCAGTCTGGTCATGACTGCGATAGCGCAGCATCAACGCCGCGAGATCCCGCACGACGCCATCAGGATCGCTCGATGCACCCGCCAGCAGGATGGCCGTCATCAATGTCTCGGTGGCGGGTTCGGCAGTGGGCATCGGGTCATGCTCCTCGCTCTGAAATCGATAACCGAATGCGCGGTATGATCAGAGGTGCTGCGAAAACTGGGTCGTGCCTACATAGCCACAGCGCTTACGCGGCGGCGTCGCGCGAGCGACAGGCTGCTTCGCTCAAGTCCGAGCCCCTTGCCGATCGCGTGTCGACGATATGTCACGTCTAGCCGGACGATCACTCGGGTGCGACGTCTTGGGGCTGCTATCTCGTGAATCTACGCCGCCTTGCAGCTAGGCCTTGGCCTGGCCGACATCCACATTTTCGTTCGACAGTTCAGCGACGAAGAAGTCTTGCAGCTTGCCCGCGGAGAATAGCTGCTTGAGGTCATCGACTGCGACGGAAGCCATGCAGGATATGCACGCCGTAACGTATGCGAGGAACACGATCTTCGCAGCGGCGTTTAGCGCTTTGAGAGCTTCGGGGCCAACACCGACGAAGGCGCCGGCCGCGATCAACGCCCCTATGGTGACTTCTTTGTCACCACCTGCCTTCTCCCATTTGGAGTGAATATCCTCGACGAACTCGACGGCTTCCTCCACCGTCTCAGCGTCGATTACGGGAAAGTTGTTGCTCTGCATGCATGCAAGCCAAGCTTTAGAAAAAGCGCTCATTGGTGCACTCCATCTTGGTGATCCCTGGACGAACTGCAAATCGCGAAAATCGCTTGAACAGTTCAGGCTGGAGCTTGCGCCGACGTCGTGAGACGAGCATCAGAATTGGGTCATCAATCCGCAAAATCGGCGTCAATCTGGAAAATCTTGATTAGGATTGGCCTTGCCTGGAGGCCGGATCGGAAGCGATGCGGATTTATCGCGTGACTGCTCGTGGCCTGCGGCGCGGCAGCCGATATTGCCATGAGAAGTGAGATCCGCCGCGAAACGATGCAGGCCCGGCTGCGCGAGGCGATCAGCATCTCCTCAACGGAGGCTATCTTTGGTAAATCCGCTGCGGGATCGTTGGATCTATTCTCTCCCGAAGAAGGAAGCCTCCGAGGCGGCGCAAGTCGCCGGCGCTCAACGCGTTGGCCCTAGTGCCGGCGATCGCCTGAAGTGCGGCTTCGCCCGGGGAATCGGGAGGAGCTGATCCGCCGTGATCTGAGAGGTTGCTCGCAACCGCGACTGGGTTGGACGCACGTGATTCGAGATAATCTGCGACCTTGCGAACGAGTTGAGGCGCGGCGACGCTCGTGCCGCGCATGGCGACGACGGATCCGCTGTAGGTACCCGCCGCGAGGAGTCCCCAATGTGCCGGTCCGAGATCGGTAGTGGCGGCGCAATCCGGACCTTGCCGCGATCGTGCCGGACCGCTTGCTGTGTAGTCAGCCGGCCGGCGTGACGAATCCGCAGCCCCGACGACCAGCGAGCCGGCGCCTGTTGCGATTGCCGACAGCGTATCCGTGGACGTTATGGGGCCGCTGCCACTGAGGTCGCAATAACTGCCGTCTAGTGCGCGCCGCTCATACGCGCCGGGGTGATCGAAATGTGATTGACGGCCGCGAAGGGGGTGGCCAATCGGCGTATCGTCACGCTGGATGTAGAGACGTGCTGTCACACTTTCCAAAAACTTGTTGACCACTGTGAGACGCCAGCGACCCGCCGGCGCGGGACAAGCGGCGAGATAGCTGGCCGTTCCATTAACGGAGATGTGGATGCGTGCACGGTCACTGCCGTCGGCCTGCCGCTCGACGTCGAAGTAGACGCCGGCAATGGCCCGGCCACCGGTTTCAAGCAGCTGCATGTAGCCGTCGCCCGGTGCCGAGACCATGGTCGCCGTGCCGGTGGGGGGAGCGAGTGTCAACTCAATCATCGGCAACGCAAGACCGACGGAATTCCCGTCGAGCCAGATCTCAAGATGATTGGGGGTTCCGTCATCAGGAAGCATGATCCAATCGATCGAGCCTGATCCGCCCTGCCCGTTCAACTCCAGCATGGCGGTCGCGCGGTCACGATAGCTGTTGCCGGCCGGCAGAACGAGGCAGGTCGGCGCGCCTCGCCCGGTGCGACGATCGATCAGCTCAGACAGCGTCCGCTCGATGTGATGTGTACCATTTTTGGGACCTGCGCTGATGCCGAAACTGAAGTTGATCACCAGCGGCAGCGTGGGGTGGACCATGTCGGCCCATAGCATGATCTGGCGGGCGGCCTGCAGCACGTAGCTGCCCATCATGACGCCGGACGTATCCTCGGTCACGGCCGACGGCAGCTGAACAGCAAACAACGGTCTGTTGTCGCTCATCCCGTCCGTGTCGGGACTGGGATCGAAGCCGCTGGCGAGATCCAGGATATGGGTGCCGTGGGACACGCGCGAGGCCAGCGCCTTGCGACCCGGCTGTTCGAAATCGTTGAGGCCCAGCGACTGATAGATGTCCGCCTCGGACTTGCCGCTCGCGAGAAGCTCGTTGATGCTAGCCGATCCCAGGCGCTTGCCGAAGGCGACGCCCTGGTCGGTGCTCGGGCGCTCGATGTCCTGCAGCCAGATGGCCTGGAAGCGAGTCTCGCCGCGGCTGTTGCGAAAACGCGTGTTGGCAAATGCAATGCCGTCGTCGATGATTCCGATTCCCACGTGCCGGGAAGACGTCGGGAGCTGGGGCAGCGGTGTGGGGTCGGTCACGCCGCGCACACGGTGGAAGCTCATCTCGTGAATCGGTGGCCCGACATCGATGATGTCGTAGAACCCGTTGATCGCGGCGCTGGTCGGCAGGTTGGCGATCGACTCCGGCCTGTACACGAAAAACTGCGCGTCGGCCGGAGCCGTCGGCGGGTGCGCGCGCGGTTCGCCGATCTCCGCGATAAGCGACGCCAGCAGATTAAGCTCGTCGGCCGCCATCCGTATCGTCAGAGCGTCGGCCGGATCGTCGTCAAACCGGCCGTCGTCGACGACCTGCTTCAATCGGATAAGATTCGGCAGATAGAAGGAATCCGCTGAAGGCACGACCTGAATGTGCATCGGGCACCAGGCTTCCGGATCGCCATTTCGCGACGTTCTGTTCTTCCATCGCCAATCCAAATAGGGACTGGGACGTTCGACGCGAGATCTCGTCCACACCATCGCCATCTGCGTTTCCTCTTTAACCGACGATCAGGCGGCACTCGTCGAGTGCGGCGTTCCATAGATGCTGCAGCAACGGCGAGCCCGGCACTGCGAATGGCCTGCTGGAGCGTTGAATGACCAGGTTGCTCCCGAGATTCGGCTGCGCTTGCGCGTCGGCCGATCTCTCGTAAGACATGGCCAATACCCGCTCATAGGAGAAATCATCATTGAAGCCCCGGCCGTCGAAGCTGCGCATCGCGACCTGGCCACCGCCGGTGCAGCGCGTGATGTAGAGCTCCGCTAGAGTGCGCCCAAGCACCGCGCCAGCGACACTGTCGACGGGAAAATGCACGCCGGCGACGGTGCGATTGATAGCGATACGCTCGGCGTGACGCATCAGCTGGACGAAGGTTGGATCACGCTCGTCGATCTCAAGCGAGTTGGTCCGCACCGTCTGGATCAACGCATAGATCACGAACGCTGCCGCGAACGATTCCGTGGCATGTCCGCTCGGCAACGAACCGTGTGCGGGTGTGAGGATCATCGGCTGAATCTGCGGCGAATATTCGATCGGGCGCCGGCACACCAGGGCGTGCTTGACCCGCATCTCGATGGTCGCCGTCACCTGCAACACCAGCGCGAGCAGCTCAGAGGTCCGCGGGCTGCGGCTCGGGTTCAGAAACCCGACCGACCCGAGGAAGCTGAGCACATCGTGCATTTGCGCAACAATCTCGCCGCTGCGCTCCATCCGCAGCGCTGCATAGTTGTAGACCCAGGGCAATTGCCGCGCGAAATCGGCCTCGGCCGGGCGGATCATGTGGACCAGCGGATTGGGAGCAGCTTCGCTTCTGTCGCGAAACTCGACGGAGGCTGAATCGGCGGCTCCGTCGTAGGAGACGCCGGACAGCAGCTCGCCTTCGAAGATCCGTCTTCTGACATCGGCGGACCAGCGGTCGAGCGCGCCTGGACCGGACTGGTAGTGAGCAGGAACTCGTTCAGGCGCGCTCCAATACCCAACGATACCTTCCCGGCCCGAGACCAAAGCACGAGCCCGGGTGGCATCGTCGCGGCCGGCAGCGCTTTCGCCGCTCTCGCCGCTCTCTCCGCTTTCCCCGCTGAACTCCGCCATGTCCGGCCTCCGTGACAGGTGACTGTTGAGTTGCGGGATGGTCCGATCACAGTCTGCAGCCGTCAAGGTACCGGCGTACGATTTGACGTCATTCACGGATATTTCACGTTGACATCACCAGGAACTGCCATTTCACTCTTCGGCATTGGTCTTACCCTTGCGCCCTTTCTCGATGCGGATTTGCGGGCGATGCATGTAAGTTCCGGTTCGAAATTGCGGATACAGCTCGTCGGGACATTCCAAGTCTGGACCTCGACGGGTGAAAATTGCACGCCGCGCGGCCGCAAGGCTTGTGCCCTCATTGCGCTGCTCGCGCTGTCACCCGAGCACCGGCGTGCGCGCCTCTGGATTCAGGATCGGTTGTGGGGAAGCCGGGCCAAGGAGCAGGGCGCGGCGAGCCTCCGTCAGAGTCTGTTGGAGATTCGCAAGGCGTTTGGTGATGCCCGAAGGGTGTTGTGGAGCGACAGCTTCAACGTCTCGCTTGATCCGAGGCTGTTCGAGACGGACCTCGGCACGGCACTGTCGGGGAACGACAGCGAGCTGCTGGAGGGCTTCGACATTGCGGAAGAGGAGTTCGAGAGCTGGCTTCGCGAGCAGCGCCAGCGGCTCAGGACCTGCGCAACGGCGTCTGACACTCACGCTCGCGCGGCCGATCACTGCGTCCCAAAAGACTCCGTGCCGGAACTATCGCGCAACACGATCATCCTTGTTCGTGATACCCAGATCGGGTCGGCCGAGACGGCGGTCAGAGCGGACACCATCGTGGATGCGATTGCGAAAACGCTGACCGAGCTCGGCGCGGCCAGGATTCTGGATCGGCGCTCAACCAACGACCACAGGGGCAAAACCGACGATCTATCGGCGCCGTACGGCTCGCTCTCGCTGCATTCGGATGTCGTCGGATCCGATCGAGAGAAACTCATCAGATTAGCTCTCCTGCAATTGCCGTCAAACACGCTGGCGTGGTCCTCGACCGTTCAGCTCTCGGAACGAACCGCGGTTGACCTTAACGACCCCGTCGTGATGAGGCACGTCAATCTGGTCGTCAATTTCGCCATCAATCAACTCAGTCGATTTCGATCGAAGCGCGCTGAGGAAGCCACGGCATCCTGTCTGTGCCATTCAGGCATCCTTCACCTCTACCGGCTCGGCAAGGTCAACTTCGATGTCGCTGACAAACTGTTTGCCGAAGCTTTTGAGATCCAGCCGCGCGGCATCTATCTGTCGTGGCGCGCCTATCTGCGGACCTTTCTCCTCGCGGAGCGCCAATTCACCTGCCGCCAAACCATCGAGGCGGAGGCGCTGACATTCATGTACCGCGCGCTCGAAATGGAGCCATACAACTCCTATGTCGCCGCTCTTAGCGCTCATGTCCAAGCCGTGATGAGACGATCCTACGTTGCAGCCTACGAACTGGCAGAGCGCAGCGTCCAGTTGAATCAGGCAAACCCAATCGGATGGGCCTGCCTCGGTGTTGCAAAGTGCTACCTCGGAAAGCCTGAAGAGGGCTTTCAGCACACGCTCCTGGCGCGCCAGATCGCCGGGTCAGCGCCGTTTAGGTATCAGCTCGACGCGCTGAGCTCCATTGCTGGAACGATGGCCGGTGAGCTGAGCGATGCGATCCATCTGGCCGAGGCTAGCCATGCGCTGGCTCCGACTTTCGCGCCGCCTCTGAGATACCTATCGGCCCTTTACGTTCACGCCGGAAGTCACGATCTGTCGATGGACATGGTTCGCAAGCTTCAAGCTCGCGAGCCGGACTTCACGTATGAAAGGCTGCGTGACAAAGAATATCCAGCGGCTGGGCTTCACCGCACGCCGATTATCGACTCACTTCCGAGAAGACAAATATGATTTGCGGGCCCAGGCTCGCCGCGATCCCTTTCGATGAAAACGGGCGCCGTGCCCAGACACGAGCCGCTGGCGAGAGTCCCACGACCAGCACTCACGGCGCGGTTCAGCCAGCCTGTTGAGTTGCGCAGTACTCACTTCTTCCTGATCGTCCATAACGGCTCAAACCGTCGCCCTCAGTTCCAAGGGCCGCGGGCTTAAATGGGGCACCGTAAAGCTGACCGCGATCGTCGATCTCTTGAAACACGACGGATCTGTTCCGTCGAACCGACAGCTAGACTTGCTAGAGAGTACAAGGGTCATGCGACGGATCGCGGTGTAGGGCACCCCCGACTCGACCCCCTGATACCCTTGGGATGCTGGCTGCCACATGTTGGGGCGCAGGCGTGCCGAACTGCTGCAGCATTGTGTTCCGCCGAGCTGACCGTCTGCGACCTAGCAGGGGCGATTTGGGCGGTGCCAGCTCGCAGAAGCCGGAAAAGCCATTGCGGTTGAATAGCACTTCGAACTGCCTTTCGTTCGAATGCGCGTTGACAGTATTCAGCCGCGAAAAAACTTCCAAGCTCACGGAGGCCTCTGAGAGAATAATTCTCTGACGCCCGCCAGTCCTCCTCAATCGCGAAAAAAAGTCCCTGCCGCCGTTGATATCCAATTGCGCTCGGACAGCCGTCACCGGGCTCGAGTGTACGCGGGAGCCCTCGGGCATCCGCATTGACGTTGATCGCCGCACAGCAAACTGTCGTCCCGCCGAGCTTTATTTAGGAGGAGAGGTCATGGGACACAGTCGAAGAGGGGCAGACAGAAGCGAAGGGTTACCGATTGCTCCATCCATTCCGCCATATGTAAAACCAAAGTCGATTCCGTTCGTTCAACGGCTCACCTGCACGATTAACGAAGCAAGCGAGGTCACCGGCTTGGGACGTACTAAGCTTTACGAGTTAATTGGGACAGGGCATCTCATTACGACAACCGTAGGACGTCGGCGGTTAGTGCTCGTAAGCTCGCTCCAAGCATTGCTTGACATGAACACCTCGGAGCCTGGAGGTACGAAGAAGATTTGGTAACACTTCGCGGCTTGTGAGACTTGGCCGCGGTTGTCCGTCTGTTTCCGTTCCGATCCGCCAAGTGGCTGGGGGGAACTCTGTGGAACCGCCGGACCGCAAATGGCCCAACCATCTGAAAATAAATAGATATTTTGTGCCGATTCGCGGACACTCTCACCGCTGAAGAAATGGCCGGGCCGTTGATCGTGCTAGCCGAGACGAAAGAGGCCGGAAAGAGGGAGGTGTGGGCCAAGCGTGGAGCTACCGTTTTTCAGAGCCGGTCAAGGCGAAATGCGCGGACAGCTGATCGCAACGTAGGCGGCCCTCCTTCGCAATCGAGCGGAACACAACCGGCAGCAAGGACCCACGAACGAGTTCCGCGTGACTGGGGCACCACACAGAATAACCTTGGCAACGCGCTATTGGAACTAGGCAAGCTTAACGGCGGCACCATCCTTCTCAAGGAGGCGATTGCCAATTATGAAGCGTCGCGGGCCGAAAGAAGCTTCGATCGGGCGCCGTTCGATTGGGCTGTAACCACCGCCAGTCTCGGAGTTGCTCGGGCATTGCTTGCGGATCGTACGGGCGATGTACAGATGGCCAAAGCCGCACTCTTACAGGTCGAGGCCGCCCTTACCACGGCGCGCAGAGGTGGGGATCACCAACAAGTGGCCTACTGCGAGGCGCAACTGCCCACGGCCCGGGCTATTTTTGAAGTGTTGAACCGACGCTGAGAAACCTCCAAAGTCGTGAAACAATCGATAACGTTCGATTTATCGAAGCCCTGCTAGGCAGTCTGTCAGTTTGCGAATCCCCTCGGTCAGCCCGATCGGCGAGTACGTCGCGGGCATTCGACGCAACGGTTAACGGTCCGCGCTGCTTAGAGCGCGATTGACGCGCCGCTCATCAGCTTGCCGTCGATAGGATCGGCTAGCATGCGCTCGAAATAGTTGATCGTGTTCTCAAGCCCCTGACGCAGCGGCGTCGATGGCGCCCAACCGAGAAGATCGGTGGCGCGCGAAATGTCAGGGCGGCGTTGGCGTGGATCGTCCTGCGGGAGAGGACAGTGCTTGATCCTCGACCGGGACCCCGTCAGGTCGATCACCAGTTCCGCTAGCTCGATCATTGTGATCTCGGCCGGATTGCCGAGGTTCATCGGCCCCGTCACACCATCGGGTGTTTTCATCAGGCGCACTAGCCCATCGATCAGATCCTCGACATAGCAGAATGCCCGGCTCTGCAATCCGTCGCCATAGATCGTGATGTCCTTCCCGCGCAAAGCCTGCACAATGAAATTCGACACCACCCGGCCGTCGTTCGGGTGCATGCGCGGGCCATACGTGTTGAAGATGCGCGCGACCTTGATGGCGACGCGGTGCTGCCGTCGATAATCGAAGAACAAGGTCTCGGCGCAGCGCTTGCCCTCGTCATAGCAAGAGCGCGGGCCAATCGGATTGACGTTTCCCCAATACTCCTCGGTTTGCGGATGCACGGCGGGATCGCCGTAGACCTCCGATGTAGAGGCCTGCAGGATTTTCACTTTCAGCCGCTTGGCGAGACCGAGCATATTGATGGCGCCGATCACGCTGGTCTTGGTGGTTTGCACCGGATCATGCTGGTAGTGCACAGGCGAGGCCGGGCAGGCAAGATTGTAAATCTCGTCTACTTCGACGTAGAGCGGGAAGGTGACGTCGTGGCGCAGCAGCTCGAAACGCCGATGATCCAAAAGATGCTCGATGTTCCGCCGCGCACCGGTGAAGAAGTTATCGACGCAGAGAACTTCGGCGCCGTTCGCGAGTAGGCGGTCGCATAGATGGGAACCCAGAAAGCCGGAACCGCCAGTTACAAGTACCCGTAGGGCTAGGCCGTGCCGCATGATCACCGTTCCCGGCTCGATGCGACTAGCGCCGGTGGCGGGCACGCCGCCAGCGTAGCGCTCCGCGTCACCGAGCCAATCCAGCGCGGCGATGCGTGCAGGACTTCGAGAAACCAGGCCTGATCGAGCGCCGGTTTGTAGATGCGGAATGTCTTCATCACCGACAGCGTCACGGCGGAATCGAGCGGACTGAGATAGGATACGTCGCCGTCTAGGAAATGGGGACTGTCGACCAGGATCGAGAGCTGCTCGTCGTTAAGAAAAAAGCATCCCGCCGACGGATAAGATGCGCGCTCGAAGATTACTGACTCATCGAGGAAAGGCATCTCGAGTCTCGGCTCTTCAGTGAGGTCCTGGTAGCTGGTGGTCATCTCCGGGGCGAGCCGGTAGTCGACATAAAGCTTGGTCACTGGCCCCGTCGGTGAAGCCTCATAGCGGTTGGGTTGCAGTAGCGCCTCCGGGCCGAATGTTCGGTCGAACAGGCGGCGCTTGCGGAGCAATAGCGGGTCGACAATGACGATGTCGTCCTCGACATAGCCGTAATAATCGTATTTGCCACGGGCGTCGCGCAGCAGCTTGTGGCCCTCGAAGCCCAGCATCAGCGGGTCGACGTCGGTCGCGTGATGGCGAAACATGCGATGCAAGGGCGCAAGCTCGTGAACCAGATGGTCCTTTCCGCTCGTTATGACGACGATGTCGAGCGCGTGCGGCCCCTCCGGCGTCAGCGGCCAGGCTGTACGCAGGCCGTGATCGAGCCCGTAGGTGCTGTTCCCCAATGCCTGATGCAAGCTGGAGATAGACGCAACCAAGGCGTGCAGACGTTCGGCTCTTGCGCCAATCTGGGTCGAGCGATTGACGGTGGGGTCGGCCTTCCCTTTGAAGTAATGTGGCATGGCGATCAGAATACGCATTAGCGCCTTCTACTTTGCTCGCGTTGAACCAAGGTCCCACCTAGATACTACGAATTGAGGAGGCGCTAGCCCGGAGTACATAAAAATCTGGGCGTATGACGCGAGATCAACTTTTAAAAATAAATGATAGGGTGAGGGACGTCGTCTTTGCCTCGACTAAAGCGAAAATGCCAGAGAAATTTAGTCCTCCGATTCACTCGGATCGAAGGCTAGTAGTGCTTTAGTTAATTTGTTTGACACTTGATTTTGTTTGACACTTGAATTGGGTGCGCGGGGTTGCTGGTCGTTTGCACTGCCATTGCGTTCCACGTCGTGGTTTCCTCAACGCCAGTTTGCTCGTCGGGTCCAGCTGTCGCGGCACTGGGAAGGCATGGTGCCGAGTTTGGGCTCGATGCCCGCCGCTTATTGAACAATAGTGCCATTCAAGCGGCTGGACACCGACCTTCAGCCAAAAAGGCATTGTCGAGTAACGACCTCCGGCCTAAGCACGGTCACGCGACGAATCCGCGAAAATCTTTGCGATGCAACCAGGGGCATGAGGTGCCCCTCAACTATTTGATATTTGAGCAGAGGTATTCACATTCGCCTCTCAGTGTGTCATCTACCACCGGTAGAGCCATATATCGAAGCACTTCCCGACTGACGTCGCGTCCTGAGTTTAATTTGATCGTTGCATCATGTCGGAAGCTCAGCACAATGTCGATTGCGGGTTGGAAGCACTTGCGCTCTTGTTGCGATTTCATGGAGTTGCAGTCGACAAAGCGCAGATCGAACATCAGCTTGGTGGCGCGCGGGTCAAAATTCCTGAGATGTTGCGTTGCGCTAAGGCGCTTAAGCTGAAAGCTCGGTCCGTTACCGCGGATTGGTCCTATCTTCAGAAGACTCAATTCCCTGCGATCGCCGAGTGCCGGAACAATGACTTCGTCATTCTCGGCAATGTTTCTGACCAGGAAGTTCTAGTTCACGCTCCCTCGGTCGGTCGTCCTCAACTCATGATGCGCTCCGAATTTGAGTCTGAATGGACCGGGCGCATTGTGCTGATGGCGCGGCGCGCCTCACTCAGCGATCTGGCAAGGCGCTTCGATGTCACGTGGTTCCTTCAGGCGATGCACAAGTATCGCCGAATGTTCGTCGAGGTGCTAGCGGCGTCTTTTTTCCTTCAGCTCTTTGCGCTTGCGACACCACTGTTTTTCCAAGTGGTGACGGACAAAGTCTTGGTACATCGGGGCTTCAGTACTCTCGATGTGCTATTTGTTGGTCTTGTGATGGTGTCCGTTTTCGAAGTCGTTCTCAGCGGACTCAGAACGTACGTCTTCGCGCACACCACCAATCGCATCGATGTCGAGTTGGGAGCCCGGCTGTTTCGTCATCTGTCGGCGCTTCCGATCGGATACTTCGAGACCCGACGCACTGGAGATTCGGTCGCGCGCGTTCGCGAACTCGAAAACATCAGGAATTTTCTGACCAGCTCCGCGCTCACGCTGCTGGTCGATTTGTTCTTCACTTTCGTCTTCTTGGCCGTAATGTTCTATTATTCACCATCCCTAACATGGATCGTGATAGGCTCGTTCCCGTTCTACATAGCTGTGTCTGCCGGGGCGGCGCCGATTTTCCATCGTAGACTTGAGGAGAAATTCAATCGGGGGGCCGAGAATCAGGCCTTTCTCGTCGAGTCAGTCAGTGGCATGCAGACGCTTAAGGCTATGGCGGTTGAACCGCAGATGCAGCGGCGTTGGGAAGAGCAGCTTGCTGGATATGTGCAGTCGAGTTTTAAGGTTATATCGCTCGGGAACTGGGCGAGCCAGACAGTACAGCTTATCAGCAAACTCGTCACCGCGCTTACGCTCTACTTTGGCGCCCATCTCGTCATCAACGGAGAACTCACCGTCGGCGAGTTGATCGCATTCAACATGCTGGCTGGCCGTGTGGCACAACCGGTGCTGCGTCTAGCGCAGCTTTGGCAGGACTTTCATCAGGCCCGGATTTCGGTCGCGCGACTTGGCGACATCCTTAATGCCGTTCCCGAGCCGACCTATGATCCGGCACGCGCCGCGCTGCCGAAAATCCGCGGCGACATCGTCATTGATCATGTCAGTTTTCGTTACCGGCTTGACGGGCCGGAAGTTCTGCAGGACGTGAGCATCAGCGTTCCGGCCGGCCAGGTCGTCG
>Ga0307509_10003989_pt1 | contig 21735 bp, 20 predicted proteins | sample 10_EM_MG_FD_202245 | JGI IMG/M metagenome (GOLD analysis project Ga0307509, IMG submission 202245) | Populus trichocarpa ectomycorrhiza microbial communities from riparian zone in the Pacific Northwest, United States - 10_EM | ecosystem: Host-associated > Plants > Roots > Unclassified | place... | reverse complement strand
CCAACGGCCAGATCATGGCCTGGATGATGGACACGTACTCGATGAACACCGGCACCACCGCCACCGGCGTCGTCACCGGCAAGCCGCTGCACCTGGGCGGCTCGCTCGGGCGCGTCAAGGCGACCGGCCGCGGCGTCTTCGTGACCGGCCGCGAAGCCGCGCGGCGCCTCGGCCTCAACCTCGAAGGCGTGCGCATCGCGGTGCAGGGCATGGGCAATGTCGGCGGCTCGGCGGCCGAGCTGTTCGTGCAGGCCGGCGCCAAGCTGGTTGCGGTGCAGGACCACACCGGCACGCTCGTGAACCCCAAGGGCTTCGACATCGCCGACACGATGGAAACGCTCAAGCGCGACGGCGGCATCGGCAAGTACCAAGGCGCCGAGCGCATCGCCGACGAAGAGTTCTGGGATGTCGATTGCGACATCCTGATCCCGGCCGCGCTCGAGTCGCAGATCACCGCGGCGCGCGCGAACCGCATCAAGGCCAAGCTCGTCCTCGAAGGCGCGAACGGCCCGACCCTGCCCGATGCCGACGACGTGCTCGCGTCGCGCGGCGTGCTCGTCGTGCCCGACGTGATCTGCAACGCCGGCGGCGTGACCGTCAGCTACTTCGAGTGGGTGCAGGACTTCAGCAGCTTCTTCTGGAGCGAGGACGAGATCAACGTGCGCCTCGACAAGATCATGGTCGACGCGCTGAAGAAGATCTGGGACACCGCCGACCGTCACAAGATCAGCCTGCGCACCGCGACCTTCGCGGTGGCATGCGAGCGCATCCTGATCGCGCGCGAAGAGCGCGGCCTGTACCCCTGATCCGTGCCGCCGAAGGCCCGCTGATCGGGCCCTCTTGAAATCTTTTCGGCACGCCAATATGTCTCTTTCGACAGCGACGCGGCCCGGCGCTGCGGTCGCTGTTCGTGTTCCACGAACCGATCGAAAGGAGATTTGGCCATGTATGAATCGTTGTTCAGTTTCCCCGGCGCGTTTGAAGGCGATTTCCAGCGCTTGCGCCACGAACTCGACGACCTGTTCGGCGCCGTCGGCATGCCCACCGGCATCCGCGCGGTGGCGCCCGGGACCTTCCCGGCGATCAATGTCGGCAACCTGCCGCAGAGCCTCGAGGTCTACGCGTTCGCCCCCGGCATCGACGCCGCCAAGATCGAGGTGACCGTCGACCGCGGCGTGCTCACGCTGGCCGGCGAACGCCCGTCGACACTGCCCGGCGACAACACGAAAGTGAACGTCTACAGCCGCGAACGGCCGAGCGGGCGCTTCCGCCGCGCCATCAGCCTGCCGGACGACACCGACCCCGCCAAGGTCCAGGCGACCTACCGCGACGGCGTGCTGCACATCAGCGTCGCGCGCCGCGACGCGCCGGTGCCGACGCGCATCGCGATCCAGTGACAACCCTCGCAGACAGGAGAACCCGTCATGAACAAGGACAAGGAACTGACCACCACCCCGAGCACCTCGCCCGCCACGACCCGTGACGCCGCGGCCGACAGCCGCTTCGTCGTGCCGCGCGTCGACGTGCTCGAAGACGAAACCGGCATCACCTTGCTCGCCGACCTGCCCGGCGTGCCGCGCGAGCACCTGGAGCTGAAGGTCGAGGGCGACACCTTGCTCGTCGAAGGCGTCGTCGCGACGCCGATGCCGCACGAGCTGAAGTCGGTCTATGCCGAGGTGCGCGTGCCGCGCTATCGCCGCAGCTTCACGCTGAGCCGCGAGCTCGACGCCGGCCGCATCGAGGCGAACCTGAAGGACGGCGTGCTGAACCTGCGCATCCCGAAGCAGGAGCACGCGCGGCCGCGGCGCATCGACGTGCGCGCCGGCTGAATCACGCCGCCACCGCGAACGCGAGCGCCGTTCCGGCGAACACCGCGAAGCCGACCCAGTGGTTCAGCCGGAACGCGCGGAAACAGCCGTCGCGTGAGCGGTCGCGTATCAGCGTGAAGTGCCAGCCGGCGATGGCCGCGGCGGCGGCCAGGCCGACGAAGTACGGCCACGCCAGGTGGCGCTGCGCGCCGAGCACGCCCCAGATCGCGATGAAGACGCCGTAGAACAGCATCACGCCGGCCACGTCGAAGCGGCCGAGCGTGATCGCCGAGGTCTTGATGCCGATCTTCAGGTCGTCGTCGCGGTCCACCATCGCGTACTCGGTGTCGTAGGCCAGCACCCAGAACAGGTTGCCGATCAGCAGCCCCCAGGCAAGCGCCGGCACCTCGCCCTGCACCGCCGCGAACGCCATCGGGATGCCGAAGCTGAACGCGACGCCCAGCACCGCCTGCGGCATAGCGAAGAAGCGCTTCGTGAACGGGTAGAAGAGGCTGATCGCGAGCGCCGCGACGCTCCATGCGATCGTCGCGACGTTGGTGGTGAGCACGAGCCCGAACGCGAGCAGCGCGAGCCCGGCGCCGAGCCACAAGGCCTCGCGCACGCTCACCGCGCCGCTCGTCACCGGCCGCTGCGCGGTACGCTTCACGTGCTTGTCGAAGTCGCGGTCGGCCACGTCGTTGACGGCACACCCGGCGCTGCGCATCAGAAAAGTGCCGAGCACGAACACGACGAGCAGGTGCCAGCCCGGGAAACCGCGCGCCGCGATCCACAGCGCGGCCAGCGTGGGCCACAGCAGCAGGTAGGTGCCGGCCGGGCGGTCCCAGCGGATGAGGGCGAGGTACACGCGCAAACGCGATTCGGTGGTGGCGACGGACGACATGCCCGCGATTGTGTCGCGGCCGGCGCTTGGCAGCGCTGCCGCGTCGTGCCATGCTCGTCGGTCCACGCAGCAGGAGGCGACGATGATCACCCTCACGCGACGCCACGCCATCCAGGTGGTGGGTGCGGTCGCGGCCGCGCCATGGTCCCAGCACGCGCAAGCCGCGACGATGCAGTCATGGTCGCTGCGAGCCGAGCAGCGCACCGGCATCCACGACGCGGCACCGGCGCCCGACGGTGGTGTGTGGTTCACCGCGCAGCGCAGCGGCCACCTCGGCTGGCTTGACCCGAAGACCGGTCGCACCGAGCTGGTCGCGCTCGGTGCCGGTTCGGCACCGCACGGCGTGATCCAGGGGCCCGACCAGGCCGCGTGGATCACCGATGGCGGGCTCAACGCGATCGTGCGCGTCGGCTGGCCGGACCGCGCGGTGCGCGCCTTCCCGCTGCCGGCGGGCTCGCCGAACGCCAATCTCAACACCGCGAGCTTTGCGCCCGATGGCACGCTGTGGTTCACCGGGCAGGGCGGTGTCGTCGGCCACCTGGTGCCCCGCACCGGCGTGGTCACTGTGCGCGACGCGCCGAAGGGCCGCGGCCCCTACGGCATTTGCACCACGCCGGGCGGCGATGTCTGGTGGTGCTCGCTCGCTGGCTCGTTCATCGCGCGCATCGACCAGCGCAGCGGCGAGTCCACCGTGGTCGAGCCGCCCACGCCGAACCAGGGCGCGCGCCGTGTCTGGAGCGACAGTCGCGGCCGGATCTGGGTCAGCGAGTGGCTGAGCGGCAACCTGTCGGTGCACGACCCGGCGACCAAGGCCTGGCACGGCTGGCGCGTGCCCGGCCCCGAACCGAAGCCGTACGCTGTCTACGTGGACGAGCACGACAAGGTCTGGGTCAGCGACTTCGGCGGCAACGCGGTGTGGCGCTTCGACCCGCAGAGCGAGCAATTCGAGCGCTTCGGCTTCCCACGCGAGGCCGCCGGCGTGCGCCAGATCCTGGGGCGCCGCGGCGAGGTGTGGCTGCCCGAGAGCGGCACGGAGCACCTCTCGGTGATCCGCATCTGAGCCCCTGAGTCAGCGGGCGTCCATCACGACGCGGCCGAACGCGTTGCGCCCTTCGATCCAGGCGTGTGCCTGCGCCGCCTCGGCGAGCGGGAAGCTGCGGTCAATGACGACGCGCAGCTCGCCACTGGCCACGCGCTGCAGGCACTCGCCGACCAGCGCGTGCGCGCGCGGGTACTCGTTCTGCAACGCGGTCGCGAACAGCACGCCGTGCAGCGTGTTGTTCTTCGCCCAGAGCGAGAACGCGTTGACCGCCGAGCCGCCGCGCCCGGCGATGCCCACGCTGACCAGCCGGCCGCGCCAGCCCAGCACCTTGACGCTGTCGGCCAGCGTCTTGCCGCCGACGCTGTCGACGACCACGTCGACGCCGCGCTTGGCCGTCAGTGCCAGCACCTCGGCGACGAAGTCCTGCTCGACGTAGTTGATGCCGTGGTCGAGGCCGAAGCCCTTCAGCCGGGCCAGTTTCTCGGAACTCGACGCGGTCGCGATCACGGTCGCGCCAGCTTTCTTCGCCAGCTGGATCGCCGCCATGCCGACACCGCCGGCGCCAGCGTGGATCAGCACCGTCTGACCGGTCTTCAGACCGCCGGCGTTGAACAAGCAGTCGTGGGCGGTCGCGAACGCAACCGGCACGCAGGCGGCATCGGCGGTGGACAAGCCGTCGGGGATGGCCCAGACCATGGCCGCGGGCACGGCGCGCTGCTGCGCGTGCGAGCCGTTGGCGTTGAGCGTCACGACGCGTTCGCCCAGCGTGCGGCCCTTCACCTTCGCGCCGATCGCGCGCACCGTGCCGGCCGCGATGTAGCCGACCACATGGGCCGCGCTCAGCGGCGGCGTCATCAGGCGCGCGAGCAGGTCGCCGCCCTCGATGCTGACGGTCTCGACATCGATGGCGATGCCGTCATCGGCGCACACCGGATCGGGCAGGTCTTCGTAGACCAGTTCTTCGGGGCCACCGTTGCGGTGGATCACGGCTGCTTTCATGGGTCTTCTCCGGAACACAGTGGGCCACCGAGGAAGCCCGGCGATCGTCGGCACGGATTGTCTCGCGACGTGGCAGCGCGCGATGTCACTGCGGCGACCGCAGAGCCTTCAGTCGATCGAGCTTGCCGGCGTACAGGTCGTGGTCCTTGCGCGTGGTGCTGACCTCCATCGCGCGCGTCAGGTGCACCGTCGCGTGGTCGGCGTCGTTCAGCTCCATGTAGCTCACCGCGAGCCAGTACTCGAACTCGTGGTGATACGGTGCGCGCGCCACCTCCTTGGCGAACAATCGACGCGCGTCCTGAACCCGCCCCGCGTGCAGCGCGGCCATGCCTTCGCGGAAGTAGCTGAACGGTGGGTGCGGATCGAGCGACGCGAGGCGCTGCGCGAGCCCGTCGGCCTCGGCGGTGCGGCCCAGGTCGCGCAGCGCGAGAACGCGGTTCGACAGCGCGTTGACGTTGTCCGGTTCGCGGTCGGTGACGCGGCGCAGCGCCTGTTCGGACCACTCGGCGTGGTGGCGCGTGCGGTAGACCACGCCCAGCGTGATGTAAGCGCCCAGCAGCTCCGGGTCGCTGCGCAGGGCTTCGCGTGCCCACCAGTAGGCGTCGTCGACCTGGCCTTGCGTCAGCGACTCGACGGCCCGGTTGTTCAGGTACATCGCAACCACGGTGCGCTCGTCGATCGAGACGGTGAGCAGCCTGCTGGCGTCGGCCGGTGGCAGGAAATCGATGACCAGCGGACCGGCGGTGGACTTCGAGAATCCGCCCGAGTCCAGCGCTTCTTCCAGCACCAGATTGACATGCCCGATCGAGATGTACAGGTCGTCGGCGCGGTTCCAGGCTTCCGCGCCGACCACGGTCTGGTAGCGCACCCGCAGCCCCAGCTCTTTTGCGAAGGCCGAGGTCATCATGACCAGCGCCAGGCAGTTTCCCGAGCGCGCTTCGAAGGTCTGCGCCGCGGTGCGCGTCATCGCCGCGTCGTACTCGAGCTTCAGGTCGCCGCGGTACAGCGCGTCGATGAGCTGGCGGCGTCTATCCACCGGCCGCAACCGGCTGATGGACTTGACCGCGAGGTAGCTGCGCATCGCGGGGCTGATCGCGAGCGCGTCGTCGGGGGCGATGGGCGCCGACGGCGGGCTGAACAGCTCGTCGTGGAACAGGCTCGCGGCGGGCGGCATGGGCGGCGTGCTGGCGCACCCGACGAGCAGCACCGAGATGAACAGGGCGATCAAGGCCTTCATGGCGCCTCCTCGAACGAGACGCCCATCGTAGGCCTATGTGCGGCGCGCGTCAGCCTATGGTTTGCCAGCCGTCAGCCGTCGAGCTGCTTCTGGAACACCAGCCCGGCGTGCTCGCGCAGCGCGTGGAACCTGATCTTGGGCCAGTTCGCCTCGATCGCGCGCAATTCGGGCGCGTACTCGACCAGCACCGTCGGCGCGTCGACCGCATCGAACGCGACGCGGTGCGCGTTGCCGTCGATGAAGCGCTGCAGCTCCTTCGGATCGTCGCAGGTCACCCAGCGCGCGACCTGGAAGCGGCTCGGGGTGATGCGCGCCTTCACGCCATACTCGTGCTCGAGCCGGTGCGCGACGACTTCGAACTGCAGCTGCCCGACCGCGCCCAGCAGCAGCAGCGACGAGGCCACCGGCCGGAACACCTGGATCGCCCCCTCCTCGCCGAGCTGGATCAGCCCGGCCTTCAGCTGCTTGGTGCGCAGCGGGTCGGCCACCTCGACGGTGCGGAACATTTCCGGCGCGAAGAACGGCAGCCCGGTGTACTGCAGCGTCTCGCCTTCGGTCAGCGTGTCGCCGAGCTGCAGCACGCCGTGGTTGGGGATGCCGATGATGTCGCCGGCAAAGGCCTCGTCGAGCAGTTCGCGGCGCTGGCTCAGGAACGACACCACCGTGTTCGGCCTCATCTCCTTGCCCGAGCGCGAGACCTTGATGCGCATGCCGCGCTTGAAGTGACCGCTGGCCACGCGCACGAACGCGATGCGGTCGCGGTGGGCCGGGTCCATGTTGGCCTGGATCTTGAACACGACACCGGTGAGCTTGGGCTCGTCCGGCTGCACGACACGCTGGATCGCGGTGCGCGCGCCCGGTGCCGGCGCCAGGTCGACGAGCGCGTCCAGCACCTCCTGCACGCCGAAGTTGTTGACGGCCGAACCGAAGAACATCGGCGTCTGGTGGCCGGTGAGAAAGGCCTCGCGGTCGAACGCCGGCGCGGCGTCGCGCAGCAGCTCGATCTCGCCCTTCGACTGCGCGTACTGCATGCCGAAGCGCGCCGGATACGCCGGGTTGTCCAGTCCGTCGAGGAACTCCTCGCCGTTGTTCGCCTCCGCACCGCCGAACAGCCGCATGCGTTTCTCGCGCAGGTCCATCACGCCGTGGAAGGCCTTGCCCATGCCGACCGGCCAGGTGAAGGGCACGACCTCCATGCCCAGCTCGCGCTCGATCTCGTCCATCAGCGCCATCGGCTCCTGCACCTCGCGGTCCATCTTGTTCACGAAGGTCAGGATGGGCGTGTTGCGCGCGCGGCAGACCTGCAGCAGGCGCCGCGTCTGCGGCTCGACGCCGTTGGCCGCGTCGATCACCATCAGCGCCGCGTCGACGGCGGTCAGCACGCGGTAGGTGTCCTCCGAGAAGTCCTGGTGGCCCGGCGTGTCGAGCAGGTTGATGACGCAGTCGCGGTACTCCATCTGCATCACGCTGGACGCGACCGAGATGCCGCGCTGCTTCTCGATCTCCATCCAGTCGGAGGTCGCATGGCGGGTGGCCTTGCGCGCCTTCACCGAGCCGGCGATCTGGATCGCGCCGCTGAACAGCAGCAGTTTTTCCGTCAGCGTGGTCTTGCCCGCGTCGGGGTGCGAAATGATCGCGAAGGTGCGGCGACGGCGGACGTGTGGCGTGAGGTCAGACATCCGCCAATTATCGACTGCTGCGCTGCAGCAGCAGGTCGGCGATCACCGGCCGGTGTTCCGATGCTTGCCAGCCGCCCGGGAAGGCATCGGTGACGCCGATCTCGTCGCTGACCAGGATGTGGTCGATGCGCAAGAACGAGATGCCGACGCGCAGCGCGTGGCCGTGGGTGTAGCCGTAGCCCCAGCCGGCGCTCGCGAACGCATCGCGCAGGCCACGGTCGAGCAGCCGGCGGACCACCGGCGAGGCCTGCGACGCGTTCAGGTCGCCGGCCAGGATCAACGGCCGGGTGCGTGCGCCGACGTCGGCGGCCAGCTTGCTCGCCTGCACCAGCCGGTCGGCGAAGTTCTGCTGCCAGTCGTCGATGCCGTCGACCGGCTCGCGCCGCGTCGCGTTGAGGCCGCGGCGCGGCGACAGCAGGTGTGCGGTGAGCAGGTCGATGTCGCGGCCGTGGACGGTGACGATGCAGCGCGCGTAGCCGAACCGGTTGCCGCGGAACGCGATGTCACCCGGTCGGCACTCGCGCAGCGGAAAACGGCTGACGACGATGTACTGGCCCTGCGCGTAGACGCTGCGACCGACGAACAGACTGGCCAGCAGCGCAGGGGAGCGTTGTCGACGCTCGGCCAACTCGCCGGCGTCCTGCATCACCAGGATGTCTGGGGCGTGCAGCGCCACTTCGCGCTCGATCCCATCGAACGCCGCGGCGCCCGGCCCGGCCAGGTAGGCCTTGATGTTGTACGTCATCACGCGCAGCGGCTCGGTACCGGTGTCGGCGCGGCCCCACACGAAGCCCATGACCACCGTCGCGACGAGCGCGACGCCCAGTCCCGCGGCGAGACGCCAGGCCCGCGTCAACAACGACGACAACGCGACGGCCGCGAGCGCCGGCAGCAGGTAGGCCGGGTAGGGCACGTACTGCAGCAACTCCAGCCACCACGTGCTCATCGCCTCGACCGAATAGGCGATGGCCTGCGACACCGCGAGCAGCAGGGTGACGGCCACCGCGATGCGCGCGACCCATTGCAGCGCGCCGCGCAGACGACCCGAGCGCGTGACGACAGGCCTCAAGCGGTGGCGTCTGGCAGAAACGGCCGCACGACCGCGAGCAGCCGCTCGACGTAGGCGTCCTTCTCGCCCACCGGCGCGGCGTAGTGCAGCGCCTGCGCCGCCGCGTCGAGGCCGGCGCCGCGCGCCATCATCCACGCGGCCAGGTACTGCGCCGACAGGCAGCCGCCCGCGGTGGCGATCGGGCCGCGCGCGTGGAACGGCGCGTCTTCGACGCGCACGCCGGCCTGAACCAGCCAGGGTTTGGTCGTCAGGTCGGTGCAGGCCGGCATGTCGGCCAGCAGGCCCAGGCGCGCGAGCAACAGCGCGCCCGAGCACTGCGCGCCGATCAGCTGGCGCAGCGGGTCGAGCTGCAGGCGGTCGAGCAGGGCGCTGTTCTCTGCGATCGCGCGGGTGTAGATCCCACTGCCGAAGATGACGGCGTCGGCCGCGTTCGCGAACTCGAGCGGCTGCTGCGCCTGCACCGTCACGCCGTTCATCGACGTGACGTGCGTGCTCGGGCTCGTGATCTCGGCCTTCCAGCCTTTCGCCCCCAGGCGGTTCAGCAGCCCGAGTGCGATGAAGGAGTCGAGCTCGTTGAAGCCGTCGAAAGTGAGGATGGCGACGCGCATGCGGTGCTCGCTACTCTTCGAGCAGCGAGCGCAGCATCCAGGCGGTTTGCTCGTGGACGGTCAGGCGTTGCGTCAGCAGGTCGGCGGTCGGCTCGTCGCCGGCCTTGTCGGCGAGCGGGAAGATGCCGCGTGCGGTGCGCGCCACGGCCTCGTGCCCTTCAACCAGGATGCGCACCATTTCGAGCGCCTTGGGCGGCGTCGCCGGTGCGTCCTTGATCGACGCGAGCGCACCGAACTGCGCGTACGAACCCGGCGCCGCGTGGCCCAGCGAGCGGATGCGCTCGGCCACCGGGTCGACCGCGTTCCACAGCTCGGTGTACTGCGTCATGAACATCAGGTGCAGCGTATTGAACATCGGCCCTGTCACGTTCCAGTGGAAGTTGTGCGTGGTCAGGTACAGCGTGTAGGTGTCGGCCAGCAGCCGGCTCAGACCGGCGGCGATGGCGCCGCGGTCTTTCTCGCTGATGCCGATGTTGATGGTCGAACCCCGCGCCGCGGGGGCGGACTTTTCTTTCTTGGCCATGGCGAACTCCTTGGGCGACAGATCACGCAACTGTAGCGAAGCGGCGTGACCTGTCGGAACCGCGGTCGAAATCAGAGCAGGTCGTAGCGGTCCAGGTTCATCACCTTGGCCCAGGCCGCCACGAAGTCGCGCACGAACACCTGCTGCGCGTCGCTGCTGGCATAGACCTCGGCCAGAGCACGCAGCTGCGAATTCGAACCGAACACCAGGTCGACGACGGTGCCCGTCCACTTGAGCTCGCCGGTCGCGCGGTCGCGCCCTTCCAGCACGCCGGCGTCGGTGGCGGACTTCTTCCAGGCTGTGCGCATGTCGAGCAGGTTGACGAAGAAGTCGTTCGTCAGCGCCTCGGGCCGCTTCGTGAAGACGCCATGGCTGGTTTTGCCGGCGTTCGCGTTCAGGGCGCGCAGGCCGCCCACCAGCACCGTCATCTCGGGCGCGGTCAGCGTCAGCAGGTTGGCCTTGTCGACCAGCAGTTCGGCGGCCGAGCCCTCGAGTCCCTTGCGCAAGTAATTGCGGAAACCGTCGGCGACCGGCTCCAGCACCGCGAACGAGTGTGCATCGGTCTGCGCCTGCGACGCGTCGGTGCGACCCGGCGCGAATGGCACGGTCACCTCGACGCCGGCTTTCTTCGCCGCGGCCTCGACGGCAGCACTGCCACCGAGCACGATCAGGTCGGCCAGCGAGATCTTCTTGCCGCCGGGGGCCGCGCCGTTGAAGTCCTTCTGGACCGCCTCGAGCACGTGCAACACGCGCGCCAGCTCGGCCGGCTGGTTCACGTCCCAGTCCTTTTGCGGCGCGAGGCGAATGCGCGCGCCGTTGGCGCCGCCGCGCTTGTCGCTGCCGCGAAACGTGGACGCCGACGCCCACGCCGTCGTGACCAGCTGCGAGATCGACAGGCCGGAAGCCAAGACCTTGGCCTTCAGCGCCGCGATGTCCTGCGCATCGACGAGCGGGTGGTCGACCGCGGGCACCGGGTCCTGCCAGATCAGTTCTTCCTTCGGCACCAGCGGGCCCAGGTAGCGGGCGATCGGCCCCATGTCGCGGTGCGTCAGCTTGAACCAGGCGCGCGCGAACGCGTCGGCGAACGCCTGCGGGTTCGCCATGAAGCGGCGCGAGATCTTCTCGTAGGCCGGGTCCATGCGCATCGCCATGTCGGCGGTCGACATCATCGGCGCGTGGCGTTGGGCCGGGTCGTGGGCGTCCGGCACGGTGCCGGCACCGGCGCCGCCCTTGGGCTTCCACTGGTGCGCGCCGGCGGGGCTCTTGGTCAGCTCCCACTCGTAGCCGAACAGGGTTTCGAAGTAGCCGTTGTCCCACTGGATCGGGTTGGGCGTCCAGGCGCCTTCCAGGCCGCTGGTGAAGGCATGCACGCCCTTGCCGGTGCCGAAGCTGTTGATCCAGCCCAGGCCTTGCTCCTCGATGCCGGCACCCTCGGGCTCCGGACCGACGACCGCATCGGCAGCGCCGTGCGTCTTGCCGAAGGTGTGGCCACCGGCGGTGAGCGCGACGGTCTCTTCGTCGTTCATCGCCATGCGGGCGAAGGTCTCACGGATGTCGCGCGCCGAGCCCAGCGGGTCGGGCTGGCCTTCCGGGCCTTCCGGGTTCACGTAGATCAGGCCCATCGTGGTGGCACTCAGCGGGTTGGCGAGCTCGCGGTCACCGGCATAGCGCTTGTCGGTGCCCATCCACTTGGTTTCGGCGCCCCAGTAGATGTCTTCTTCCGGCTCCCAGATGTCCGGGCGGCCGCCGCCGAAGCCGAAGGTCTGGAAGCCCATCGACTCGAGCGCGACGTTGCCCGTCAGGATGAACAGGTCGGCCCAGGACAGCTTCTTGCCGTACTTCTGCTTGATCGGCCACAGCAGGCGGCGCGCCTTGTCGAGGTTGCCGTTGTCCGGCCAGCTGTTGAGCGGCGCGAAACGCTGCGAGCCCGAGCCCGCGCCACCGCGGCCGTCGGCGGTGCGGTAGGTGCCCGCGGCATGCCAGGCCATGCGGATGAAGAACGGGCCGTAGTGCCCGTAGTCGGCCGGCCACCAGTCCTGCGAGTCGGTCATCAGGGCATGCAGGTCGTCGGTCACCGCCTTCAGGTCCAGGCTCTTGAACTCCTTGGCGTAGTCGAACGTCGCGTCCATCGGGTTGGAGCGTGGCGACTGGTGCTGCAAGGGCTTCAGGTTCAGCTGGTTCGGCCACCAGTCGGTATTCGTCGTGGCTTTGGGCTTGGGTTGGCTGGCGCCGCCGGTGAACGGGCATTTGGCTTCGGTGGTCATGGTTCTGTCCTTTGCTGGCAATGACTGCGGGTCGCGAGGTGGGGCTGCGGAGAACTGCAGTCTACGAAAGCGAAATAGTCAGTACAAATTGATGTCTCCTATCTGATAGATAGGCACGATTGCCTGGCATCGTCCATTTGCTCACCCCGGCCCCTCCTGCCGCAGGCTGTTGCCCAGCGCCGTCTTGCGCACGATCACGGCGAACGAATGCACCGGCGCCGCTTTCTCGGCGCCCTGCCGCCACAGCATGCCGGGCGTGCGGATTGGCGTCGGGCTCTCGATCGGGATCATCTGCAGCCCGCTCATCGCGGCCGGCACCGCGTTGATCGCGACGATCGCACCGATCTGCATGCGCAGCACCAGGCCTAGCATCGGCGCGATCGTCGACATCTCGACCACGACGACGGGCTCGGCGCCGCTGGCCTTGAAGCACTCGTCCAACATCGTCCGGGTCGAGAAGTAGTCGGGCATCAGCACCAGCTGCTGCTGGTGCAGCTCGACCATGCGGATGCGCTTGCGGCCCGCGAGCGGGTGCGTATCCGACACCACCAGCACCATCTCCTCGTTGTAAAGCGGCTCGAACCACAGGTCGGTCGGGCCGTTGGGCCGGTAGGCGATGCCGATGTCGAGCTCGCCGGCGTGCAGCTTCGCGCCGATCTGGTCGGCCGAGAGTTCGTCCACGCGCACGCGCACGGTCGGGTGGCGCGCCAGAAACTGCGCGACGCATTCGGGGATCAGCCCGATGTTGAAGGTGTGCGTGGCGCCGATGCGCACCTCACCGGTCAAGCCGCCGCCGCCGGGCTTGAGCATCGCGATGCCCTGATCCACCTCCTTCAGCGCGCGGTTCGCGAACGCCAGAAACAGCTCGCCGGCTTCGGTCGTCACGACCTTCTTGCCGATGCGGTCGAACAGCGGCTGGCCGACCTCGTCCTCGAGCTGGCGGATCTGGTGCGACAGCGTCGACTGGGTCACGTGAACGCGGTCTGCCGCCTTCGTGAAGCTCAGGTACTCGGCCAGCGCCACGAAGTAGCGAAGATGCCTCAGCTCCATGAAAACCCCCATGTCGAATCGATGACATCGATCATATCGATGTGAATTCACCATTTCCGTGCGAGCGGTGATCTCCCTAAGCTTCGCGTCCAACGGATGCCCAAGCCGCAGCCCGCCGAGACAACGGAGACAGCGATGTCCGAATACAACCAGGAAAAGCTGACGCAGGACGTGCTCGCCGCGTTCGCCCACACCCCCGATCCGCGCCTGCGCGAATTGATGACGGCACTGGTCAAGCATGTGCACGCCTTCGCCCGCGAGGTCGACCTGACACCCGATGAATGGCTGGCCGGCCTGAAGTTTCTCGACGCGATCGGCCAGATCTCGACCGAGCGCCGCCCCGAGTTCATCCTGCTGTCCGACACCTTGGGGCTGTCGATGATGGTCGTGGCCTTGCAGCAGGCGCGCGCAAGCGCGGGCGCCAAGGGCGCGACGCCGGCGACCGAGGCCACCGTCGAAGGCCCGTTCTACTGGCCCGGCGCGCCCGACCTGCCGCTGGGCAGCGACATCGGCGAAGGCGTGCCCGGCGAGCCGGCGTTCTACATGGGCCGCGTCACCGACCTGAACGGCCAGCCGCTCGCCGGTGCGCTGCTCGACGTCTGGTCGGGCGACGGCGACGGCAAGTACGACGTGCAGCTCTCACCCGAGCCGGTGATGAAGGCGCGCGGGCGCTTTCGCACCGACGCCGAGGGCCGCTACTGGTTCTGGTCCATCCTGCCGACTTACTACCCCATCCCCGACGACGGCCCGGTCGGCGTGATGATGCGCGCGACCGACCGCAGTATCTTCCGCCCCGGCCACATCCACATGCAGGTCTCGGCGCCCGGCCACGTGATGCTGACGACGCACGTGTTCGTCGCCGGCAGCCCGCACATCGACGAGGACGCGGTGTTCGGCAAGCGCGACAGCCTGGTCGTCGACTTCGACCACCACCCGCCGGGCAAGGCCCCGGACGGGCGCCAGATGAGCAAGCCCTATCACTCGGCGAGCTACGACTTCCGCCTGGTGCCGACGCCGGCAGCCTGAAGCCCTCCCCCTTTTTCCGCAGGACTCTCTCCATGAAGATCGGCAAGGCCACCGTGCCGCGCACGTCCATCTGCACGTCGGACGAACACACCATCGTCGTCCGCGGCCGCGATTTGTCCAAGGACTTGATCGGCAAGGTCTCGTTCGTCGAGCACTTCTTCCTGCTGCTCACCGGCCAACCGCCCACGGCCGGTCAAGCGGCCGTGCTGAACGCGACGCTGGTCGCGATCGCCGAGCACGGCCTCGTGCCCAGCGTGCAGGCCGCACGCATGACCTTCGCTGCAGCGCCCGATGCGATGCAGGGCGCGGTCGCGGCCGGCATCCTCGGCTGCGGCTCGGTCGTGCTGGGCTCGTCGGAAACGGCCGGCCGCATGTTCAGCGAAATCGACGCGCAGGTGCAATGCGGTGTGGCATTGAACACGGCCGCCCTCGCCGTGATGCAGGCCTGGCGCGCGGCGGGCAGGTCCATCCCCGGCTACGGCCACCCGCTGCACAAGGAGCGCGACGAGCGTGTCGGCGCACTGTTCGACGTGGCCTACCAGGCCGGCACCGACCTGCGCTTCGTCGCGATCGCCGAGGCGGTCGAGGCGCAGCTGCCGCAGGTGCTCAAGAAAGACCTGAAGCTCAACGTCTCGGGCGCCATCCCCGCGGTGCTGCTGGGCGCGGGCTTCCCGGTGCAGGCGCTCAAGGGCGTGCCCATCCTCGCGCGCACCGCGGGGCTGATCGCCCACATGTACGAGGAAATCCAGCAGCCCATCGGCTTCGCACTGTCGTATCAGGCGACGCGCGAGATGGTCTACGAAGGCGACCTTCCGCCCGGGTTCGGCGCACACGCATGAATGGCGTCCTCCAGGGCCTGAAGGTCGTCGAGCAGGGCACGTTCATCACCGGCCCCGCGGCCGGCATGCTGCTGGGCGACCTGGGCGCCGACGTGATCAAGGTCGAGATGCCCCAGACCGGCGACCCGTTCCGCGCGTTCCAGGGCGGCCTGTACAGCCCGCACTTCCAGACCTACAACCGCAACAAGCGCAGCATCACGCTGGACACCAAGAACGCGGACGACCGCGCGGTGTTCGATGCGCTGATCCTTGAGGCCGACGTCTACATCCAGAACTTCCGCCCCGGCGTGGCCGACAAGCTCGGCGCCGGCGAGGCCCGCCTGCGCGCGCTGAACCCCAAGCTGGTCTACTGCTCGATCAGCGGATTCGGCGCCACCGGCCCGGCCGCGAACCGCCCGGCGTACGACACCGTCGCGCAGGCCGCGAGCGGTTTCCTGAACCTGCTCATCAACCCCGAGAACCCACGCGTCGTCGGCCCCGCGATCGCCGATTCGCTGACCGGCTTCTACGCCGCCTATGGCGTGATGGGCGCGCTGTTCGAGCGCAGCCGCACCGGCGTCGGCCGCACCGTCGAGGTCTCGATGCTGGAGGCGATGGCCCACTTCAACCTCGACGCGTTCACGCACTTCTTCCAGGCGAACGAGGTGATGGGGCCGTACAGCCGGCCCAGCGTGTCGCAGTCCTACGTGCTCGAGTGCGGTGACGGCAAATGGATCGCGCTGCACATGTCCTCGCCCGAAAAATTCTGGCAGGGCCTGGCGACCGCGATCGAGCAGCCCGACCTGTTCACCGACGTGCGTTTCGCAACACGCGACGCGCGCATCGCGAACCAGGAAACGCTGATCGCGCTGCTCGGCGAGCGCTTCAAGCGCCGCACCCGCGACGAGTGGTGCGCGCGCCTGCAGGCCGAGGACGTGCCGCACGCACCGATGTACGACACCAGCGAGGCCTTGAACGATCCGCAAGCCATCCACCTGCAGATGACGACGCAGGCGATGCACCCGGTGATGGGCCTGTTCCGCACCGTGCGCTCGCCGGTCTCGTTCGACGGCCAGCGCGCGCTCGACGTGCGGCCGCCGCCGATGCTGGGCGAGCACAACGACGAGATCCGCGCGTCCCTGAACCGCTCGCCCGCCGGAGCCCGCGCATGAACCGCCGCCACCTCGTCGCCAGCGTGCTGCTGACGCTCGCCAACGCGACACACGCCCAAGACGCCCCGCTCAAGATGGTCGTGCCTTTCGGCCCCGGCACGACGACCGACACCGTCGCGCGCGTCGTCGCCGAAGCACTGGGCAAGAACCTGAAGCAGACCGTGATCGTCGACAACCGCGCCGGAGCCGGCGGCTCGGTCGGCAGCGACCAGGTCGCGAAGGCGCCCGCCGACGGCAAGACGCTGGTGATGGGCACGGTCGGCACGCACGCGATCAACGCCGCGCTGTTCCGCAAGCTGCCCTACGACACGCTGCGCGATTTCGCGCCGGTCGCCTTCGTCGGCTACACGCCGACGTTGCTGGTGGTCGGCGCGAACTCGCCCGCCAAGTCGCTGAAGGACCTGGCCGCGCTCGCCGCCCGCCCCGAGGGCGTGACCTTCGCGTCGGCCGGCAACGGCACCTCGGGCCACCTCGCCGGCGAGCTGCTGGCGCAGCGCCTGGGCGGCCGCATGATCCACGTGCCCTACAAGGAAGGCGCGGTCGCGATGACCAGCGTGATGGCCGTCCAGGCCGACTTCATGTTCTACCACCCGGCCGCCGTGATGCCGCAGATCAAGGCCGGCAAGCTGCGCGCGCTGGCGGCCAGCGGCGCGGTGCGCAGCGCGGCCGCGAGCGACGTGCCAACCTTGATGGAACAAGGCATCAAGGACTTCGACCTGGTCGCGTGGTTCATGCTGTACGCGCCTGCGGCCACGCCGCCGGCCGTGCTCGCGCAACTCCGCAGCGCCAGCGCCGCCGCGCTGGCCCAGCCCGATGTCGAGACCCGCCTGCGCGAACAAGGCATCGAGCAGCGCGCGATGCGCGCCGACGAGATGGCGCCGTTCAACAAGCTCGAGCTCGTCAAATGGGCCGAGCTCGTGAAGCGCTCGGGCGCACAGGTCGACTGATTCACCACAACAACAGATGGAGACAAGCTCGATGAACACCCCCACGACTCTCTCGCGCCGCAGCGCGGTCGCCGCCACGCTGCTCGGCCTGTCAGGCCTGAGCGGCGTTGCCCTCGCGCAGACCGCCGGCGCACCGGTCCGCGTCGGCAGCACGCTCGCGCTGACCGGGCCGCTGTCGGCCACCGCGCAGATCCACAAACTGGTCGGCGACATCTACATCGAGCAGGTCAACAAGCGCGGCGGCTGGCTGGGCCGGCCGGTCGAGTGGATCGTGAAGGACGATCAATCGAAGCCTGATTTGGCACGCACGCTGTACGAGCAGCTCGTCACCGCCGACAAGGTCGACCTGCTGATGGGGCCCTACGCGACCGGCGCGATCCTGTCGGCGATCGGCGTCGCGCAGCGCTACAACAAGGTGCTGGTTCAGCACACGCTGGGCATCCCGTCGCTGGCGAAGTACGACATGACCTTCCCGGCGTGGTCGATCGGCTCCGAGCCGCAGACCACCGTGCCGAACACCGTGTTCGACGCGCTCGCAGCCGGCCCCAAGCCGCCCAAGACCGTTGCGGTCGTGACGAGCAAGTTCCCGTCGATTCAGTTCATGTCGGCCGGCGCGCGCGAGGTGCTGAAGAAGCGCGGCCTGACCGAGGTGCTGTTCCTCGAATGGGACTTCGGCAACCGCGACTTCGGCCCGATCGCCAACCGCATCAAGGACGCCAAGCCCGACTTCGTCTGGGTCGGCGCGATCGGCCTCGAAGGCAACCTGCTGCTCGACGCGATGAAGAAGATCGACTACGCGCCACCGCAGCACTTCTACCTCTACCCGTCGCCCGGCCCGCTGGTTTCGCTGCCCGAGGCGAAGAACGCGCTGTCGGTGACCATCTTCGAAGACCAGCCGCCGTTCACCGCGAACACCGGCGCGGCCGAGTTCGTCAAGCTCTACCGCGAACGCGCGACCAAGGCCGGCCTCGCCGATCCGTCCGTCGAGACGCAAGCCGCGGCCTCGTACACCGCGTGGCAGATCTTGGAGGCCGGCGTCGTCGCGACCAAGAGCCTGGACGACAAGGCCATCGGCACCTGGCTGAAGGCCAACAAGGTCGACACGCTGCAGGGCAAGCTGCGTTTCAACGGCACCGGCAACTTCGGCGACGACCTGATGCGCGTGAAGCAGGTGCAGAACGGCCACTGGGTCGTGGTGTGGCCGAAGGAAGTGACGAACGGCGGCGCGAAGCTGCTCGCCCCCTGATCGCCTGACGCTCAGCTCATGTCGGGTTTCACCTTGCCGAGCGCATCGCTGCTCTCGCAAAGCATCCTCTCGGGCGTCTTCGTCGGCGCGCTGTACGGTTTGATGGGCCTGGGCCTCAGCCTGAGCTGGGGCCTGCTGCGGCTCATCAACCTGGCGCACTTCGCGTTCGCGTTCCTCGCCGCCTACCTCTGCTACCAGATGGCGACGATGGGCGTGGACCCGCTGCTGACGCTGCTCGTCATCGTGCCGGCCTTCTTCGCCATCGGTGCGGGGCTGCACTGGGTGATGGCGCGCTTCAAGGTCACGCCCTTCAACTCGTTGCTGCTGACCTTCGGGCTGATGGGCATCGCCGAGGCCATCATCCAGACCCTCTGGACCGCCGACTTCCGCAAGCTCGAATCGAGCTACGGCGAGATGAAGTTCAAGATCGGCGGGCTGTTCGTGCCCATCCCCGAGTTCATCACGCTGCTGCTCGCGGTCGGCATCTCGCTCGCCGTGTGGGCGGTGCTGCGCTACACCGATCTCGGCAAGGCGATGCGCGCTGCCGCTGAAGACGCGCCCATCGCATCGGCCTTCGGCGTCAACCAGCAACGCAATGCGCTGCTGCTGGCCGGCACCTGCGCCGCGCTCGCCAGCATCGCCGGCGTCTGCCTGGCGCTGAGCTTCACGCTCGCGCCGTCGCAGATGTACGCGTGGATCGGCGTGGTGTTCGCGGCCGTGATGCTGGGCGGCCTGGGCCGCGCGCTCGGGCCGCTGATCGCCGGCACGCTGATCGGCGTCAGCGAGGCCGTCACGATGGCCGTGACCGCGCCGTCGTGGGCGCCCATCGTGTCGTTCACGCTGCTGATCGTGATCCTCGTGTTGCGACCGGGGAAGGCCGCATGAAGCGCACGCCGCTCGTGATCATCGGTGCCGGCGTGCTGCTGGCCTTCGTCCCCAAACTCGGCCTGCCCGCGTTCTACGACTCGCTGCTCTACCTGATGCTGCACTGGATCGTGCTGGCGACCTCGTGGAACATGCTGTCGGGCTACACCGGCTACTTCTCGTTCGGCCATGGCGCGTTCTTCGGCGCCGGGCTGTACACGACGAGCACGCTGCTGTCGCGCTACGACTGGCCGTTTCTGTGGACGCTGCCGGTCGCCGCCGCCGTCGCCGCGCTGCTGGGCGTTGCGCTCGGCGCGGTCGTGTTCCGCGTCAAGGGCGTGCGCGGCGAGCTGTTCGCGTTGCTGACGCTGGCGATCACCTTCGTGATCGGCACCATCGTCGTCAACACGCCGCTGGACGGTGGCAACGGCGTGTCGCTCAGCGCCGTGCCCGTGCCCGCGATCGGGCCGACGCAATCGTCGACCTTCTACCTGCTGGCACTCGCCGCGGCGACGTTGACGATGCTGATCGCGTGGGCGATTTTCGTCTCGAAGTTCGGCGCCGGCCTGTTCGCGATCCACGACGACGAAGACGCGGCCGAGGTCATGGGCGTGCCGACCTACCGCTACAAGCTGTATGCGCTCGCGATCTCGTGTGCGCTGGCCGGCGTGGCCGGCGGCATCCACGCACTGTTCCTGTCCTACGTGACGGTCGGCGAGGTCTTCACGATCGCGGTGCCGCTGACGGTCGTGCTGATGAGCGTGCTCGGCGGCACACGGCACTGGGCCGGGCCGGCGGTCGGCGCGGTCGCGATCACCGCGCTGCTCTACAGCTTCACCGCCGCCGACCACGCGGTCGCCGGCAAGGCGATGATCGGCGTGATCCTGATCGCGGCGATCCTGTTCATGCCCGACGGCATCCTGCCGCGGCTGCAGAAGCTGTTCGGCCAGCGCATGCTGGCGGCGACCGGCGCAGCGCATCCGCCCTCGCAGATCGTCACGCCCGCCATGCCGACGACGAAGGCCATCGCCACCGGCGACGTGCTGCTGCGCGTGCGCGGCCTGCAGAAGTCGTTCAAGGGCGTGCGCGCGCTGACCGGCGTCGATGTCGAGGTGCGCCGCGGCGAGATCCTCGGGCTGCTCGGGCCGAACGGCTCGGGCAAATCGACCTTCATCAACGTCGTCACCGGCCACTACCTGCCTTCCGCCGGGCAGATCGTGTTCGAGGGCCGCGACCTGACGGGCCGTGCGGCGCACGAGATCGCCGCGTCCGGCATCGCCCGCACCTACCAGATCCCGCGGCCGTTCGCGCACCTCAGCGTGCTCGACAACGTGGCGCTGGCGACGATGTTCGGCGGCGCGATCCACGACGTGACCGCCGCGCGCCACCAGGCGATGACCTGGCTCGAGTTCACCGGCCTGCACGACAAGGCAGCAGCGCGCCCCGACGACCTGAACCTGCACCAGCGCAAGTTCCTCGAACTCGCGCGCGCGCTGGCCTCGCGGCCGCGGCTGGTGCTGCTCGACGAGGTGTTGTGCGGCCTGACACCGAGCGAGATCGACGACGCGGTCGCGCTGATCCGGCGCATCCGCGACCAGGGCTCGACCATCGTCTTCGTCGAACACGTGATGCGCGCGGTGATGGCGCTGACGGACCGCATCGTCGTGTTCAACCACGGCGAGCTGCTGGCCGAAGGCAACGCGACCGACGTGATGCAGCGGCCCGAGGTGATGACGGCCTACCTGGGGAAGGCCCATGCTTGAGGTCCGCGATCTGCAAGTCGCCTACGGCGCCGCGCCCGCGCTGTGGGGTGTGTCGCTGGCCGTGCGCGCCGGCGAGCTGCTGTGCGTCGTCGGCCCGAACGGTGCCGGCAAGACGACGCTGATCAACACCATCGCCGGCATCTTGCGCGCAAGAGCGGGCTCGCTGGTGTTCGAGGGGCACGACATCACCGCGCTGGCGCCGCACCGCTTCTGCGAGGCCGGCATCGCGGTCGTGCCCGAAGGCCGGCGCCTGTTCACCGGCATGAGCGTGCTCGAGAACCTCGAGCTCGGCAGCTACCTGCCCGTCGCGAAGGCGAACCGCAAGGAATCGCTGGAGGCCGCGCTCGACCTCTTCCCCGCATTGAAGGCCAAGCTCGCGAGCCCGGCCGGCGAGCTCTCGGGCGGCCAGCAGCAGATGGTCGCGATCGCGCGCGCGCTGATGGCGCGGCCGCGGCTGCTGCTGCTCGACGAGCCGTCGCTGGGCCTGTCGCCGCTGATCGTGCACGACATGTTCGCCGCCATCCGCCGCATCAACGCGCGCGGCGTGTCGGTGCTGATGGTCGAGCAGAACGTCGTGATGGCGATGGAGGTCTCGACCCGCGCCTACGTGCTCGAAGAGGGCCGCATCGTCGCCGAGGGCGCGCCCGCCGAGCTGCTCGCCCGCCCCGAGATCCAGCGCGCCTACCTCGGCGTCTGAGAAGCCGTGAACGAAGGAGAGA
>Ga0307509_10003988_pt1 | contig 21737 bp, 15 predicted proteins | sample 10_EM_MG_FD_202245 | JGI IMG/M metagenome (GOLD analysis project Ga0307509, IMG submission 202245) | Populus trichocarpa ectomycorrhiza microbial communities from riparian zone in the Pacific Northwest, United States - 10_EM | ecosystem: Host-associated > Plants > Roots > Unclassified | place... | reverse complement strand
ATGGCCGAAAACCACTCTCGTGGGCGGCTGAGAGTGGGTGTGAAGGGGTAGTAAAGATGTTTTTGGAACGTGACGACGTCGATCCCAACCAGGCAGACACCGAATATGGCCGAACACCACTCTCGTGGGCTGCTTTGAGTGGGTCTGAGGGGGTAGTAAAGATACTTTTGGAACGAGACAGCGTCGATCCCAACCAGGCAGACACTGAATATGGCCGGACACCACTCTCGTGGGCGGCTGTGAGGGGGCGTGAGGGGGTAGTAAAGCTTCTTTTGGAACGAGAGGACGTCAATCCTGATCAGGCTGACACTAAGTCCGGCCGGACACCTCTCTCATGGGCGGCCACAGGCGGGAATGAAGAGGTAGTGAGGATTCTTTTGGAACAAGAGGACGTCAATCCCAACCAGGCAGACACCGAATATGGCCGGACGCCGCTCTCTTGGGCGGCTGAGCGTGGACGCAAGGGGGTAGTGAAGATGCTTCTGGAACGACAGGGCGTCAATCCCAACCAGGCAGACACCGAATATGGTCGGACACCACTCTCGTGGGCGGCTAAGTTTGGGTGTGAAAGGGTAGTAGAGGTGCTTTTGGAACAAGTGGACATCAATCCCGATCAGGCTGACACCAAGTCCGGCCGGACACCTCTCTCGTGGGCGGCTAAGCGCGGCAACGAGGAGATAGTAAAGATGCTCTTGGAGCGGAGCGATGTCTGCACTGCAACTTCAGATAACCAAAACCAAAACCCACTATCATTGGCTTTTTCCAAAGGACATCATGGAGTCGCGAAGATCCTACAAGAACGGGACCGTGCCAATTCCGACGCAGTCGATCTCAGTGGTCGTTCATCTCTCCCGCCACTCGCCAGGCTTGGAGACTTGTATGTGGTAGGGATGCGATCAAAGGTGATGACCTTAAAACCGACATCGTGGACCTTAGAGACCAGCCCCCGATCCTATGGGCAGGCACCGACCACCAACCGAAATTATCAGACCCAAACGATTCCCTCTCTAACTCAGTGGATAGCGACCTCCCTCAACCGAACCACCTAGGCTATCTCAACACCTTCCCATCTGCCCCCCAAATTCTGCTATCCTCTAAGCAAAATCACCACCCATCCTAACACCAAATCTGTTCTCTCATTCGCCGTCGATGGGAGTTTTGTCGTAGCCTATCTCATTTCACCCTTCGCTCTTCCCCTTTACATCCTTCCTTAAATACTTGCTCAGTGACCGATTGACCACCCTTGATTTAAATGTAAATAGGCTTTGATAATGACATTTTTCTTGTTTCCCCTGTTCTCTTCGCTATTCATCTGCCTTTTTTTTTCCCTTCCCCCCCGCTCGTCCCGCACCCCGGGAGCTTTTTTTCGCTGAACCCGGAGATTAGAGAGTTGATGGAGCTTGCGGATTTCAGAATTCCCATGGGCATATCCATTATCTGTGGGGTCTTGGAACAAGGCCTCTGAATAAGATATAGCAGAGTTGTCATGTTGCAACACCTGGCAGTGATGGGAACCGCGGGAATTTGTGATCAGGCAATCGGATATTGTACCATACTGTATGTATTTGGTAAAAAAAAAGTGCGGCATCATATCTTCAAGTTTAACTTAGAAGGGGGGAAAGCGAAAGTAAAAGGGAAAAGTGAATTTCTAGAATGGGCTCATGACCGCTCTTATCTTCCCTAATTACTACTAGCTAAAAACTCGGGTGAAAAAAATGGAGACATCGGCGCAACCCTTCTAGCAATAAATTGCTTCACTGCCCACTGAAAGTATCTCACCTCCCTAATTCGTCTACCGGTAACCCCTCCTCCCTCACGTTGGATTGCCCATAGGGAATGCGGTTCGGTGGTTATGTGGATATGCAGTTACACTGATATGCGGGTATTATAATAAGGTAGGCGGATATGTACAGCAAGGAGATACACGGCTAGGGCATGGCTTTGTCGGGCACCAGAATTAAGCACTTATCAATGGGGTTTCTTTTTTCCACATCTTTATGCCACTAGGTATAGAATATTGATTTTGGTTTTGCCGATATCCGTTTTCATCAGGCATTAGGTATCCAGTGTTTGGTTTCACGATGTATCATATCTTTCAGGGTTCTTTATCTTCAGGGATACGGGAGTTGGCTCACTAGCAGGGCATAAGGTTCTAGATTAGTTGAGATGGCTAGGGTTTAGATTTTTGTTAGCTTAGCGTGTTTCTTTTGAGTGTGAGTTTGGGGCGTTGTTAAACCTGATGGTGAAGGGTATCACGATCAAGTGGTGTGGTGATAGGAGAATGATGTGGTGATGTCTATTTTCTAGCTAAAGGTCACTTAAGTAGTGGAAACTATACATGTATAACCCCATACATCAATTCGTGCCCTAGGACATTCACTCGTCCACACTTTAGTGTTCCTCCATCCCATGTGCGCTTTTTGTTGTCTGCGCTCCTCACTGCTCCTGGTGCAAGACTCTACTACCGGGGTTGTCATACCATCAAGACTAAGATATATATCTCCTAGCCTGTCTCTAGAGAGTACCGAACTAGTCAATCGGTCTTCCACATTTCGCTGCGCTTAGAGCCCATTGTGATTGCACCTTCGTTCATGATTTCTTTAGATTCCATCACCTCGCACCCCCGGAACCCGAGTCATGTGTTAGTGGCCCCGGGTGAGGTGCTGCTCAGAAAAATCAGTGATGAGAAGCGATGAATCATGCCACGAGCGGATCGCTGGTCTATTTCCCATTCCGGAGACTTTAGGGAATGTCGTGCACATGCCTGAATGTTGGCGCCAATAACACCCCGCACTTCATCTAGCCATCCAACCTGCTAAGATATTATAGCTATCATATTCTAGCAACACTTGACCCACGGCATGCCTGCATACAATATCGCTAGAGCGAGCAAGTCCCGCTAGCTCAAAACGCCTAAACTCCGCCGTGCATTTGTGCGCCCTGTGAGGAGATCCCTTCAAGCATATTCCTGGACACCTGCTTTGTTACTTCTCCCACCTGCCGCGAATGAATGTCAGCTGTAGCGAAATCTCTTCCCAAAGGATCTTTGTGATCTGCGGCTATCCTGCGGACGCGTGAGCCCAGCCATGAGGACCAAGCCCTCCATCAGATACTTTCTCTCGAGGTTTTCCTCCACCTCCTCCGGGCGCAGGAGGGCCCCGTCTATCTAGGCGTCTATGGTTCCCTTATGCTCACTGCAGGTGACTTATCCCCCGTTAGGATGAGGTCACGCTCACCGGTTCGAACCATGCAGAGATGGCAGTTCTCCTCGCTGCTTTCAAGTAAGTAAGGCATCTCCGGCATTTTTTGAGAGGGTTAGGAATAGAGCTGAGAGGGGTGAGGCGTGGTGGGTGTTCGGTGCGCCGAGGGCCGAGGGCCGAGGGCACAGCACTGGCCAGAGCGTGGAATTGCGGGTCCTGATGACGAGCGGGAGTGTTGTAGCGGTAGGCCGTGCTGGCGGGGTCTCGCGCTGTGCACCAGAGAGGGAGCCCATCTACCCAGTGATGGGCTGGCGGTGTCGCGCGCTGGTAGTAGAACAGGTTAATAGAGAGGTAGCAGAGTAGAGTAAAGAAACGGACAGAAGTCTCAGTGTGTATTTAGGTGAGGGATGCGGAGGTTAGTGTCGCGTTGCGGATGCTGCGGATCAGAGGTTTGAGAGCGGCTTGAACTGTGTGTCTCCTAAACTCCCAGCAGAAGAAGGAGGATGGGAGCAGTGTTATTTTTGCTGCAGATATCGTAGTTGGAAAGCGTAATGCCATTACTGGGGCTGTTGGTGTTGTAAAAAGCTCCTATGCTTTCTCTTTGGAGCCTGCAGCTGGTTATGAGGCTCAGCAAAGAGGACCCCAGTAAGGCTTGGCGCGGCTCTGCATCAACGGAAACCACAAGCCACTAGTGCACTCCCCAGCCACACGGACAGTTTCTCCTTTGTTGATTGTTTATGCGAAAATACTAGTAACTAGCCCATCTCGTCCCATGCAACTTTTTATTGGGTTTACTACAACAGGTACCGTACTCAAGTATGTACCTCTGGAGATGCACATACTAGTATCATAGGTGCCTGGGACATCTTTTGTGGGATGGGGCATTTTTAGCGAGGTGTGAGCCTTATGTTGGAGTGGTTTGACCCGCACGGTGTGGCGTTAGGGTACCGTCGCGGATAAACTTTGCCTTTACTTGGTTAGAATACGTTATTTTAGCTAGCTGGTATCATTCAGTGGAGTGTGAATGATCGTTGATGATAGCTCTTTGCTTGAGAGAAAATAGGCGGTGTTTGTCCTAAGTCGGAGCGGAATAAGGTCATGTTCATTACAGGGGTGGTTACATACGAGTAGTTGCTAAGGTTTGGTGGACAGGGGGAGGGAGTCAATGTAAGGCAGCCATCTTTCACTCTCTCGTTTCTTTCCACTACCACAATGGTCAATAGAGCAAAGGTTTGGAATGTCAACGAAGGAAAATTGGGATGCGCATAGCAAGAGGACCACCTGTATCCCATAACCCGTCGAGACATTCTGGTCGGGTTTAAAATCTGGAATACTAACTTATTTGGGTAATTGGGGTAAATCTACTCATGTCGCCGAGTGCTAAGTTTGTCACGTGATCTTCTGTTCCGGTTGGCGATAAGTGCAGGCTAGTTATTGAGAATGGTGGAGGGAATAATTTTGATGGATGATTTATGGCTCCTTTTTCTTTCTCCTTTTCTTTCGCTCATGTGGATCGGGGTGGGAGTGAAGGCTTGTCTTTGGATATTCTAATACTTCCGGTGTTGAGTTTTCTTCCAATATCTTTCTTTCCTCATTGTAGATATTTAAGACATTGTTGGCCAATCGGAACTGAAGGTCACGTGATAAACTTAGCACTCGGCGACATGAGGATTCTCTCATTTCCATGATGGCCATACTGAACAGTGCGAGTTTTGTAGTATTCTGAGCACTACACATTTTTCTAAACAATACGGATTTCCTATCACGATTACTCAAATAGGCTAGTGTTCCAGAGTTTAAACACGACCGGAATGTCTCGACAGGTTATGGGGTAGGGATAGTCGGACAGCCGGGCTAGGTTCAACTCTCTTTTCGGTAGGATTCTTTCTTTTCTCACGGTTTGTCTTGTCTGAAAGGTTGTGAATCGGCTTAGTAACTTAGAGGTGAATTGATTGTGAATTGTGAGCCCTTTTTTCTGTCAGTAGGTTTCATCTGTGATAGTGGGTGACTTGTAGTTTTCTCCGTTGAGTAGAAGATTGTGCGTGGACAAAATTAACCGATCACCCGGTGAGCACAGCAACTCATCATTTCCAAACCCCCCAAAAAATCATTACCGCTCAGGGGCCACCTCATAATGCCTTCTATTTTTTTTATTAATGCTGATGGATGGTATATACTAAGTACTGGTTACTGCCATGAATTTAAATTATTTTTACATGTTTTTCTTGGTTGGATTGGGGTGGTAGTATCATATCGAGGAGGTTGGCAACATCATGGTGAAAATTATGAGCGTTCGTTGTTCGGTTAATTTTGTCTAGGCACAATAGGTACACTGTTTCCCAGTTTCTGGTTTTTCAGTACCGCTGCAACTACAGGGATGCATAGCGTACTAGTACCGTAGAGGGATGGTAGATTTTTCTGGAGAGGTCATTTGCGGACCCACAGCGAAGATACGATCCTCCCTATTGCAATAGCAACTCCAGATATGCATTCCTGGGTATGATACAAGAAAGTTGTCACATTTTGCGGGGGCATTTTGGCACAAAGTGACAGGATCCGTCAGGCATGGCCCACACCCAAACAGTCCCGTCACCTTTTGCCAAACTGCCCCACAAAAACTTAATCTCATACACCCTCTAGCATAGTCCTATCCTGCACACCACTTTCTATGTCTTCGAGTATGATACGATAAAGCTGATTAACATCCTTTAGCCATCTTTTAGAGCGGTCCAAGTCTACTTACCCTATTTACCTCTCTCCCAAGTTCTTCGCTCTATTAATTGATCAGATATGCAATTTTTTTCTCATCCATTTTTTCCGGTCCCCCTTAGGGTTTCCTCGGATTCCCCCTCCACCAGCAATATATGCTGTCTCACTTCACAAATGGTGTGTCTCTCTAGCCCCTCAGATTGAATGGAGTTCACAAGCATCTCTCCTCTCTCTCAAAGTCTCCTGTCTACAGTTCAGTCATTCTATCTTTTACAAGGCCCCGACCTCCTTGGGCCAAGTGAGCACTCATAACCCCTGATTTGATTTTGATTTTCTCTTGTCTTGGAGAGATCTTGTGTTAAAGGATGGCTGGTCAAACTGACATGTAAATTCTTAAAGTATCTGGATATAAAGATAGTTTCTTAACCCGAAGTGAGATGGTCATAGCTTATCTGAAGGGTTTCTTCCCTATGTGGAGGGTTCCTGGTGACTACTGGTGGCTATAAACTGTGTTGACAATACTGGTTAAATCTCACATGGGGGTGAAGTAGTTTTGTCTAGATAGAGAACTTTAGGAATTGGGAGATCCGAAAATAGGATGTAGCATGGGGAAATATTCGCAGCAATCCTCAGATACCTGTAGATATCCGTGAACCCCAGTGCCTAGTCAACCGGTCGTCGGGTATGGACGGGACGGACAGCAATACCAGAAAGGATACCCAGGGCAGACGGGTATCTTGGAGTCAGTCTGGATGAGCGCCCCTGACTCAGTGCAGGTGTCTTAGGTTGCCCAACTTACCGAGCAGCCACAGGTGGCCGGCAGGCCTTGAAGGTGATTAAGCAAAAAAAACCATCACCAGAACTCTGCATATCCGGAATTGCGCTTGTAATCAACCCCGGTCCAGCACTGGCTCTACTAGTATGCTGCTGCTCGAGACTAGCGGCAACTGATGGTTCCCCCGTAGTCGATGTCGAAAGGTCTGATGGGCCGAACTCGAAATGTTGCTTGCAGCTGTGTGATTCTCGTGGAATTCCAAACTATGTCGAAGAGTGTGGTAAAATAGGGACCACTACCTAGTAGAGTGTTAGAAATCAGTTAATCTTGTTCGTCATGCCTTAGTTTCTTTGTTATATGTAAGTGCGGAAGCACGGGAACATTTTTCCGTTGATGGATGGGAAAGAGCACAGACTGTTAAAGGAAGGCAGAATGGCAAAAGGAGATTAATGAAGAACCAGAGTTGGGCATTGGATCAAAGGCGCAGGGCAGCAGAAGTTTTTGTGAAAAATTTCTTTTGTTCAGAGATTACGTACAATGTTTCTTTCATTGTTTTGGAACACGGAGGAAAGAAAGCGGAGGTGTGTGGTGTTCGATAGAAGGATCAGATGTCGGTTTTTCTTTGGATATATGCTCTTGTTTTTACCACTAGTTTAGCAAGCAAGGGCGAATGAGAAGAGGTTGCGCGCTATCCATCTTAGTTCTATTCGGTGACGTATATTTGATCATTTTGAATATAGAGTAGAATCATCTGGACTTAAGGAGCCTTCTTCTCGGAGTGTTCATCGCCCTCAAGCCACCACCTGATTTCCCTAGTATTTCTGTAAAATATCTACTACGGTTAGTGTCTACGCTAGCAAGTTTTCAACCAAGCTACCGGCACTAATGGCCAGGGGCCTATGGGGTTGAAATCCAAGGCTCCCCCTCAGATATTAATGAAGATGGGTGTTTATCTCAGTTAGGACTAGATGGTGAACTACGGTGCAGCATGATGGAGGAGTGGAATATCCTAATACGGAGTTTAGAGTTAGTATAATAACTGGGATTTCTTGCAGCCGTCATAGGCCAAGCTCCATCACCTAGAGACCGCTTTTCGCTTTTCTTGGTGTAGGATGTGTTGTTGGTCTCAACCTAGAGGGACTTGGAGTGGCTTGTTTTTTCCCTGGCATGGGGTGGAGGTTTTTGACCCCATAGCTCAGATTGCATACGAGGTCCATATGATACCTTAAACAGATAAATTCTATGATTTTAAAAAAGGAAATAAACAAAATCACAGTCTTCATAGCTTTTATTTGCTTGGCATGGGATTATTGGATAGAGATTGTCGCACAACAAGCCTCATCTTCCCCGCTTTTCTTCAGCTCGACTCACAGAGTTTATGAACTTCCTCCATCGTCTGCAGGTCGCTCTAGTATTTCCACATTCGCGCAAAATTTTGAGAGAATAGCTTACCATGGCACAAATATCGGTCAGCATGGGCGACGGAAATGTCGGCTCTGGCAACATAACTGGAAGTTTCAACACCAACCTCTACTTGTCCGACGAAGATGCACGGATCATGCGTTGGCTCTCTCCGTTGGAGCCAAATGACAGACATCAAGGTGTCCGCAATGACCGGTTCGACGGTGTAGGGGATTGGTTTTTAGAAATGAGAGAGTTTCGGGAGTGGAGGAGTAGTGAGAGTGGAGCCGATGGGGCTGTCTTATTTTGTTCCGGGGATCCGGGAGTGGGAAAGACATATCTAAGGTATGAGGCGGGATTCATAAGAAGCAAATTCCACTGACAGCCTGAAATACTAGTTCCCTGGTGATCGACAGCCTGTGCGATCAGGCAGGGGAAGAAGATATCGCGGTCGCGGGCTTCTACTGCGACTTCCCTTCCCAGCAAGGGCAGACAACCACCAACATGCTAGGGGCCATCCTGAAGCAGCTAGTAGGCGGAGGTGACATCCCTGGGTATCTACGCAAGGCGTTTGAAGTAGGGAAAAAGAGGGTTGGTGGTGGAGGACTGCGACTTCCGGATATGATGGAAATGTTGAAGATCACGATTGCTTCGCTACCCCAGGTTTTCATCTGTATTGATGCCTTAGATGAGTGTTTACCGAAGTGCCTGCCCGAGCTTCTTGAGTCTCTGAGAGATATTATCCGGCAGTCCCCTAGCACTAGAATATTCCTCGCCGGGAGGCCCCATGTCGGGGAAGACGTTCGAAGATATTTCGCCAAGGCAGTTGTTATACCCATCAGTCCTAATCCGGACGATATCGAGAATTATGTGGAGACGAGGTTAGACAGGGATGCTGAGCCGGATGCGATGACCAACGATTTACGGGCGGATATTGTGAGGGTTATCCACAAAACAATATCTAATATGTGCGTAGAGAAATTGAGGGTTTCCACTCAATCAAGGATGTATGCTTACCAACGGCTGTGTAGATTTCTCCTTGTTTCGCTCAAAATGGACGCTATCCTAGGCGAGGTGACAATTCGCCAGAGGAGAAAGAAACTTAATGAAGTGACGCGAGGCAATGGATTGGGCGATGCCTACAGTGCAACCTTAACACGACTGAAAGCACAAAAGGGATACAGATCAGTGCTCGGCCTGAAGGTCCTGATGTGGGTATTGCATTCGGAACGGCCATTACGAGCCGAGGAGCTCTGTCATGCGTTGGGGGTGGAGATAGGATCTGCGGATCTAGACCAGGAAAATGTTCCTGCGTTACGGACACTCGTAGCATCTTGTCTTGGTCTTGTCACGGTTGAGGCATCTTCATCCACAATCCGGCTGATGCACTTTACTCTTCAGGAGCATCTCTCTCGCGATCCAACCCTATTCGATAATCCTCACTCAACAATTGCCGGGGTTTGCTTGACTTACCTCAATTTCGGATGTGTCCGGGGTCTTTCACCAACTCTTTACTCGGCCCCCAAAGCAGTACCCCTTCTAGAATATGCTTCAGTTCACTGGGGGAGACATACAAGAAGGGGGATGACGGAAAATGTCAAAATACTTGCACTGAGGCTTCTGGATATATTTGACAAGCACATATCTGCTCAGCTACTGTTATTGCAGTATAATCGGGAGTGTAGCGAGGGTCCATACTATCACGGGGCGGAAGGACCTATGAGATTTACAGGACTCCACGGGGCAGCATTCCTCGGGATTGCGGAGATAGTTTCTGCTATATTAGGGGTGAAGGAACAGGGCAGTAATGCAGATGATTGCATTGGGATGACTGCTCTCACCTGGGCATCTGTCAGAGGGCACGAGGAGGTCGTAAAGGTGCTTTTGGACCAAGGGGGCATCAATCCCAACCAGGTAGACACCAAATATGGCCGGACACCACTCTCGTGGGCGGCTCAGTGGGGGCGTGAGGGGGTAGTAAAGATGCTTTTGGAACGAGAGGACGTCAATCCCAACCAGGCAGACACTGAATATGGCCGGACACCACTCTCGTGGGCGGCTCAGTGGGGGCGTGAGGGGGTAGTAAAGATGCTTTCGGAACGAGAGGACGTCAATCCCAACCAGGCAGACACTGAATATGGCCGGACACCGCTCTCGTGGGCGGCTGTGAGGGGGCGTGAGGGGGTAGTAAAGCTTCTTTTGGAACGAGAGGACGTCAATCCCAACCAGGCAGACACTGAATATGGTCGGACACCACTCTCGTGGGCCGCTGAGAGTGGGTGTGAGGGGGTAGTAAAGATGCTTTTGGAACGAGAGTTCGTCAATCCCAACCAGGCAGACCAACATGGTCGGACACCACTCTCGTGGGCCGCTGAGAGTGGGTGTGAGGAGGTAGTAAGGATGCTTTTAGAACGAAAGGACGTCCATCCCAACCAGGCAGACACCAAATATGGTCTGACACCACTCTCATGGGCAGCTGAGAACGGGCGTGAGGGGGTAGTAAAGATGCTTTTAGAACGAGACGACGTTAATCCCAACCAGGCAGACAAATACGGTCGGACACCACTCACGTGTGCGGCTGGGAGAGGGCGTGAGGGGGTAGTAAAGATGCTTTTAGAACGAGACGACGTCAATCCCAACCAGGCAGACAAATATGGTCAAACACCACTCACGTGTGCGGCTGGGAGAGGGCGTGAGGGGGTAGTAAAGATGCTTTTGGAGCAAGAAGTCGTCAATCCCGACCAGGCTGACACTAAGTATGGCCGAACACCACTCTGGTCGGCGGCCAGGAACGGGCGTTGGGGGGTAGTAAAGATGCTTTTGGAGCAAGAGGGCGTCAATCCCGACCAGGTTGACACTGAGAATGGCATGACACCACTCTCGTGGGCGGCTGTGCACGGGTGTCAGGGAGTAGTGAAGATGCTTTTCAAACGAGGGGGCGTCAATCCCAACCAGGCAGACACCAAATATGGCCGGACACCACTCTCGTGGGCAGCTTGGAGCCGGCGTGATGGGGTTGTAGAGGTGCTTTTGGAACGGGAGGATGTTGATCCCAACCAGGCAGACACCGAATATGGCCGGACACCCCTCTCGTGCGCTGCCGGGAGAGGGTATATGAGGATAGTAAAGCTGCTTTTGGAACGAGAGGACATCATTCCTGACCAAGCAGACACCAAATCTGGCCGAACACCACTCTTGCGGGCGGCCAAGAATAGGCATGAGGTGGTAGTCAAAATGCTTTTGGAGCGAAAGGACGTCGATCCCAGCCAGGCTGACACCGAATATGGCTGGGCACCACTCTTGTGGGCGGCTGAAAGAGGGCATGAGGGGATATTAAAGATACTTTTGGGACGAGCTGACCCCAATCCCAACCAGGCAGACACCAAATATGGCCGAACACCGCTCTTGCGGGCGGCTAAGAACGGGCATGAGAAGGTAGTACATATGCTTTTGGAACAAGAGGACGTCAATCCCAACCAGGCAGACACCAAATATGGTCGGACGCCACTCTTGTGGGCGGCTGAGAGTGGGCATGAGGGAATAGTAAAGACTCTTTTGGGCCGAGAGGACGTCAATCCCGACCGGGCAGACACCGAATATGGTCGGACACCACTCTCCTGGGCGGCTGAGAGTGGGCATGAGGGAATAGTAAAGATGCTTTTGGAGCGAGAGGACGTCAATCCCGACCAGGCAGACACCGAATATGGCCGGACGCCACTCTCGTGGGCGGCTGAGAGTGGGCATGGGGGAATAGTAAAGATGCTTTTGCAACGAGAGGACGTCAATCCCAACCAGGCAGACAACGAATATGGCTGGACACCACTCTTGTGGGCGGCTGAGAGAGGGCATGAGGGGGTAGTAAGGATCCTTTTGGAACGAGAGGACGTCAATCCCAACCAGGTAGGTACCGAGTATGGCCGGGCGCCACTCTCGTGGGCGGCCAAAAAAGGACATGAGGGGGTAGTAAAACTTATTTTGGAACGAGAGGACGTCAATCCCAACCAGGCAGACACCGAATACGACCGGACACCACTCTCGTGGGCAGCTGAGAACGGGCATGATGGGGTGGTCAAGCTACTTTTAGAACGAGAAGACGTCATTCCTGACCTGGCGGACGCCGAATACTCCTCGACACCACTCTCGTGGGCCGCTGGGGAAGGACACGAGGGGGTAGTAAAGATTCTTTTGGAACGAGAAGACGTCAATCCCAACCAGGCAGACACCAAATACGGTCGCACACCACTCTCGTGGGCGGCCGAGAGAGGACATGCCGGTGTAGTCAAGATCCTTTCGGAATGGAGCCATGTCTGCACTACCACTCCAGATAACCAGAACCAAACCCCACTTTCGTTGGCTCTCGCCAACGGGCACCGTAGAGTTGCGAGAATCCTCCGGGAAAGGGAAAATGTCAATAGCGACCTCCCCAGCCGAACCACATACACTATCCAAACACCTCCCATCTAGTTCATAAAGTTCTGGTCCCTTGAAGGAACCGACACGTATTCAACACCCAATCAGTCTTCGCGTTCGCCGTCGCTCCGAGTTTTATCCGTGCTTATCTCCTTTCACTTTGGCTTTTCCCCTCTATATGCTTCCTTGAATGCTTACTAGGGGAGGGTTGATATCGCCGGGACTTCCGTCAATTCAAATGTAAATATTCTTTGATAAGGGCATTTTTCTAATTTGTCCTTCCACTTCGCTGTTCATCAGTTCTTTTTTCTTTCTTTTTTCTTCTTTTTCTTTCTTCCTTTAGAGCTCTTATTAGACTTGGTCCCATTATAGTTTTTTCCCTCTTCGTTCTGCTATCCTGTGGTTTGCTAAGATGGTATTTGTCTCGCGTTTTGTAGACGGTGGTGTATTATATGATAGAGTAAAAATTATAGTACGGCTTGTTACATTCAATCAGATATGAAAAGTTCATAAGCCTGAAAAGCACCCCCCATTCTCCTAAATTCTTGAACCGCAGCTGCTAGTTTATCTCCTGCCAGTAATTCTTTTCATGGCTAAGCGATCGCCAGTGTTCTCCTTTCCGGACTATCCTACCCCGAATCTGTGGGTGGTCTTGATATCATACTCGATCCATATGATGCGAGCAGGGGGGGTTTCCATTGAGAAAACCAACCCTAACCCTAACTTACTCCCTCTCTTCCCAATGCTGGCTCATGGACCGGTGGCATCGGAAACATGGCTGGGATGTGTTGTAGTGTGGCTCGTGGGCTAGTTCAGCGGTATCCCGTAAATGTACAATCGGAGGATTATTTTCTTTTGTTTAGAAAATTTTCGGCCAATGGCTACCGGGGGGCGAATATTTGCCTTCCAATTCCGATGTAGCCCATAGAAATATTACAGTGATACAAAAAACATGAATATACCGACCTTGGAAAAGCGGTTAGAACGTGGGACTGTACAGTACGGCGCACCATACAATCTCATGAGGAGAAATTCCCCCGGTATATAAAACGATTCTTCCATAGTCAACATGCTATTGTGGGCTCCCTAGACTCCATTCCTGCAGCCCAGAGCTTGACGAAGGGGCCGAATCCTGCTGGTCAGCGTATATATAAGTATATTTCCTTGAATTCCAGAGTATAGAAATAATAGATGGGTACATTAATTCAAACTCTACAAAACCGGCATTCCCGATAATAGAGCTCTAAGGGATATAAACAATTTAAGCCCAGTTCATGGATCAAGACTTCGTTGCCGCTGTTGATACTGCTACTATCCCGGTATCATGCTCCCCTCTTCTGCCCGATTAGCATATTTCTCCATCCATCTCATTCTCTTTATTCCCTTTCGGCAACGGTGGGCGGATCACACGGGCGTTCGCAGCGTGGGGGGAGCAATGCACATACACAGCCCGCGATAGCTCCAGGAGGTCGAAAAGACTCGACATTCTTTGCCGGGGTCCCTTTTTAGATTCTTGAATCAGACGCAATAATTTAATTGATAGAATAGACCCTCCCGACATCTCAACATCTTTATCTGCATTCTCCCTCCCCTTCTCACCTGACCAGCGTCCCTGCTATGGAGCCCGTATAGCGCGCTCTCAACCCTTCCACAGTCACTCCTACCTAGCTACCGTTTCCTCCATATCTTGTCTATAATATCAAGCGCCTTGACTGTCAACTTGGCAATTCTGATGCATGATTGAGTGCGAAAGGTACGAAGTAGTTGAGGTACATCGGTCACGGTAGCCCAGCTAACTTTTTCACATTTGCATCTTACTGTAACTTTACTTGCTTTCACCGGCTATCACACAGACCGAACTGAGAGGAGATTATCACCCCCGCTGCATATACCAACTCAAGAGCACTTCCCTCCCCCCCCCCCCGCGACCCCTCAAGCACCAGCCCGCAATCCAACTGACCAAAATTATCGGTTGGAATTTTCAATCCCCCAATTTCGTAATCTAGAGACGTGACATTTCCCCTCTTGTACAGTGCATACACAGAATTCATGCCTAAATATTCTCCACCAAAAGATCGAGTAAGTGACTCCCCAGGATGGCTATAATACAATAATTCCCCAACCACACTTTCACTATCCAGACATCCAACCCCCTAATCTAAACCTTACACTACACTACCAGGTACTCCCTATCTACAAACTGGATAGACCAATAACACCCTAGACAACGCCGAAACGCACACTCGCCTACGGGCGGGCATCTGCGCGGGTGAGTGATTATCCATGATGCCGGAATACCCATTCATCCCTCCATCCATTCATCCATCCATCCATAATACCCTCCGAAATATCATACAAACATGCTAAAATATCCCCCCCCCCCTCGCTATTCAAAACTGAAACGAAATTCTGGTAGCAGTACCCTCCCACCGCACAATACACCACAAAAGTCTTCCCCGGCCCCGCTCTCTACGTAAGCTATGATAGCTCGAAATTGCGAGAAGTACAAATTACTATAACTAATCCATGACTATTATGCACGCCAGAACATACTCCCTCCGATCCCCCCACAAAGGAAAGGAAAAAGAAATAGAACATGAGAACAATGCCACAATACAGCACCAACAATTTCCCACAAGTACCCACTCACACACCCTCACCCTGCACGTTTAAAATTTAACCCCCCCGTGCGGTGATGTGCGGTCCCCTCCTCTCCATCCACCCCTCCCATCAGAAACCCTACAAATCCGTAGGATACCTCCTCATCCCACTCCCGCCCGGCCCGGCGTACACTACACTACAGCACATACGTATGCTATGCTATGCCATGCACACGCAACCAACGGAGGAGATCCACCCGCGACTTTTTTTTTTCCTCTTTTTTTTCCAAAAACTTGACCGCGGTTTTTTTAATTGTACTATACTCGGGTACGGTATGGAACGTGGGTGATCGGATATAGGGATTTAAAAAATCTATGGGGGTATGATACATGGATTTTTAACCCTTGTCTGTTCCGATCACTCACGTCCATAGCCGAGCACTTTTCTTATGCTTGTTTTGTCAGGGACTGTTGGCGGTTGGGTGGAAGGAGGGAGGGGAGGGGGGGCTGCAATAGATGTGGTTAGTTAGAGCTTCCGGAGCGCCACAGTTGGTTTTTTATTGAATGGCAGGTGTGAGAAAAGAGAGTAGCTGCTTAAAGAAGGGGATTTAATTCTTCGAGAATTTTCCCCTCATTCTGTGAGGTACTGTACCCGCGAGCAGAATAGTATCATACTTCTAGTGCGGGGCAGCACACCTAATAATTACTAGTACAACCACCGTAGCACAAGCTAACAATCTACAATAGCAAAAAACAAAAAAAACAAAACCCCCGCTATTCCAATTCCGTTCCCAGTCCCAATTACAATGAGCCTCTACAAACAAGCTCAAACCAAACAGACGCCTAAATTAACCATCAAATTTGACAAATCCCCACCTCATCCCCTCCCAAAACTCCTCTTCGGAAATGGCGCTCCACTCCCCCTTGACGTCGGCGTCCCCGTACAACCCCGTAGCGCCGTACGGTCCCTTGAGCGAGACGTGCTCCAAGGGTGCCCACCCCATCTCGCTAACCGTCTTTGCACTCTTGTAATTCCCATGGACTAGTCGGGTCTTTGTGTCGAATAGAAACTTCCCCACTGAAATTTCCACGCCGAGCCCCTTCTTCTTGGCGAGAAGCTCTCGGGCGCTTTCCAGAAGCCTGCCAAACTCGGCAATGTTCTCGTCGGTGGTGGGGAAACGGCATAGGCCGCTTCCGGCGATGCGCAGACGAACGGTATCGTGCCAGGCGACGGAGTGGTGCGAGAACAGCTCCTGACATGCGGTCGGGAGGGTGATGGCTAGGTCTTCGAGTTTGGGGCATGAGGACAAGAGTGCGCAAATGTGGATTTGTGGGTGAGATTCGACGGAGGAAGGGTGTGTGAAGCCCGAGTCTGAGAGGGGTTTGTATTCTAGGAGCTTCAGGGATGTGCGTGATGCCGAGACCAATGCTGCAAGGCCCTTGATAGTGATTGAGGTGGAACTGGTGATGTGGATTTCCTGTAGGGAGGTTGCCGTGCGAGAAATAGTGATCAGGTCGTCATCGGTAATGGGCAAAAGGTTGGAGTCTCCGAATATCTTTAACCTTGTGATCCGTGAAAAGTCGAGTGACGAGAGGACGTTATTATCCGTGTGATTGACATCAGCAGAGACAAGAGAGTCCTTTAGATCCAAGGCCAAGAACTCAATGCTCGTCAATTGAGGAAAGGACATCAAGTTTTTCCAGTCTTCCTCCGTCCCGTAACGCAAAGAAGTCCATGGAATCGTGGCTGTGCGCAGACCGGTGCAATTCCCGAGTATGTCGAAGATGTACCTGCTCGTGTCAAACTGGTAGATCCCGTTGAACCAGACTCTGCGGACGTGCTGTGCGATGTGCGGGTAATCGCGGAGGAGAGACACGGTGGACTTGACGGAAGTGTACGGGTGTTGGTAGACTACCGGGAATACCCCGGCGGCGGCGGAACTTCGAATTTGTTCCTCGGTACTTTTGTATAGCCAACTGGGATGACAATTTGTGAGCTATTTGCAGTTGATGGTAGGCTAGGATTGGGTATCATACCGTTCACCACCGCTCCACTTCCGGATGTACACCTCCTTCATGGCATACCCCAAGGCCCAGTCGTGCCATCTCGAATTCACAAGGCGGAAGCTGTTGACCAAGTCCCAGCGTAGTACGTCGGGTGTTGTTCGTCCACGGAGGTATATCTGTGTCTGCGTCCTCTGTAAGGTTTTTTGTGCCTGGGTGAGGCCATAAGTGTAGCTGGGAGTGTCGGTGGAGTTTAATTGCGTAGCGATGGAGAGAATCTCCGAAAGTATCTCGAAGGGGAGATCTTCGATTGATGGCATTATGTGCAGATATCTATGAATCTATACGGTATAGAAAAAGTATAGTATAAAAAGTATGAATGGGAAGGTAATCGGGGGAAGAGTCGAGCTCAGTCAGAGTCAGGCAATCCACATATGGGAAGCTCGGGGGGGAGGTTTTATAGCTGGCTACCGCCATCAGCTACGTACTCCCCTTCCTCCTTGCTAGCTTTCCCCTGGAACGGTGCATTGGACTTATGACCGACAGGACGACGAATCCTTACTCCGTAAGTCACGATATGTTCCTGCAAAAACGTAATTAGCACCCTAGAGCACCCACCACCAGCACCCCAAACTAGCCATGGCATCCATAGTACCAGTGCTAGCACTGCAACCGGCTGCGGGAGGCAAAAGAAAGAAAAAAAGTCGAGTACAAGCACTGCACTCGAGTAGAGAGTAAGTTAAAGGGTCGGGAATGATGGTATACATTTTGTTGAGCTTGACTAAAACCGTTACCCCTAACGGCGGGCCTACGCGAGAGGGAGAGTCGCTGTCTGGGGCTGACAGGGGGCTTGTCTTGTTTTCTTGGCAATCCCGTGCTGCTAGTAGAGTGTCCGGAAGGGTACGCGCAGATAGCGTATGTCGTAAGTTACGGTCTTGTTCTCGCCACGATGAGGCCTGATGCGAAGGTTGTCCAGTAGAGCTCGGCCTTTGTTGTTACGGGAGAAAGGGGCCAATGGTTGATATCTCCACTCGGTTGTATTTTACAAGTACAGTACCCTCCCTTCCATGCTCCATGGATCATATTTCGCTTCGCTTCTCCCTCCCATCCACTCCCCAACAGTGGACCAAAGGAAAAATATTAAAGTAAAAAATAAATAAAAAAAGTACCGTCAACCATCGTGAGAATGACATAATACCTCCTCATCCATCTTGGCATTTATAATCCTTCCGGAAGTGGATGCCACCTTTGCTTTCCCTTCTTGTTGAGGAAGCGAGGAGAGGGAAAAGAAAAAAAGAAGAAAAAAAGAACAACCTTTGTGGTGCGTGCGTTCTGTTCGGACCATAAGTTACATAATCCCTGTCCGGTAAAAAGTGTTCCAGATTCTCCCTTTGCTCAACCATAACCCATGTCTTCCCCACAAAATCGAGGGGAGGAAGGGCAGAAGTGTGGAAGGGCTGAGTGTCAGGAACGAGCGAATCTCTTCCTGCTGGCTCGGCAGAAGCAAAGGAAGCAGGTATCATAGCTGAGGCAGGCAGGCGGAGGAGACAGGGCTGGAAGGGGTGGATGGATCACGGGTGATGAAATGGAAAAAAGAAAAGAAAAAAACTCAGATGATGCGGTCGGTCGGTTTTGGTGAATGGAAATAAGATAATAGCTGTATTATCGTCACTTTTCTTTTCATTTTCCTCCTATGGGAGATTGGAAACTGTCACGGGGGGGATTTTCGAGTTATTCTGGGAGGCTCGGACTGCAGTTTGGGTGCAGTTGCTGGCCAGGCAATGCACTCGAGTGGTGAGCCGGTACTAAACCGTACTCTACTCGTAGACTCTGGAGTAGGAACTTACAACAAAGTGCCGTCGAGTTTGCTCCCACCTCGGCAGTGTGGAATCCCGTACCAGCACAACCCACCACTGCCATAACTCCCGCAACCCATCAACCCCCCCAAGCGACACACTGCTGTCCCCAACAACACCAGAGCATCTTTACAAAATTTAATCAAGAAAAGGAAAAAAAAACTCACGATACCTACCAACCTTCCCACTCGTACTCGAGTACAAAACTGTACCCCTCCCTACTGGCACTAGAAAAAACCATCGTCAACCCCCTCCTTCCTGCATTCAATTACGTACTAACCTCCCAATCCGTACCCCCGTTACCTCCCATCCATACCATACAGGTACGGAGCCGTAGAAGCCAATCCCCTCGGAAGAGAGCATCGTGAGTGCCCAGCGTTCAAGCGTCAAAGCAACACCAACACATGACCGGTTTGGCAAGAAAAAATTCCACCTCACCTGGGGAGCTCCTCTGTGATCTGTTGTGTGTGTCGTGGAACCTGCTCCACGATGTGATTAGTCAGCTGTGCTATTTTTGAGGAGAATCGCGGACTTCCGACGTGCTATCCGAAGGAAGGTGGACAAAGCGAATGGAATTATCAAATGGCGACATGGCGATCGCCATCGCCACGTTCCCGCTTTCTTGGGATGGTTTTGAAGCTCTCATGTTTCGAGTTAGGAACTTGGAAGTGGGGAATTCTAGTTTCACCGTAAGTGATGAGTTGCAAAGTGCTCGAGCATTGTGCTCAGAAGGGAGGGAGGAGATGAACTTATTTCGGACTCATGGATGAAAGCCTTTCCCGAGAACTTTTTCGTAGTAAGTGTGGTCTGCCACCTGTACAGTAGAGGGGAGGAGGCTCTTGAAGCTTTGCAAACACCCTGATCTAGAACCTCCCGAAAGAACTACCGTAGCACACATCATGATAAGGCGCTGAACACTCCCGAAGGTAGTTCGTTCACCCGCAAAGAAAAAACTCTCAAAACATCACAGCCAACCAAAGACAAATGTGAGAACAAAACCATCCCTTCTCCCATCTTCTTTCCCGGGCTGCAGTTAATTTTCTCTGGTAATGCCGAGCCAAGTAGCCTGGATACTCGATCGAATGATGCCATAATCATCATCATCCATCATCGTAAAAAAAAAAAATAAAAAAAAAAAAACCTTCAATACCGCACAAAACAAACGTCATTGTAGCCGTCTTTACCAAAAAGCAAATACATGAATTCCCATCCCGTCCAATCCGCCTGCCACCTCCTTCGAACCTGGTGGGATCTGTCCGACTAGGGGGGCAGACCTGATCGAAACATTCTTGGCATTTTTATTAATATTCTAGGCATGGTATTGGCATCTACTGTAGATGGTGAATTGGATTGTGGCACAGTATAGTACAGTACCTGGCACCGTCGTGGTATGGTACTTTCTATGCGAGAGGGGAGAGAGGGAAATGAGTAGTCTAATAGTTTACGCTTAAGTACACTTCCGTCGCCGGTATAGCCCACTTTCGGAGAGAACCAATTGTCGCGAGAAAGCACGCTATCCTACTATCATGCTACGGGATAAGTACTCAATAGCTAGCGGCACCGCACCGGTGCCACACTGGCCTCGCCACTCAAGACCGAATACCGCACTGGCAGTCCCCAGCACTGCTAGCAGAGCGTCATGGGTCACATTCCAGTGCCACCCATTGCCATAGAGGTTCTCGCAAACACTTGAATCCTCCCAGCCACATTCCCTCAATCCCCAGCCTGCCCACCTCCTAGACTACCGTATATCATCCATCATCGCTTCCACCTATACCCATCCAGTTTTTTGTTTTTTTTTCCTTCAAATCTGCACTCCACAAGCAATCGCCAAGCACAATACCGTACGAGTTTGACACAGAAGTATTCCCGTCACGAGGCTGAACATGTTGATAACCTAAATTTAAACCTCAGGGGGGGTGAGCGAAAGGACGCTATGCTCAACAGCGATCGATTAACCGATACGGTAAGAGTTCCGGGGCGATGGGGAGAGTTACCCTCTCGATGAGGTGCTGGACGAAGAGCCGCAAACTACTTCCCTACTATGATACGAAACATCATCTCGCAATACGGCGCCTGTTGTGCGTCTTTAATATGGGTAGATAATTCACTTACTCCATGATCAGAGTGACGTGCTGTACCGTACTGTACCGTATCCGATTTCAATGACGAAAACTAATATTCGTTTGCCCCCGCTGGGACAAAGGTGCTCATGTGCGAGAAGAGATACCGGTATGGCGCAAGAAGCGATAGAGGGGAAGTGTGTAACCTCCCTTACGATATATCGGCTTGCGTGCAAATATTGATTCCGTCGTGGCAAAATAGTCTAGTTGACAGCCCCTAGCCAATCAAAAAAATCGAAGTTGGGAGGTTACACGCTTCCCCTCCACGGCTTCCGGCACCATACAGTACCGTATTTACTCGAATATAAGAGAATGGCGCTAGGATGTGATCTTTCCCCACCAAGACCACACTAAGGCTATAAGAAGGCTAAGGCTATTCCGTTTTTCCACCGGACAACCTCACCTCAAGTCTAGCGTAATTCTCTTGTATTCGAGTAAATACGGTACCCTTCATGACCAAAAGCTTTCTCGGAACTGGAATTGAAAAAATCGAAATCATTTCTCAACTCTTTGTGATCGCTTTTCTAAATCTAAAGGGTAAACCTTTTAAATACCATGCACTTAGCGGCAAACCTTTCGGATACCATCGTCCGGGAAATGTGCCATCGAAAAAGTGAAACCTTTGCAAAGAATTACTTCACATTTGACCCATCATAAAA
>Ga0307509_10003987_pt1 | contig 21738 bp, 16 predicted proteins | sample 10_EM_MG_FD_202245 | JGI IMG/M metagenome (GOLD analysis project Ga0307509, IMG submission 202245) | Populus trichocarpa ectomycorrhiza microbial communities from riparian zone in the Pacific Northwest, United States - 10_EM | ecosystem: Host-associated > Plants > Roots > Unclassified | place... | reverse complement strand
TTCAAGCTTTCGACTTGAAAATGAGAATGACTGCTTACTGGAAAATTGTTTTGAGGAGGTTGGTTGATTTTATGGCTCTGCATTTGCAGTTCTGTGCTCGAAATCTTGTGAACAAGGAAATGGAAGACGAGATCGTCCAGGAGCTTGTCGGTAGACATGATGGTGCGATAGAAAGAATGTTAGAGGAATCTCCAGCGGTAGCTGCTAAGCGTGAGAAGCTGAATGTGAGCATCAAGTTACTGAGGGAGTCCAACAATGTCCTGGGAAACATCATGGACAAAATTGCTTCAAATGTCTAGTTTGAGTACTGTCTATCTATCTATCTATCTATACCTATCTATGTTTCTTTGGCTTTTCTTTTCTTGTTTCTAAGATTGATGGCATGAAGGAGTTTGTGTCAATCTATCTCGTTTTCCTAGTGTTTGTTCTAATAGTAGTATGAAGATGTTTTCTATTTATGATTCTGGTTTGCTAAATTCCCAGCAGCTTTCTTTCACTAGTTCCGGTGTCCGTGCTACCCTCCTCGCCAGATCAAAAATCAATTCAAGCACTTTGAAAGCGTGATGATTGTGTTCAATAAAATTAATTTCTCAGCATTAATAAATATTAAAAAGAATTGTTAATATTAAATAAAAATTAAGCAGGAATGCCGAGTGGTTGATATAGATAAAGACATAAGATCTGGCAACATGATATGTTGTTTAACATGTCTATTTAATTATGTGTCAATTTATTTGAAAAAATAATTAAATCGAAACAAAATAATTTGTTAGCACATTTCCTTTATTTTTTTTTATTTGTCTATAAAGATAAACAAAGACTAAAGTGGGATGCTAAGTGATTGATATACATAAAGAAATATGATCTTGCGACATGCCATACTATTTAACATCTTTATTTAATTATGCATTAATATATTTGAAAAAAGAAAAATAAGAAAATTGACTTGAAACAAAATAACTTGTTAGCATAGTTCTTTTGTTTTTGTTTTTTTATCTACCATCGTCCTATGCGTGGTCCCTTGCATGATCTGGATTTCAAATCCAATTATGTTAGAGTTAGCTTGATATGGTCCATTCAACCAAGCATGTCCAAATGTGACTTGGTTGCCATGATCAAAACCCGATCTAGTTTCAAAAGATTTTTCAAGTCATCATTATTTTAACCTTTGTCTAACCTGATTATGCTAAAATATGAATCAACGAACTGTTAAAGAATAAAATCTAAAAAATATATTTATAAAGTCAAACTAAAATATGATGTCATATTGGATTGATCCTGATCAACCTACTATATTCACAGCCCAATCATGGACACAACCACAATAAGTTAACCTAGTTTGGTCATCTATTTCTTTCATTTCTCTTCCCTTAATTTACCCCTTGTTGGGCCTTTTTTAGGATTGGGTCGGATGAAATATGAAACTAAATTGAAGATCTATCAAACAATGAGGGACTAAGTTGAAGAGATATCAAATAATCAGGGACCAAATAAAAACATTGAAGAGTTATCAAAGAATCAGGGATTAAATATAAAAAATTGTCTGATCAAAGATCAAATTAAAAAAATGGCTGGTAGATGCAAGCGTGTAAAGAAACGTGTTGTAGCTGAGCAATACATGCGGCTTCCTTCGACCTCGTATGATGACTTTCATTGATTGATGTCAATTGTTCATGAATTTACATTGACAACAAGCTAATCTAACTAAACCTATGAATTATAAATCAATAACACAATTTCCATCCAATATCACACATATACTCTAATTCACAATATACTAGTAAAATCAATTAAATTCTTGTAAAGTAATTTAATCCATTTCTAATCATTATTGTCATAACACACATGTTAATTTCATACAATTTCTAAACAATTTATTTCTTGTTAATTCAAGTATTTTTTTTTTGTAATCTCACTTAAACCCTTCTTGGTTTATAATTTAATCATACTAACTAATTTAACTTTTCAAATCAAAATATTTCCAAGTTTATATGTAAATTTTCCCTATTCTTTCCCATTTTAAACTAACTTCCATTTAATACATTCTGACCTTCATAATAAAAATATTTGACCCTTTTTATCTCATCTAGCATTTTAATCCCTTTCTAAATTCATCATCTTACATACTAACAAATTTGATTGGTATAATCAACACTAATAAAACCCTAAGCTTCCTATGTACAACTTCAGCATCACATTTCAACTATGTACACAGATAATTTCCTAACATTTTCGCATATCACTTCTATTAAATCTTACATTAAACCAACATGAGTTCAACTATAAAAATACTTAATCTATCACATTTAAAGCTTTTTTATTTATTTAAATTACTTGTAACATTACATGTATTTAACTTAAAGTCCACATTCTTGCCAAGTTCACAAGTTAACAACTTTATTTAGACTTTAAAACATTTTTTTTCTTTTGTAACAAGTGCAAGCTCCCAATACGTAACCTTCATAAAATATAATTTTTCTCGTGTAATTTTATCAATTTATGTATAATTTCACATCATTTAAATAAAATAATTCATCACCTAATTTCTTTTCCCATGGCCGACCTTAAGTCCCTTCTTCTTTCTATGATTTAACTCAATTTCTTTCATGAAGTTATGTGTGGGAGAATAATGTGAACAACTTGGAAGAAGGGTACAAGGGTAAAAAAGTAAACTATAGTAACCTCCAAACACATACCTCTCAAGTTACCAACCTTTACCTAGAATCAAACCAATCAAGCAAATAACCAGAACTACTAACAAAGACAAAACACCAGAAATACCGTAGAACAAGTACCATCTTTACTAATGCATTTAAAAGATTGGTATGCTAAATTGTTGAGTATTGGGCATATAGCTCCTCTTCCTGTACCACTAATGCGCCCACTGTTTTTCGTCTAGTATAAGCCAGATCTAACTTGTCAATACCACGCTGGCAATCCCGATCATGGTATTCAAACTTGCTACGCCTTTAAGAAAAAGTTGTTGGAGCTCATTAAAATAGGATAAACAACTTTCAAGGATTTGCCCAATGTTAATTTGAATCCGTTACCTAACCATGTTGCAGGAAACAATGGGATATGTATGGTGGAAATTGGGAACAAGAACAAGGTGTTGAAGGTATCCATGAAAAGATTGTATGGCATGATTATACAATCAGGATTTTTGAAAAGGAATGTTGAATATCACTTGGGAGAGGGTGACCATTATGAGTTTCATGAAGCAAAGGGACATCACATTGAGGATTGCATTGAGTTCCACCAAAAGGTGGCAAGAATGCTAACCATGAGAGAATTGAGGATATAGTCTATGGAGTTTAGCAATGAGGTAAGGATGATGGAAGGTTAAGAGAAACCGTTGGAGGTATGTAGGATCTAACTAACAGTCAATGGACCACCCAAATTGATCTTGATCAAACCATCCTAAGCAAATAAAAGAAATCATAATACAATGCCTTACAATTATGGTTGTACCTTTAATATCAAAACTCATGCTCCCTTATTCCAAGATGAAATCAATGAGCTGACCTAGAGTGGTTGTTGTTTCACGCCTGAAGAGCTAAGGAAAGCTAAAAACAAGGAAGTAACGGGCTTTGACAAAGAACTTGAGGTTAACAAACCTGTGACTGAGGAAGAGTCAAATAAGTTCCTAAAGTTGATAAAGCATAATGAATACTATGTAGTGGATTAGCTAAAAAACACCCCAGCCAGGATCTCCCTTATATCCTTAATACTTAGCTTTGAACTGCATTGAAATGCCCTGCAAAAAGTGTTGAACAAGGCTTATATACCTCAAGATATTGAGCAAAAAACCATGAAACATTTGGTAGGGAGGATCCATGCAAGCAATTACATGTACTACACAAAGAAACTGGACATAACAAGCCCTTGTACATTACTGTCAGATACAAAGACTGCCTTATAGGTAAAATGATCATCGACAATGGTTCAACCCTTAATGTGTTGCCAAAACATATGCTGAAAGAAATGCCCATCAATGAATCGCATGTAAAACCTAGTACCTTGATGACGAGAGCATATGATGGCTTACCTAGACAGATTATTGGGACTTTAAAAGTGGAGCTATATGTAGGGCCACAAGTTTTCTTGGTGACGCTACAAGTTATGGATATCCACCCTTCCTATAATATGTTGTTAGAAAGGCCTTGAATTCATGCAATGGAGCAGTAACCTCGTCATTACACTAATGTTTGAAGTACATCAAGAATGGGATATTGTTGGCTGTCAAGGCCGAGGAGACAGTTTCCATGATAAAGAATATGGTTTTACCATTCATAGAAGTAAAAGATTGCAAAGATAGGGATATCATGCTTTTAAAATTGTAAATACTGAGTGGGTTTCTGATAGAACTGTGCTGAAAAGACCAAGAGATTCAAAAACAGCAAAGATGACAACTAAATACTTCTTGAAACATGGAATTCCATTTCAACGCGACCCTGACACTAGAATGCCAAAAAGAGTTAATATGATAAAAGGTCAAATGTGTTGATCAAAGATTTAGGCTTGGATACAAGCCTAAATAGAGGATTACATATGGGCTATTGGTGTGAGAATAAAGAGAAGAATGGCTATAATTGAGGGAAGAGAACCTGAAGAGGAAGAGCTAGCAATATCTCCCTTTACGGTTTTGTTCCCAAAGGCTGCATATGTAATGCAACCTAATAAAGGATTGGAAAGTCTTGGTTAGGAACTCTCAACTATGAACATAAACACCTTGGAAGAAGAGCAGGTTAAAGGGGACGATGAGAAGATAAAGGTTGGAAAGGAAGATGAAGTGTTGTCGCAGCTGACCATCCACACTTTAGAAGAAGTATCCACTAATACCTTCGACCAAAAGCTGGCTAAGGGCAAGAAGTTTCAAAACTGAGTGGCCGGGGAAGCTCCATTGGTGTTTAAAATGTAACTTAGCATTGATGATCTTATTATGCATTTTGTTGCTGCTTTTATTTGATTTGTTTTCCCTGGTTTACATTTAAGGCTCAGATGTCAATTAGATCTTGCCTTTGTTATTGAGCCCACCTTTTCTAATTAATAAGATCATTGCATTTTTTAAAATTGTTTTTTTTCATTGATATTTTTCTCACTTGTGCATTTACACTGAACACTTTTCGCTTTCAAGAAACCTGAAAGCGGGTCTTCCATAACACTATATACTCCTTGCACCAAGAATGAATGACCAAAATATAGCAAATATGTAATAGCCATGGAAGGAGAAGAAGAGGATTGAAATGATATCAGGGAATTCACAAAATTAATGGAGCAACACGAGCATACCTAGCAACTTGCTATAGAAGAACTTGAAACCATAAATTTGGGTAATGATCAATTTAAGAAGGAACTAAAAATAGAAGCCTTGGTTACTCCCGAGGATAGATAAAAAATGATCACTCTATTACAGGAATATACAGATGTCTTACGAGAATATGCCTGGTTTGGATATGGATATTATAGCACACATAATGCCGCTAGTAGAAGGATGCAAACCAATAAAATAAAAGTTAAGAAGAACTCATCCTGACATCCTAATTAAAGTCAAGATAGAGATTGAAAAGCAGTTGGACACCATGTTTTTAGAAGTAGTTAAATATCCATAATAGGTATCTAACGTAGTTGTCATGCCAACGAAAGAGGGAAAGATCAGAGTTTGTATGGATTTATGGATTTGAACAAACCCGACCCCAAATAGAACTTTTCTTTTCCACATATAGATGTTTTGGTTAACAATGTTGCATACAGTTCAACGTATTGCTTCATGGATGGTTTTTTAGGGTATAACTAGATAAAAATGGCTCTAGAAGATAAATAAATAAAAAAATTTGTCATGTAACGAGGAACATTCTGCTACAAGGTTATGTCATTCAGGAACAAAGGAATAGAAGTGGATCATGATAAAGTAAAAGTCATTTAATCTATGCCATCTTCTAAGATAGAAAAAGAGGTGAGGGGATTCCTAAGGAGATTAAACTATATTGCCCTTATTCATATCCCAGTTAACAACAACATGTGAGCCTATCTTTTAGCTACTAAGAAAAAAGAATCTTGGGACTTAGAATGAAGAATGCGAAGAAGCCTTCAATAAAATCGAGCAGTACTTACAAAACCTGCCTCTACTTATTCCTCCAGTATCAAGAAGACCTTTAATACTACATCTGATAGTGACTAAAGCATCATGGGATGTGTGTTAGGGCAACATGATGAAACCAAAAATAAAGAAAAAGTTATTTACTACCCAAGTAAGAAGTTCATGGAATGTGAGTTTAGATACATGTTGATAGAAAAGCTATGTTGTGCAGTGGTGTGGACAACAAAAAGATTACGACATTATATGTTGTATCATACTACGTGGTTGATCTCCAAGGTGGATCCCTTGATCTCAAAAGAAATTGCTTAAACAACTGTTTTGATGCATACATTGAAAGTTTCTGTTCTCATGAACGAAACCAAGTCTTTTAAAGATTTTCTTCTTGAAAAGTTTTTGTGCTGAAACACAACAAAAAAACCCTTGAAATGCAAAAGGCAATTAAAGCATCAACAAAGAGCATTATAGGAAGCAGTGTCAAAGCACATACTTAGTAAGATAAGAAAAGGCGCCACAAGAAATAAAAGTTGAAGACTTCTTCCCAAGAATATGATGGGTAAGAAAGGCAAAACAAGAAATGGATCCTAACTCAAGCGTATAATTTATAACAAATGAACAAACTCACATCAGAAAAGGAGTTCATAGGAAACCAAAAGAAAGGGCAGGACCTATATTTCCAAACTAGGTAAGAATGTATGCTTTTGACCCTAAATTTGCATATATGTTTTTGATTTTTTCAGGAAGATTTTCATTTGAATCTAGCAAGATTTTGATGAATCAGAGTTGATAAAGAAAGAATCTTTGATCTATGATAGCAAGGAATCTAAGTCCAAACCCCGCAAGAAGTCATTTTCAGGTTAACCTTGTAATCAGGAAACACCAAGAAATTCAACCCTGCAATCAAAAAAGAAAAGAGAGAAGAACCCTACTATTAGGAAATTATTAAGAAAAAAAAGATCAACCCTATCATTAGGAAAAATCTTCAGGAAGCACTGAGTTTTCAAAACCCCACGATCAGGAAGTAATAAACATTGTGGTTCTAGTTAAAAGGGATCGCCATATGAGATCTCAAGTTAACCGAACTGAAGATAAAGACCAAGGTTCTGGTTAAAGGGGGTCTCTAGATTGAGATTTCAGGTTAACCAAGCTGAAGAAAACATTTTGGTTTTGGTTTAAAAGGGATCGCTGTATGTGATCTTAGGTTGTCCGAGCTAAAGAAAACAAAAACCAAGGTTCTGCAGGTTAAAGGGGGTCTCTGGATTGAGATTTCAAGTGAACCGAGTTGAAGACAACATTTTGGTTCTGGTTAAAGGGAATCTACAAATTGATATTTTATGTTAACCGAGCTATAAACAATTTTGATAATAGTTCTAGTTGAAAGAATGGCTGCAAAGACAGAGTTTCAGGTCATCTGAACTAAAAGTTTTTGAGAGGAAGAACCTTATATTTGTCTTTACAAACTTATAATGCAAAGCACTTGACAAAGACTTTCCTCTATAAGTATTGTAAATAGGAGCATTTGTATTTACCCATTTTAAGGTCCAACATAAACAAAACAAATTAAAAAAAGAAGAGAAAATACAAAGAATCCAAAAAATGATGGATGAAAAAAATATATGTATCTATTAGTTGAGTATAACATACCAAAACTCCTAGGAAATTGCCAAAGACTAGTTGATGAGGGTCAAAATATACAAAATTGAAAATTTTAACCTGGTTGATAAAGAGAATTCAATTTTTGAGGAACATAATTTAGCATTGTATGTTTAAAGACTCAATTGGAATTTTTCAAGGTTTAATTGAATTTATTTAAGGCTTAATTTCAAGGAAAATTAAATCTTGAAGTCAATTTAGGCTTTAAATGGAAGAAATTAAAGTCTAGAGGTTGAATTGTGAATTTCAAGAGTTAATTTGGTCAAATTAGAAGCTTAATTGCTTAAATATTGAAGTTTAATAAGCAATTAGAGACTTGATTAAAAAAAACCATGGTTGTCAATTAAGTTTAGTAGGGGTGAAATTACATGAAATTAGGAGTTCAAGGGAGACTTACGAGTAAAATTAAAAGGAATGAGAAGAATATGGATTAAATTGAAGTTTGCCAAAACCTAAATTAAAAAAAAAACCTAATTTGTGAGGTTTAGCCAAAACAATGTCATTTAGCTATTGTACACCTTGTTCAACAATTTTGGTTGATCAAGTAGACACTTTTAGGTGAGTGAATGTGGTGTTTCTAACCACCTCTAATGCTGTAACCACCACCATTCAACTATGAAACACCCTCTCTATAACCCCATTTCTATGAAATAAAATCTTCACATCCTATTTGTTCCAATGATCTCAGTAATATCTTGTCCATGATCAGTCATCCCTGCGTTTTCAGATTATATGTTAATCGAGTTGACAATTTCAAACGAATGAATATGGATGTATAGACCTCCAAATTGAGTAAGAATGGATCCAATGTAAATATATACACCCTCTCTACCATGATCAATTGATCTTAGGCAATGTTAATGTTGGGGTTGCTCCGGCTAAACCACGAAAATTGTCAACCCAGTCAACCTTAAGTGAGACACCCATCTACTCAAAACCACCAAACTCTTTCACGTGTTCACACTTAAAAATTTCAAGAGGGTTTTATCAAGGGTTTAACACCTTTCTCTCAAGATCAAAAGGTCAGAAACACTTCACATTAGCCTCTAAGTTTATTAGAAAACCACCTAAATCCAAAGTCATTGATCCAGAGGTGAAACCAACGTAGTTTTGGTTTGTTATAACTCATTTAGAAGCTCTAAATCTGCCTTTAAAGAAGAGGTAATTAGAGGAGGAAAAGGGAGAAGTAAATGGAAAAGAAATTTTGATTAAGGTTCAAGTGATTCAATCAAGTTCACGATCTCAAGAAAGGATTCAGCATGCTTTTGCTGAGTTTGGAGGAAACAAAGAAGAAAGCAGCATTAGAAATCCATTCATATGTCTATTGGGATGATTATATATCTTCAATCCATTCATTATGATTTATAGCTATCTATTGAAAATGGATCTCACAAGCCTACTAAGATTGAAAATGATATAGCGATTTCTAAACCTAGAAATGAGTATACTGACGGTGATAAGAAGTTGTTTTTTTATGGATACTAAAGCTATGAACACTTTGTATTGTGCTTTAAGTAGAAGTGAGTTTAATAAAATATCATCTTGTAAAAACATTAGGGATGTATGACATGCTTTAGAAGTAACTCATAAAAGTACTAATCAAGTTAAAGAATTCAAAATTGATATGCTTGTACATCAATATAAGTTATTCAAAAGGCATCCAAATGAATCTATAACTAGTAGATTTACCATAATGACAACTATCACTAATAGTTTGGATGCTCTTGGTAGGACTTATACTAATGCTGACATTGTGAGCAAAGTTCTTAGGTCCTTGCCAAAGTCCTGGGAAGCAAAGGTGATGGTAGTATGAGAAGTTAAGGATCTCACCAAACTTCCCTTAGAAGAGCTCATTGGTTCACTAATGACTCATGAAATCACCATGGAAAAGCAAGAACTAAAAGAGAAGCCAAAGAAAAATTTGGCATTCAAAACCATACACCATATTGATAGTGATGATGAAGTAAATGAGCACATTGCACTTATAACAAGTCAATTTTGAAATTTCCTAAGAAAGAAGTAAAGGAGTAAAAAATTCTTAAACCTCAAGAAGGATGAAAATAAGGAAGAATCTAGTAACAAGGCACTTAGATGCTATAAGTGCAACAAAACAAGACACATTAAGGTCGATTTCCCTCTCTTTAAAAGAAGAAGAAGAATTGTCATCACAAACAAGCAATGAAAGTAGCATGGAGTGATGACTCAGACTCTAGCTCAAGTGATGATGAAGATCATGTTGCAAACATATGTTTTATGGCATTTCAAAGAGATAATGAGGTACTCTCTTCAGATGATGAATCCAAACTCTCTTATGATGAACTAAATGATGCCTTTGAATCATTGTTTGATGAATTTAAAAAGCTAGGTCATAAATATAGTTCATTGAAAAAGAGTTATACATGTTTACTTGTTGAAAAAGATGCATTAGAAAAGCAAGCATGCATTGTTATTGATAGTTGACAAGGTTAACCAACTTGAAGAGGAAAATAAGGCTTTAAAAAAAAAGTGGACAAGTTGAATACCACACTAGCAAAATTCACTCAAGGTTCTAAGATTTTAAATACCATACTTATTAATCAAATATGTGTCTTTAACAAAAGAGGTCTAGGGTATCAACTCAAAAAGAACCAAAAATATTTGAAGAACTACTTTGTTAAAGCTAAAAAATCATATAATCCAAACCAAACATGTCATTATTGTAGAAGCATTGGTCATTTGATTTATACGTGTCCTATGAAGGAGGACAAAGTTGGTAACATGACTTGGGTTCTAAAAGGAACCACCACCAACAAAAAAAGACTCATGAAGGTATGGGTATCAAAAACCTCATCTTGATTTTATGTGTGTAGGAATCAAGGGAATATGGAGAATTGTTCTCGGATAGTCCTTGCTCAAGACATATGACCGAAGATGATTCATTGTTTTCAAGCATAAGCAAGATCAATGGTGGAAAAGTCACATTTGGAGACAACTCAAAAGGAAAGGTCATTGGAGTTGGCAATACTGGAGATAAATCTTCTCCCTCAATAGAAAAGATGTTTCTTGTGAATAATCTAAAACATAATTTGCTAAGTATTAGTCAATTATGTGATAAAGGCTACAAGATCATGTTTGATCATGCATGTTGCATAATCCTTGAAAATGATAAAGTTTTACTTATTGGTAATAGAAAAGTAAATGTTTATAAGATTAAAATTGATGCATGCATAAGGATAAAAAATTGCCTCGTTGCTAGCATTAATGATTTTTTTTTTTTTGCATAGAAGATTAAGTCATATAAGCATGGACATTCTTTCTAAACTTGTAAAAAATGAGCTAGTTAAAGGACTCCCTCATATTGCATTAAAAAAGAAGAAGTTATATGATATTTGTCAAATGGGTAAACAAGTGAAACCATCTTTTAATAGAAAGAACTATATTTTTACTGAAAGACCTTTAGAATTGCTATACATAGATCTATTTAGACCAAATAGAGCTAGAAGCATGAGCGGTAATAGATATGTGTTTGTGATTATGGATGAATGTAACATATACACATGAGTTTTTTTTTTTTAAAAAAATCAAAAGATGAAACTATTTATAAATTTGTAAAGTTTTCAAAGAAAGTTTAAAATGAAAAGAGTTTTCAATCATAAACATAAAGAGTGATCATAATGGTGAATTTATAAGTGATTTGTTTGAAAATTTTTGTGAAGAGAAAGGACATCACCATAATGTTTCAACACCTAGAACTCCCCATAGGGTTGTGGAAAGGAAAAATTGGTCTCTTCAAGAAATGACAAGAACAATGTTAAATAAATTTTATACCCCAAAATGTTTTTGGGTGGAAGACATAAACATTTATTATTATGTTTTAAATCGTGTTATCTTGATACTGAAGTTGAAAATGACTCCTTATGAGCTTTAGAGAGGAAGGAAACCCAACATCTCATATTTCAAAGTTTTTGGTTCAAAATGTTTTATTCTTAACATCAAGGATAACATGGACAAGTTTGATTCCAAATCCAATGTTGGTATTTTTCTTGGATATTTCTCCTTTAGCAAAGCTTATAGAGTTCATAACAATAGAACACTTTATCTTGAAGAATCCATGTATGTCGTCTTTGAGGAAACTCAAAATGACAAAATTGATGAGATTATAGATGACATAAATGAAAATGTTCAACATATAAGTCTTAATGATAAGACACTTATGGAGGACAACAATGAAAAGATGAAGGATCAACCAAGCTCAAGTCATCAACAAGAAATGGTAAATAACTCTTTTGTGCCACAAAAAAAGCTAAGGTATATGTAAGCTCTAATCCTTTTGAGTTAATTATTAGTAATCCTTTTGAAGGAACTAAGACTAGAGTATCTCTTAGGAACATCAATGAGCATTATGCATTTGTTTTACATATAGAGCCCAAATCCTTCATAGAAGCTGGAAAAGATGCAAATTGGATTTTAGCCATGCAAGATGAGTTAAACCAATTTGAAAGGAATGTTTGGGAAATAGTCCCTAGACCTAAAAATCAATCCATCATAGGAACAAAATGAGTTTTTAGGAATAAAGTTGATGAACATGGGACCATAGTGAGAAACAAAGCTAGACTAAACGTAAAATGTTATAATAAAAAAGAAGGTATTGCTTGTAAAAAAACCTTCACACTTGTGGCTAGAGTAGAATCCATAAGAATGTTTTTAGCTTTTGTATGTCATACTAAGTTTACACCTTTTCAAATGGATGTCAAAAGCGCATTTTTAAATGGTTTTATCATGGAAGAAGTATATGTTAAGCAACCTCAAGGTTTCGGAAACTTTTATTTTTTTAATAACGTTTTCAAACGTAAAAAGGCTTTATATGGTTTAAAACAAGCACCGAGAGCATGTTATGATAGATCAAAGACTTTTCTTATTGAAAATGGTTTCAACATTGGCAAGATTGACACCACTCTCTTCACAAAGAGAAAAGGTAAGACATATTAATTGTACAAATATATGTTGATGATATTATATTATGTGCTACTAATGCATCTCTTTGTAAAGAATTTGCAAAATGCATGTAAGATGAGTTCGAAATGAGCATGATGGGGGAACTAATTTCTTCCTTAGATTGCAAATCAAACAAACAAAGGATGACATCTTCATCAACCAAGGCAAGTACATCAAGGATCTACTAAAAAGATTTAGGTTGGAACATGTCAAGGAAGCTGACACACCCATGAGAACATCAACAAAGCTTGATATGGATGAAAATGGTAAGAATGAAGACATCACCAAATATCGAGGTATGATCGGTTCACTATTATATTTAACCATTAGTAGACCCAATATTATGTTTAGTGTTTTTCTATATGCACGTTTTCAAGCAAGTCTAAAAGAATCCCATGTTAGTGCTGTAAAATGTATTTTTTGATATTTGCATGGTACAATCAACTTAGGGTTGTGGTATCCAAAAGGATACGAGTTGAATTTAATTAGCTTTTTGGATATGGATTTACGGGATGTAAAGTTGATTGAAAACATACTAGTGGAACATGTCACTTTCTAGGATCATCACTAGTATCTTGGGCTAGTAAGAAATAAAATTCAGTAGCCCTATCAACAAGTGAAGCAAAATATATTGCAACAGGTAGCTGTTGTGATTAGATTTTATGGATGAAATAAACCTCGGAAGACTTCAGACTTAATTTTGATCATATCCCTATTATATGTGATAACACAAGTGCTATAAGTCTATCTAAGAACCCTATACAACACTCACGTAGAAAGCATATTGAAGTGAGACATCACTTCCTAAGAGATCACATGTTGAAAGGTGACATTATACTTGAGTTTGTTAGCACAGAACATCAGTTTGCAAATATTTTTAGAAAGCAATTACATAAGGATCGCTTTTACAAAATACAAAGGAATCTAGGCTTTATACATACTAATGATATTTGAGGTCTTATGTTTGTGTGTATACATCATTGGATATAAGTCAGACATGTTTAAGTGATAAAATGTATACCCCTTTAGTATTAAAAACATTTGTTCTACAGAAAAAATCTCATTCAGTGTAATCTGGGATGATCCAGCCGACCAGTTGAAACAGAGAAACAGAGGTCTCACTACTAAATAAACAATAGTTTTTTGAGGTTTTAGTTGGGTTTAGTTTTTTCAATTACAAGTTGGATAGAAAGGCTTCTTTTTTGTCTCATGCAACAATTTTTTTTATTAAAACTCAAAATATATGATTTTCATGTGAACAGGTTGATCAATTCATACATTTGGGACAAACAGCCAACCGGTTGAAATAGAGGACACAAACCTTCACTACTGCCCAAATTTTAAAATTTTGACCCTCTTTATTTCTCTGTGTTTTGGAAAAAAATCTTTACATTAAAAGGATCATTTTTAAGTATATAAGAAGGTCAAAAGAGAAATTTGGAAAATTTTAAGGTTTAGGTTAAACTGGTCGTCTGGTTTAACTAATTAAGGCAACTAGCCGACCTGTTGATCAACAATATATATACTGCCTTTTATTCTAGCAAAGTTGAAATAGAGGACAAAAACCTTTGCTACTGCCCAAATTTTAAATTTTTAACCCCCTTATTTCTTTGTGTTTTGGATAAAATATTTACATCAAAAGGATCATTTTTAAGTATATAAGAAGGTTAAAAGAGAAATTTGAAAAATTTCACAGTTTAGGTTAAACTAGTCGACCAGTTTAACTAACTAAGGCAATTGGCCGACTAGTTGATCAACTTTATATATACTGCTATCTTTTTCAAGAAAATACAGAATTCTCAATTACAAAAACCCTAACCCTCTCTCATATCTCTTAAAATTCACCAAAACTCAACCTTTCCAAGTCAATTTCTTAAAGTTTAAACATCAATGGCACCAAAGACACACATTAAAACAAGTGAATCAAGGAGCAAAAGGGCCAATGATCTTCAACCACCTCAAAGTGACAATGTGGAAAGGTACATGATCATTTTCTCAAATAGATCTATTGCTATAGAAAGATGTTTAGGTAATGAGGTAAATGCCTTTTTTTTCTATATTATACTTCCTCTCTTTACTTTTTGTTGATGACAAAGAGGTAGAGAATTGGAATATATGTTTTAGGGAGAGAAAGTATTGGGGAGAGAATTTGAAGAATAGATATAAAACATAGTTACATGGATATAAAACATAGTTACATGGTTAAGGGGGAGAGAAACTCTTATTTATAGATTGCCTATTATTGTTTAAGTCTCCAAGGGACTATATTGCAAAATATAGGGGAAGATAAATATTTTTATATTTATAAGTATATATTAATTGTCATCATAAAAAATAGGGATATTGTTGACCTTTGGGTCACATATTAATATTTTATGTATTTTGATGATAACAATTAAATGAAAATAAACTAATGATATGCTTGGATGAGATTAAGTTTAAACAGGTCTATATGAAGATCACATCAACAAGCATAATGAATTAAATGAAGAAATTCATCAACAAATCCAAGATGCAAAGCAAGTAAAGACTTAGTTCTTAAGGATTCATTTTAATGTTCATTGTTAGATCTTTATATCTTACTCAATAGCAAAATAAAATGAACTCACACATTTCACATTGCATGTGTAAATAGGATTGATATACATTTAATCGGTTCAAGTTTCACTAGATTGAAACTGCTAAAACAAGTTTTAAGCTGAACCGATCGACCATTTGGGCATACTAAGTGAACCGATATGATCATTTGAGCTGGTCGACCGCTTTAGACGTTAGAGGCATTCCAATGGCTATAAACGGCTAGTTTCTTTTGAAAACATATATATAGCTCTCTTTTATGCAAAATTAAAGAGAGATTCTGAACATACATGATATAGAAGTTATTCCAAAAAAAAATCAACTAGAAATCATCAATCCTAACATACTCTAAGTTGTGCTAAATTAAATCTTTATATTCTAGCACAAAAGTATAAAATCTCACACTCATTACACTTACACACCTTCAACCATCCTAAGTGCTATTGAGTGAGCTATAGAGATCATATTTTTCTATTGTACAATCTACTGTTTAAGAGAGTGAATCTTGTTATAAACAAATCATAATTATAAACACTTGAGAGTTTGAATAAACTTTTGCATTGGTGAGGTATTATCACCAATAGAAAAATCTTGAAGAGAGAACATCTTCAAGTAGTGTGATTGCTTTCTATGGATTCATTAAGGGAATTGTATATTTCACTTGGATTAGTAAAAGAGTACAATACTCAAGTATGGTTGGTACTTGAGGTACGGATGTAGGCTAGTCGAACCACGTTAAAAACCGAGTTTGCAATCTCTATTTCTTTATCTCTTTACTTTAAGCACTTCAATTATGTTATTAGTTATTGTGTTATACGTGCTTAATGTGTTTATTTGCATTATTTGACATAATTAGTGCAACACCTAATTCAACCCCCTCTTGGTGTTATTGTTGCCTTAATCCTAGAACAACAACCAAACGCTACCTAAATATTCATGGTCGACGCTTTATTAAGATTGAATATTAATTAGAGTCATTAAGACTGATACATATTATGTTTTTTTTTAAGAAAGCAGTTATTCATAAGCTGAAGTATAAGTGATACCTGAAAATAATATGTAGGTGCTTGTTAGATGACATTTACACTAAATTGTCCCACATGAGAATTTCATATAAAGAAATCACTTGTGTCTATGGAAAGGCTCATGTGAGAATTTTGTAAATCATCTTTAAACTTGAGATCACTAAATTATCTTATATAGAAAATGTTATATTTTAATCCTGACTATGTGTTTTCAAAATAAAGGGTAAAAAATGGGAAGATATTGAATATAACATGAACTATATATAGGTGTTTAGTGATTAAAAGAGGACCCATCACCTTAGTTGAATTAGAAGAAAAAAATACTTTATTTGTTCTCAAATAGTATTGATTGTAAAATTCTTACGCAAGGTGAAATGAGATTTGAAAAGAATTTCAAAATTTTATTCAAAGAATCAATGATTATGATGTTAAGAACAAATATGATTTGACAGAGCAAACACACTACATGCTATAATATCTAAATTAGAACATTCTTTATGAATGAATAATAATTACACTGAGAAACTAGTCAATGAAAGATTACTTTAAACCATATATGACTTTTCTAATATTTGAAGGATCATGACATGTTACTGAACATTATACTTGATCTTCAAATATATATTAATTAATTATTAAATTGATTATAAATTAAATTATTTAATTTATTTAGTAATTCTATTTTCATGAGAATTATGATTTATATTTAAGTCAACTTGTTAGGAATCTAATGGGTCTCACATATTAAAAATCTTTGATCAAAATTTAAACCCAGATGACTAATCAAGTGTGACTTGATTGTAAATAATTTTTAAGAATCGAGGACTAGAATGTAATTAATACAAGGGGTTACAATTCTAGACATAGAAAAATCAAGTGGTTATTTATAATTTATAGAGTTATTAAGTTTTCCCTGTAAATATAAAATTATGCATGATTTTTAGTTTTCTTGATCTTGTATTCTTGTCAATTTGGTTTTCTCTTGTGTCCTCGTCATAGTATCATTTTGCTTTCAGCTTGAAAAGTTTAAATTGGGCTCTCAATCAAGTTTGTTTAAATTTTTAGAAGATTGGACTAAAGCTATTTCGGTCATAACTTCCAAGACAAGGAGAGCCATCCATGCAATGGTACTGATTTCAAGCATTGAGTGACTTCATGCTTAAGGACCTCTTTGAACAGTACCTGGTGACGATGTTACAAACCAGAAAAGAACACGCAAGGCCACTCATTTAGAAAGGAACCAACCTAGTACTCTTTAAAAATACCATGAAAAGGATCATCTCCTTCCTCGTTAAGCTTCCCAAACGATTCTCCTTTTGGAAAAAGAAATTAAGTCGATCTTTAGTCGTCGCAAAATGAAAGATTCCCGAGTCCACACTATTTCACATCCCACCTGGCTCACTTTAATTCTCACTTTCCCCTCTTCATTTGAAGCATAACAAATTAAATAATAGCAAGCAATTATTTGAAGTTTCTCTCTGTCAACAAAATGAGTTTAGTGCTTAAGCATTGTGGCTCAGTGAGTGAAGAAATGTCGAATAGCTCGGTAAACGAAGTGGAATCACTTCCACAGAGCATTGAAGAAAAGCATCAGGAGCTGGTAGTCAGCCATGTTCCCATCGTATCATCATTCAATGAACGTATTCGATCTGTACTTGATGCAGATGACAAGCTCAGGCATCTCCAGGTCATGAAAGAAGGCATACAACTCCCCACCATTGTTGTTGTTGGTGATCAATCTTCAGGGAAATCTAGTGTTCTTGAATCTTTAGCTGGTATCAGCCTCCCTCGTGGCCAGGGCATCTGCACCAGAGTACCTCTCATAATGAGGTTGCAACATCACACAGCTCCAGAACCAGAGCTTTCCTTGGAGTTCAATGGCAAAACAGTACCTACCAGTGAAGCCAAAATCGCCAATGCCATAAGTCTTGCCACTGATGAGATTGCAGGCAATGCTAAGGGCATATCGAACACACCATTGACTTTGGTAGTGAAAAAGAATGGCGTTCCGGACCTTACAATGGTTGATCTCCCTGGAATCACTAGAGTTCCTGTCCACGGTCAGCCTGAAAACATCTATGAGTAGATAGCGGATATCATTATGGAGTACATAAGGCCTGATGAGAGTATTGTTGCATTAAACTCAATCCAAAAAGTCAAGGACGGCAACTACCAACTGCAACCACCGATTGCAACCACCAACCGCAGCCGCCAGTCGCCTTCACACCACCGCTAGCCACCTTCACACTTGAACTTTAATTTTTTTCTTACTTTCAATTTGTGTATAAATAGGCAGCTAAGTTTATGCTATCATGTGTGGAAAATATAAGAAAGAAACATTAGAGACAAAGAGAGGGTCTGTTTAAAGAGCTTTTAGTTATTGTAAGCTTCTTGTTGTTGAAATAAAACATTGTGTTTTATCCCCTCTGAGTGTTTCAAAGCCACCACCAGTGGTCTCTCCCACCAACAATTGGTATCAAAGTCTCGTTCGTTAGAAACAGAGGAGTTTTTTGTTATACATCTGTTTTTTCAAAGTTGTCCAAAATCCATTTTGATCATTCTACCGTGTAGGGTTCATCAATACAAACTCCACGTTGCAAAAATCAAATCCATCGGAGCAAGAGGTGGACGACAAGCGACGCCTGAAATTCCAGCATTAAAGCCCACGCACAACCGACGCATCCAGAGGAAGAAGACGACTGATCCACATGGGCGCCATATTTGAGCCGAGCCAAAAGAATATTCCCCAAAATATGCCCATTTCAACCCCAGTGAACCGCCTGACGTCCAAATCAGTTTTTTGACTAGTTCAGCCCATTTCTGACTCATTGTCAACCAAGTAAGACCAATTCCTTACTATTTTTGTCATTATGAATCCATCTACAATGTTTGTTTTGCCAAATTGAACTCCCAGAAGGTTATATAGTCATTTAAAGAGTAAAATGACTCCAGAAAATACAAAAACACTCATTCCAAAGCTGGCCAAAGACAATTATGATAGTTGGTGTATCAGATTGAAGGCCTTTCTTGGTTCACAAGAGTGTATAGAGATTGTTGAATATGGTTATGACGAACCAGAATCTAAAGAAGCAGAAGATGCTCTACAAGAGGCATATAAGCAAGTTATGAAAGCTAATAGAAAGAAAGACAACAAAGCAAAGACCATCATCTATCAAGGTCTTGATGAAGCCATATTTGAGATTATTGCTTCCGCAGAAACAAAAAAGAAATATGGGAGGCTCTCCAACAAAAATACAAAGGTGCTGACAGAATCAAGAAGATTCATCTCCAATCTTTGCGAGGTGAATTTGAATTATTGCAAATGAAGTCCTCAGAATCTATTTCTGATTATCACACAAGAATTATGGTGATAGTCAATCAGATGAGAAGAAAATGGAGAAGCCCTTACAGATGCTCGGATTACTGAGAAAATTTTGAGATCCCTAGATCCAAAATTTGATTTTGTTGTTTTCGCTATTGAAGAGTCCAAAGAAGTGGACAAGTTGATGGTGGATGAGCTTATGAGTTCTTTACAACCTCATGAACAAAAGATTGTGAAAAGAAATGAAGATAAGGCAATTAAGCATGCCTTGCAATCAAAATTGTCCCTCAAAGAAGACAGATATGATCAAGGGGAAACTTCAACATATGGATATACCATTCGGGGAAGAGGTCAACAAAGACGAGGAGGATCTCAGCAATTTCAAGGAAGAGGATCTAGAATACAGGATTCAGAGGAAGAGGTGGTAGAAACACCACCAGAGGAGGCCGGGGACAACAAGGATTTCCTCCTAGAGGAAGAGGAGGCGGTTACAATAACTATGACCCGAGGAATATCCAGTGTTATAGTTGCAATCAATTTCGGCACTATAGCACTGAATGTCGAAGGAAAGCTCCATTAGAGATATTTGAACAAGCCAACTATGCAGAAGAGGATGCCACCATCAGAGGACCAGCTGCATTTTTGTCCAACAAGGACTTGGCGAGAATCAAGAGAATATTTGGTATCTAGATTCTAGAGCTAACAATCACATGTGTGGCCAACGTGATCTATTTAGTGATTTAGATGAGACCATACAAGGACAAGTCACCTTTGGAGATACCTCAAAAGTTCCAGTAAAAGGTAAAGGAAATATCCCAATCAAATTGAAGAATGATGATTGTTGTTACTCATTTTTGGACCCCATGTTTGCTGGAAGATTGACAAAAGCAGATGAAAGAAATATTTTTTCGAAACCCTGTTTGAGCTGTTTTCTGCTCTCTTTATCCTTCCCCTTTGCTGCCAAAATCATCAGGTTTTCTTAGATTGATCAGAAGTCTTCATAATGCCAAATTCATTCCTTTTTTATCTGGTCTTTCAAGTTGAAAAAATCCCTCAGAATTTGCATAAAAAAATGGTTCTGTTGTTGTCGCAATTTTTTGTTCCAACTTAGGCTCTGATTCTGACTCGGTTTCGTACGATATCTGACCATCCTAGGTATATTCTGTCACTCATGATATGTTAAAAAATTGGCGTACACCTTTATTAGGTCCTAGGGATCATTGTTCTTAGGGAAAATTCTCAGTCAGATTCGGATGCTCAGCATCGTCAGATCAAGAACCTTTTTGACCAACTAGATTACTAGCAGATTCTGTTCTCTAAAATGATTTTATCTCACTTCAACTCCTTCATCAAATTTGTAGTCCGGGACACGTAGATGAATTTGAGCTTTTGAATTGCTTGATTCCGATATCAGAAACTCAAGATATTCCTGTTTGAAATCTAGTGTGAAAACATAGAATCTTGCCGCGAGAAGGTTTCCAGCCGAGTTTGGTTGCAATTCTGTTATTCAAAACGAATTTATCTCACTTTGAATCCTTCATCAAAGTTGTAGTCCGGGACACATAGATGAATTTGGGCTTTTTGAATCGCTTGATTTCAATATCAAAAGCTCAAGATATTCCTGTTTGAATATCTAGTGTTGAAAGCAGGGATTCCTGACCGCGAGAAGGATTTTTGCCCAAGTTCGCGGGACTGATTCGAAGGATTTTTTTTGGACCAAGGACTGAATCGAAATGTGCTAAGTTGAGGGATTGAATTGAAGAAGGACATTGAAAGCTGGAGAGGGGGGCTGGATCATCATAAATGACAGGATTTTTACCACACCGAATAAGGAAAATAGGACTTTGCAGCTGCACCCTCCATCTGATTTCTTTCCTTTTTTTCTCTGCTGTTTTCCTTTCTCATCACGCCTGATTTTTGGAGCTGAAGACCACGTTTTTGTTGCCTCATTTCAAAGGGAGCAGTCAGCCCTATGGAAGGAAAGAAAAGAGCCACACCATCCTCTAACTAGGAAAGAAATCACTGCTGATCACAAAATCAGAATCAAACATTCTGGTTTCCTATTTCTGCTCACCCGAGAATACACCCTA
>Ga0307509_10003986_pt1 | contig 21751 bp, 21 predicted proteins | sample 10_EM_MG_FD_202245 | JGI IMG/M metagenome (GOLD analysis project Ga0307509, IMG submission 202245) | Populus trichocarpa ectomycorrhiza microbial communities from riparian zone in the Pacific Northwest, United States - 10_EM | ecosystem: Host-associated > Plants > Roots > Unclassified | place... | reverse complement strand
GTATTAGCTAGTATTCATAACTTTTATTTTTATTTTTGTTATTTAATTTATATACAGAGTTGGTTGATCGTGGACATTTCATCGTTGCCCGTTGCCCGTTGCCCGTTGTCCGTTGATCGCGCGCGCCGTTGCCTCAAGGCCCCGGCAACCCCACCACCCCACTACACCATGGCTACCTATGGCGCAACCGTAATTAAACATGTCTCGGATCACGAACACTTCTGACTAGGGGCTGTAGATATAACAACAATGATCATTGAAAAGCTGGAATCCTCGGGTATTGTCAACTGATAGTTATCTGGTCCAATTTCGGAATTGTGATGGAATCTCCATCAGTGGGCCTGAACCACCGGCATATTTCGCCCGTCTCTCTATTATTCTTTTCATCCTTTCCACTTGGCGCCGCTCCCCCTCAGCAAAATCTTCGGCCAATTGTTTGCGATTCTTCACTTTGACCAGAAGTTTATCCTGCAGGTGAGGTGAGTGGAAACAAAGATACCGGGCTAAATAGCTCATATCCATTCGTGGTGGTTTGTGTCCGATGCAGTCCATATCCATAGCTTGGATAATATTGAGACACGAGTCTATATACTCCGGGATGGTTGGTATGAAGACGGGAAATGTGATCGGCGGATCCTCCGTGAATTTTATTTTTTCGTTGGTAAGGAGATAGGGCCTCCGCTCTAAGGTGTTGTGATGGAATTCGGATTCGACCAATACGCTGTTAAAAGGAAGGACATGCGGGACTTGGATCTTCTTGGTATCGACAGAAATGCGGTAGGAGTCCTCAGTGCAGAGGCGAATGTACCAGCTATCATCGTATCTCTTCAATCGCTGGACAGAGCGGTATTCCGGCAGATCACCTCCTATAGTGAAGGTGGGCATGCTAGATTCGTCAACCCCGAACCACTTACCAGTGGCGACGAAGGCTTGGTATATAGATGCCGCTTGCGAGTTCCGCACCAGGATATCCACAGTCTAACTCAGCCACACTAGCTATGCGAACTGGGTTATTATCAAGGAAGGTAAGTCAAGCATACATGTGATGTGGATACCGGAACACCCATCCAGTTCAGTGCATATTTTCCAACCATGATGAAGGGGTGGTCACAGGCACTGAGAACGGAAAAAACGGAGTTCAAGGAAGCAGGACTTGGTGACCACGCGCTAGCCATTGAGCTATATCCGTGTTGATGAGGAGGATTAGGATTCCGATGCCTACGGTTGATCTGGCGGGTTTGCGTTGGTACTGGTGGTGGGTCAGGGTGGTGGCAATGGCAATGGCGGTGTTGTTGTGGGTGGAAGGGTAGATCGTTCTAATAGTGCCAAGGTTCCTGCTGAGATTAAGTAACGTGCCTTGTTAACTGTTGTGACAGCCAATCGGTACAGTCGCACCTTGCTATGGCGAAACGCTTCATACGGGAACCTCGCTGTTACGAATGAACCTTCTGATAATTTACACCCCTGCTCCCATACAAACAGACCCCGCTATAAAGAATTTTTTCTGAAACCTCGATATAACGAACCAAAGAAACTGAATTCTTGGCTTTCGTTGTAACGAGGTGTGACTGTACCGTACTATTCTAGTCGTTACTTCTCCTAGAGTGTTGGGGAATTTGTACTTTTTATAAATTTACATCCCACTCGACAGCGGCCAAGCCTCTTAGCCTATGTATGGAAACTGTCTAACAATATTACAAGTGTGGTTGGTAAAACAGTCATGTGAGTTTGATAAGAAAAGTTTAGTGAAAATTATAGCCGTATTGTGCCTTATCGGATCCACGTTACTGTTTTATCTATCGGCCCCGCTTCGTATAAAATATGTACTGCATTAGGCCCTGAAAAAATAGTTTGACAGAATGTGGAAATGGGGTTAGAATGGCAGAGGGAAGTGGGGAATGGGAATCCACTTTCCATCACAAAGAAGGAAGTTAGATTTTATTAAATAAGTCGGCCGTTAACTAGTAGTCTCTTCTAAGGGAGAGAGGCTCTTGCCTTGCCGCTGGAGACACGCGCCCGAGATGCTTAGAATGGAACTCACGCAGGTGTCTGCACAGCAATTCTTACGGTTCAGATTACTCCCTGCATTATATCTGCTCAAGCCTTATGCATTTATGTTCCGATGTAAGGACACAAAATCCTTTATGGAAGCTAACATGGGTAGCTTTAATCCTGCCAAGAAGGAGTGTAAGAAGATTTGTCACGCGTGCGCGACGGTGGATTACGGCAATGACGCTTCTCCATTAAAGCCTTCCTAGGGAACGCTCGCAGGCATGTTTTTTGCAATTCTTACTTGATTGATGATTTCCTCCTTTTATTTCATCTATCCTTCCATCCATCCGCTATCCCCCCCCTTTCTTTCTTTCTTTCGTCCCTTCATAGAATTCGAGAATTAAGACAACAAAAATGATAATTTCCTGTTACATAGTGGCTGGGTCATGGCCTTATTTCAGCTTTCTACCTGGAGTTTTTTTCCCCTGTCCCGTTTTTTTTTGGCGGGGTTACCGGGAATTTACAGCATTTCTTAGCACCATAGGGGGGGTTTTTCATCTATTTTTATTCTCATCTACCCTTCTTCACTGGGCTGTTTCTTATTTAATGTATTGGGCCAGGAAGACAATCAGACGCAGAAGTGGTTAAGTTAAAATGCACCAAAAATAATCGAAATATGGAAATCACAATTGAAGCACAACCCTGAAAAGATGAGGTTAAGAAGGGTAGGTGATATCTCTGATAGTACACCATTTAAGATTTGCCTGTTTTTCAGCTAAATTCGGAGGATTAATTTTTTCGAACTTTCCGTCGTGAGGATTTTTGCAAAATTCACATACAAACTAATTCACTTCTGCGTCTGATTCTCTTCCCGGCCCAATACGTTACGGGACTTTGTTTATTCTTACCCCCCCACTCCGTATTTACCCTGCTTATTCCTTTTTTTATATCGTCTTCTATTTGTCAAGTCCATTATATTTCTCTGGCTTAGATGGATAGACATATCTATGAAAAGGGCACGAGCCAGCGTCATAGCCACGCCCTCGGTCCCATATCCAAGTATCATACAAAAGAAATAAAATAAAAGGAATAGATTACGATAGCCAATCAGGAGAGAAGGTCCAGAAGTGAAAAAGGAAAATCGGGCAGCAACAGTAGCGCCCTTCCAGCTAATCCTCCTGTGTACAGTAAGAAAGAAGCGGCAAGTCAGTTCATGCAGGAATAGAGGAATAAGATTGATTCCTGACATTGGGGCTGTAGTGAGGTTCATCTCATGTGCTGTGTTCCACTTTATTAGTGTCGTTCAAGTTAACCGCTATTTCAATCGTAGAATTTGGTTTAATTAAGCTGTAAGGTAGAATGCACGCGCATGTGAGGTTAATTTTGTGAAAGCACATTACATCGAGTGATCAATCATGATCGCATATAACAAGACATGAATGAGATACCGCAAGAACTCAAATAATTAGACCTCACGCTAGCACGTTGAGGTTGCCTTTGCTGATAAGGTCAGGCTCTTTTCTTCTTCTTTTGCTTGAAGCTCGGGCTGAGGGGGTTAGTTTTCGCTGTGCGCAGTTGCGTACTCTAGTTCTATGTATACGACGCCCGCTACCTCCCCTCTACCTCCCCTCTCACTCTCCTTTCCCTAACGTACCTAAAACTATTATTGTCTTTTACAAAATAACAAACCAACCATCTCGCTTCACACCTCTTTTTATCCCTGATGGCCACACCATCAAAGCATTCTCCTAGTACCAAATAGCAAACCTACTCTCTCGCTTCACACCACCTTTTACCCACCACCACAACTCAACCAAAACATTCTCCTACAAAATAACTATCCTTCTATCTTGCTTCACACCTCCTTTTATACCAGACCACCAATCGACCAAACCATTCCCCTAGCATGTCTCCTGCCGGGGGAATCATTACTGGTGGAGCCCAGGGAGAAACGGACGGCAACGCAGAGAGCCTACGCAACGGAGATTTGGGAGGTATTGAGGCAGCAAGGGCAGTGTGGGGCTTGCTCGGTAGAGCATATGTTGGGAAATTCGCTGTGGTTGGGGGGGCGGCCTTGCTCCTGCACGGTGCAATTATCCAAACGAGTGATGTCGATTTAGGAATAACAGCAGAATCACTGGATGCCTTTGAGAGGGCTGCCGTCATGGATCATAGATTTACCAAATACGCAAGCGGTTGGGAATACACCACATCTTTCGGCTTTAATGTTCCCGTAGATTTCATCCAGATAGGAGGCTGAGGCCTCCACCAACTAAACGGATATTGCTTAGACGACGATGTACTGGTAGCAATGCTAACGGACCTCGTCCTCAGCAAAGGTATTGCCTGGATCGACAGGCAAGACGACAAAGATTTCGACGGTCTCCAGTACGCAGTAGAAGCAATGGTACGAAAAGGGCAAAATTTTAAAGGATCAGCTGAGAACGAGCGGGACGTTTTAGATTGCATCCTGGACGGTTTTGATTGTCGGAGTGGAAGGAGATTGCACAGAGCTATCAGAACCCTTCTATGAAAGGGGAGAGCCCAGGCCGAATGGCACAGCCGGAGGGGGGATTCGAGAGCCCGAGACTGTGTGTGACAAGAAGGATGGTGAGGAATTGTTTCGGATTTGGCAGTGTTGGCCAGTGGCAAGCGGGTACTGTTCAGCGGTGTCATTGGCTGATTTGATTGTAATAAGGGGATATTATTCTGTGGGGTCTTTAGAACCCATATTATGAGCAGGACCGTTTGTTTGTTCTCACTTTTTCTTGTTATTACTATCACTATGACTTCAGGGACTATAAAGACAATAATTAATTATTACCGTTCCTGAATCTGCTTAATCTGCGTAACACGCCTAGAATCAAACTCCAATCAGTACTTGAATTCCTAACCGAGGAAAGAAGGAAGAAAAGAGAGAGAACTTACCACAACAGTAGGGCATCCCACTACCCATCCACTATTTCCAACATCACAAACTGGAATCGTGAACGCACCCTCTCCTGCCGCACCATGTACGAACCATTGCTGGTCAGATGGGAGTGTTGCCGAGATCTCTAACCTAGAGGTCATTTTTTCGGCGGTGTGGTTCACTCCGTGGGCTAGGTATGCCTCCACGCTGGACTGGATCATGTCTCGTGCCGTGATGTTGTATTCGGGTTTCTGGAGTTTTTCCACTTCAATAAGGTCTTTGAGCTTACCCTTGCTAGTTAGAAAATGATAATGGGGCTCGGTCAGTTGATGGGGAAAAAAAGTGATAAAAGAAAGTGGGAGTGATATAGTACCGATAGAGACTGCACGCGCGGGTCCCGTTACTGGTTATATATTTCGCTTCTGAGGAAGATACTACGCTGTCTGGGTCTGTGCTGTTTGCACAGAGAACAAAGGTTTTGGTGTGTTCTCTGTCGTGGGTGTTAGTTATTATGGTGATGTTTTAATTGCGGAAATGAGTTCATACCTGATTTCGCTATTGACGAACCAAGCCACAAGCCGTTTCTTGAAGAAACTTTCCAGGTCCGACTTTGTCCAGTCGTCCTGAAGGACAAATCGTCCACCACGGAGGTAGGCGCTGCCCCGCGTTAGATATTTAGAACTAAATTATAACAAAAACGTGAAGAACGAACAAAATATCCCTGCCGGACCTATCTTTACCTCCCTTGAATATCACCGTAGACTACTTCTTTAAGATATCTCTGGTAGTAGAACAATAATCTACCACAAACTTCCCCTTTTCGCTCAATTGCACCATCTGTTCGATACTGACCTCGCATTAGTCCCATATTACCCACACCAGAAGCAATACAAGAACAAAAATGAACACAACTAACGTTGGCTTTATCACAGGATCACGAGCAATCTCTGCAAACGCCCCTCCACCAAACGCACCGCCAGCAGTGGAAACTCCAGTGATGAGCTCCTGGTGGACACTCCCTGCTACTCCTCCCACAAGGAATGCAAGCGGAACGAATGCTGCGGCGGTAGAAAACGCCGCCGCGAGACAGGGCGCTGCCTTCTCAAGCCTTGTAAGACTTGTCTTTCCAGGGGAGGAAGCTTTGTGCCAAATCTTCGCGTAGGGCTTCAAAGTCCATTTGGTCATCTCCTATTTTGTCCTTTGCGGAGGTTAGTACGATAAGTATCATAATTGGAAGAGGTGGGGCAATAAGATGGATGAGCGTACATGGATGAGTCTCATGTTCCGATCTAGATTCGAGATTGCAACCCGGACAAAGTATGTCCATTTTGGAGCGTTTGCATTTAGGAATACTAAGCCAGGAAGCAATTAGAACAAAGAACCCAAGATGAGCGCGAGAAATAGTATATAAACAAACCTTCGCAGCTCGGATTAATGCACTGGTCCTCGGTGCCCACTCCGCAGGCAAGATTATGTTCAAAGTCTTCAAAAGCCTTACCAAACTCCGAGACAAAGTTCCTGCTGGTCCTATTCAATCCCAACTCCCACCACTCCTTGAGTTTCCGATCAACTTCCTCCTTTACCCATGCATCCACAGTTGGTACCGACCATGAGTCTGAATAATTAACCTCTACTGGCAGCGGAATCACCTCTTCCTTTGTTGTTGGTTTTGGTGAAGGCGATACTGTCGTAGTAGCCTCTTCCAACAGAGTTCCCTTCTCTGTGGCCGTTGGCTCTGGTGGAGGCAATACTGTTGTAGTAACCTTTTCCGGGGTGGTAGTTGATCCTGGGGAGACAGAGGTTGCCCCAACTGTAACATTCATTGGCAGGTCACGATCTCTGTCTTCCCCCTGAGGAAGGGCTAGGGAAAATGGGAGCACTAGCAATAGGAAGAACAAATAAACCATGATTAGTGTTTCGTCTCAAGTTTGCGTTCCTGTTTTCTTTCTTTCTTTCCCCCCCGTGTTGTAAAGGTATTGAAAGATAAGAAAACTTCCTGGAGAAAAAGGCAATAAGAGCCTTTCTTATAAAGTAAGGCGGGTTCATCTGTCACACCAAGTCATACATGGGAAATCAGACCAACCGTTCGCTAATAGGCCAGAAGGAGCATCAAAATGCTCTCTAGTTGACCATGCCTCGCGAGGTTATAGCTAGTAAGCCAGTTGGTGGGGGGTCCGGTTTGCGCACGAGTGCGATTCAGTGCACAATTAATCAACCGAGACATAAAATGAAGTGTTGCTCTAGTAACAACCCCTTGTGGCCTTTTTTTATGATAATGGGTCAACCAGCGATCGGGCTAGGAGTTTCCTTGGGGCTCGTGAATGGTTTGGAGAACCTACGTGGCTCATCGCAGCCATTTGCTGGTAGGCAGTGCTCTGGGGTATCTCCGAGAAAATGAGAGGATAGACGGATGTCTAGAAACTCACCGGTGCACTTGATGATTCAACCTTTCGTTTCCTCTCGGAGGATCCCCCTCTACGAAAGTTTCTAAACACCTAATCCCCGTTGGCTTGTTCTGGGGAGAAGAGTGCTCGTTTGCGGCCACCTTCCTCTTTTCCCATATTACAGCCTCCAAATAAGCCGAGTCGCTCTACAGGGAGCTTGATCGAGTGACCCTCAGTGATTCCTCCCAATTTTGATAATCCCCCAATTACTAATCATACACCTCATTCTCCCTTATTCACTGCCTAAAAAACGTCTCAGTATCGCCAACTCAATCCTAAAACTTAGCAAAACCTCCCTAATGACCATCCATACTGTACGTAATTCGATATTTTACTAATTCCTCTGATATTGCTCTGATTGAAAATCAGAAAACATAGAATTTGAGCGGAGTTTCTTCTGAGCACCTCTATCAGGCCATAGCTTCCCAAAGATGTTGTTGTAGTTAAAAACTTTTGAAAGCTATTCTTATATTTGTTTTTAGTTGATTTCAGATGCCCGGTACCATACCGGTAGCATTTCTCACTGCAAACGGCGGATTAGAGCTAAGGCTAGCCGAGCCACTATAAACAAATACCAGCAAAGAAAGTTAATTGAGCATAGCCTCCCCGAAGCAAACGTCGCTTTACGAAAAGATATACCGGTAATACGGCATCATACCACAATAGAATTCCATAAGTAAGCCGCGCAACTTATTCAAGGGTTGAGTTGAGGATCAACGCATTACCAAAGGGATCATACTCATGTGAGCTGGATTTTGGGTGGCTCCGGCCTACCGTATTCCAAGATGCGGCTTATCCACGGAATCCTACGGTATGACACCCAGCTAAACCCCCCAACGGGAGCACCGCGAAAATCGGCGAATGGCGAACAAGCACCAGTAACCTGCAACGTCTTGGGGATTTGCCTTTTCCTCCCTTTTTTTCCCATCAAATACCCTTTGTTCTTCACTCTTTGGCTCTAAAACTGGTCTGCAGTAGCCTCCAATGGGGGCACGAGTGGAGTGACCCTACCATTAGTGTACTTGGTATCATAGAGTACGTCCTCCTCCCAAGGTTTTTCTGCTTGTATGTTAAGGCCCTAACAGAGCCATAGTTGACATCATAGCTAACCCTACTCTTAACCCATGAGAGGGTGCTTTTTCAACCCAGCCAACAAACAATCAGACACAAGCTACAGCATTTAGTGAGAAGAAACAAACGGAAACAAGAAGTCCATCTAAGTGTAAGCCTCGATATTCGTGATTCCCGATGATGTAGCGCTTCTCAGGGAGCCCCACAGAGACCGTACCCGGTACGCCCCGCAGGTTACCACCCACTCCACTTGGCGAACCACCGGTGCAGTTTGGATCGTTGCGTAGTATCCAGCGGCTCGCTATCAGGGCCTATTCGACAGTTCCGTTGGCTACGCTACATGAATGAAAGAAGAAGAAAAACCTACTTTTCAGAAGCTCATTTAGGACCAACGGCAGCTTGACAGCCCTGAATGGGCTACCAGTATAATCTGGCAAAAGTCGGATTGGAACCAAAGAAAGCTAAGCTGAAAACTAAGGCAACCGAGCCAGCAGAACACCGACTCGCCACAGTTTATTGTTGCTCGCTAAGACACTACTGGTACAGCCTGGGGCCTAGTTTGTTGGATGAGCGTTAGCTCAAGTTAAGCTCAGTGCTGAAAAGTTCTTGATCCTCGTCCAATCCTCAGACAGCTAAAGCTGGAAGTTCTAGCACTCTCAGTACCGAGGTTGGCACTTGTAGTAAGGCGAGCGTGAGTTCGGTAGGCACTGGATAATATGTGGTCCATCCAAGGCTGTACAGACACAGGACAATCTACCTCGTAGGATAGGTTGGGTTGGGTTCCCAAGCCCCTTAGTCCCCACCCACCAGGATTCTGTCAGTGTATTTCCAATGTGGTCACCTGGTGTAATACCAACTACACCACAAAGGGATTATTGAAAGAAACCAATGGTGTTGGAAATTTATAGACGTGTCTCTGAGCATGTTTATACCGGGAAATCGGGAGCCACTCACCTAGCATGATAAACACAACGAATTTTGTGCAATGCGCGACGCTCCCACATGACGCCGGGAGGAAAGTGAAAATAAAAGGACGCTAGAAGAGATATAGACCCATCTATGTTGCCCCTTCGAGAACATCAAGGCGGTAAAAAAGATGCTTGTGAAGGTTCTGGAAGGAAATTTTGAGGAACTACGCAGAAATGATCGGTAGACTGTTTCATACACACAACCATGCTGCAACCACCACACCTTTTTTTCACAACCTCACAAATTCGCAATCCACAACCTCCGACCTTGATACCACCTAACTACTATCCCCCGCACCCACAACCGACCTCCGAAAAGAATGGCTGCCTTGCCTATAGAGGATGTCAGCTCGTCCCAAACTCCCTCCCCACCCACCCCGCGATCTGGATATTCCCCGGCAGGGCAGATACTGTGTTACACCCCACCTTCCTCTCCAGCCCCCCCTCATCCAAACCCAGAACCTACCGCAACACACGACATGCATTATTATCTTACCGAGGGGTTGGGAGGTGTAGAACCCCGGCAATTCCGCGATACAGAGTCATTCATAAGGGCAATTCAATCGCAAGCCAATAAATTATGTTCCGGTAAGGCTAGCCAGCAGTACGCAGTATTTGCCCCTATGACGCAACACCAGTTTGCGACAATCGATCGTATTCGCCGCCCCCGCCTCAAAGGACACCGCTTCCACTACTTCAACCATGAGGAGACATTGATAGTGAAACTAATGGCTGGCCAAGTTCAAGAAATGACGAGCAAGGGACTCGGAGGCAGGTTGAATAATAAGATAGGTGAAATGGGGCTATTTGAGGATATTTGCCTGATGGGTTCTACTACCTTCAAAGGAAATCGGAGCCAGAAGGAGGCCGATTGCGCGTGGAAACCTTGGAAGTCTCGCCCCCTTGGAAACGACTGGCCAACGCTTGTCATTGACTGTGGGGTTTCCCAATCCCGCGATCGCTTGGTGGCCGATGCTCACTGGTGGTTCGAGAACTCCGGCGGACAGGGGACGATCGTTCTCCTCATCTCATACTCCGAATCAAAGAAAGAGATACGTCTTCAGCAGTGGGAACTGGTCACCATTCCGGACCCACATGCCACTCCGGGCCAACCCAGGCCTACCAGAACTGCGCCAGCAATAATCCGCGAAATCGACTTAGTCGCAGGCATTCCAAATAAGGCGTCCTTAACGCTCAACTTCGAGAGTATCTTCCTTCGCCCGCCTGCCAAGGGCGAGGGGGATTTTACCTTCTCTCGAAAGGAGCTTCAACGCTTTTCTACTAATGTGTGGGAAGGTGGCCAATAGCGCAAACATTCAACCCAAATATTGTAAGTCAACCTTCCCCAGTTACTGCTGCAAACTTCATTCAATGCTAACTGTCTCAACTGCAGGGAGAGTAGAGGGTAGAGAGAGCACTCTAGTGAATAGGCGATACAGTATATATTACATGGAAGGCAGCTTTGTTGGCTGCTAGAGGGCACGGAGGCACTAGGCAGATTTTCAAAAGGTGGACTTCCGATTTGTTTCTTTTTTCTGTAAAGCGGTCGCATAATAGCTTCCAGACCTCTAGTTAACTGACACACCCAATATATCAGCGAGGATTGATTTTAAAATCCGGAAAATGGGGCTGTACGAGGAAATCACCCGAATAGATGGAAAGATCTGTAAAGGACGTACAAGGAAGAAATGCGCGGATGTGGCTTGGAAACCGTTCCGACTTCGCTGACTCAATATGACCAACACTCCGCCATCGCAGAGGAAGTAATTTCATCCGAGATCGCCTCTCCACTGGATGGCTCTGCCACGACGACTTTGAAGTCTAGAATGCCCTGCTTACCGAAGAGGAATGAGACCCGAAGGAGAAGATCTGGGTGGAGCTTAACAAGGGCTACTTGCGTGAACAGGAATGCGAGATCTTCCCTTTTTTTCTCTTTTTTTTTAATCTCCCTTCCCCTCCCAATGAGTGCCATGGTATGGCTAACATGGATATTATAGTGAAACACCTAAACAAGGAAACTTACCTCCGCAACAGTATCATCGAGACTGCCAAAAAGTGGAAGAGGAATAAATCCCGAGATAGCAACAGCAAGGAAATGGCTGCTACCCCTGCCGACAGTGCGAAGAACATGCTCATGTGCAGGAGCTATTCCAAGAAGATCAATTATAAAGTGATCGAGGGACTTTTCGAGGATGATTAAGTGAGAGAGAGGGTGGTAGATATTCTCCTTCTTTTTTAGAGGTTTCTAATTCAGACTGTCAGTGCGCATATATCTGGGTGGGTGCATTATAGAGATTGGACGCTTGTTATGGTTCTTAGTGGAAGATTAGAGCATGGTGGTGGAAATGTCTGTATTCATACAGGATCACTCGGGAGGACAGTTTTCCTGGGGTGTACTTTTATCTCAGATTCAGAGTGTGTTTAGTTTTAAGCTTATTTACGTTTTTGGGGTTTTCTTTATTGTTTCACTGGGCCGCAGAAAATTGCCTAGTCTCACATTTTCTATCCTACTTGTGTCCCCGAGTCGAGAATTGGCACCTGTTTTCGTTTTCTATCGGCTTGCTGTAGCTATTCCGGGGTGATGGGCCAATCCTTGACACGGAGGTAGTATACTAATAAATCGAAAACAAGGAAAACTAAAGAAAGATTCAAGGAGGTAAAAATTGAACTTATGATCTTCGATAAAAAATAAAATAATTTTGCACGTGCTCGAACCGGGGACTACCAGTGTGGTAGACTGGTGTAATAACCAACTACACCACAACATAATACACGGATTTCGCAACTCAAAGTTAGGAATCGCTAGCTCCGTGAAATCTGTGTTTACTGTTGCAACAAGAGAACTTGAAAAATAGCTACGCTCTTTGCTTGCTGTAGCCTGGGTTAGGGTGGGCTGCAATTGTTTACCCCACCACGAAAATTCAGCATCTCCTAGCTTAACTAACCGAACTTCAAGCATACGTCTCTGACAAACGGCTAGTTCCTTCCCGTGATAGATAAGATTAGGGTTTAGGGAGCTAGAGCCACCTTATCGGAGGCACGTGATTTTATATTTCGCCGCACCTGTATATATGGGAAGCCCTATTCTCCTCTCTCCTTCTCCTTTTTACCAACACATCATCTCTCTCTCTTTCATTTCGACATACCGATTCCCCTATCCCCATCCCTCTCATTCCTTCAGCATGGCCAGAGCTTTGCTTGCTGCCCGCCTTGCTCTTCACCAGCGTAACTTCGCCCGCCAATCCTCCAGCCAAGTTCCTCACCTTCCAATCACCCACTCCGGCCCAGCAACCCATAAGAGCCAATTGGTATGTAATCCCCTATATCATTTCTAACTTACTAACAATTAGGCTCATAGTTAGACCGTTCCCCCGGAATCGACGTAGCTGTTAAGATTTTGTGACGGGTTTCTTTCCCATACCTTCTTATTCTAGTTTGCAGTTTGCTTACTTTAGTAATAAGGAATTTGGTTCCCAGATCCGCAGGCTCAGGTCGAGCATGAAAAGAATGAACCATGTTTTTGTTTCCCCTACACTTTTTTTCTTTGTTTCTTTTTCTCTCTTTTCTCTTTTTCTTCCCTGCTTCTTTTTTTCCTTTTTCCTTTTCCCTTCCGTTGTGTCTTTCGTTTTTTTTAATGTTGGCTCACTCTGGTAATAGGAATTCGGGGGGTTCACTGGAAAGATAGACGGCTTGAAAGATAATTTTCACGGCTTAAAGGGGGTTTCTCCCCCACATATGCTGATTCTAATTTACATTTCGCTTACCCCAGTGATAGGAATTCGGTGCGCTGTCCACAAAGGTTACTAGTCTCTCCGATAAGGTGACTGGTCTCTCCACAAAGGTTACCTGTCTCTCCGATAAGGTCACTGGTCTCTCCATAAAGGTTACCGGTCTCTCCAATGAGTTCACTGGTCTCTCCACAAAGGTTACCGGTCTCTCCAATGAGTTCACTGGTCTCTCCACCAAGGTTACCGGTCTCTCCAATGAGTTCACTGGTCTCTTCACAAAGGTTACCGGTCTCTCCAAGGAGTTTACTGGTCTCTCCACGAAGGTTACTGGTCTCTCCGATATGGTCACTAGTCTCGACAAAACTGTTTTCATTATTAAATGGGAGATGAACGCTGTGTTGCTTGCCGTGATTGGCTTTACGGGGGTAAGTTATCCAGTATGGATTTTGGTTCTCAGTTCTAATGCCATGTGTTTTAGGGAGCAGGCTACATAGCCAAACTTGGCTGGGATTTTTTCGCTGGAGACCTTGGAGGCACACTGCGCGCCGTAGTAAGTTTTATTAAATCACTACTTGATAATATAATACTGACATTACTGGTTTAGATGAAGCAGTACCTTGCCGCCAAGGTGGAGGAGGAAAATAAAAAATAAAAAATAAGAGGGTGAAAGGAGGAGGCTTTAGCTAGGGTGGATCAGGGAAAAGAAAAATATTTTTTTGAGCTTTTTGGGCCTGTTTTGTTATACACCCACCCCCAATAGAAGCTGATTTTAAAAGAATCCCCTGTGTTTCCCCAACCCATACAATTGGTTTTGTCCACCCATTTCTAATAATTTGGAAAGATATACCGGAAGAAAAACATGCATGAGTTCTAGTACGAGGTTGGCGACAAAAATCACCAGTAGATGAGGGTTTTCCACTGCAAACAGCCATATTCACGACCTTCCCACAACGGATCTAGTAAAGCTATCAAAACCAAATCTTCCACATGTGATATAATTCCCTAAGTTCTGCTCCCTACCCCTTTTGAACTCTGTATCTGAACTGGCTGAGGAACTATCAAGGGAGTAATGGTTGGTACATTGGTCTTGGCGCAATGTTTGACTATTTTGTATGGGAATTGGCAAGGCTTGGTGCTGTTTTCAACTTGAACTTTACAATATTATATGTGAAAGCAACGAGTGACTCTAAAGCTCTGTGAGCACTTGAGGAGATATTCGAAGGAATTTTGGGCCATAATATGAATTTTTCTTTGTTCTTTAAGCTTTAGAATGCATTAAATGAAGAGTCCGAGGTAGACTAGTTTGAGCGGTACATGCTATTCTACCAGTGATTTTTGTCGCCAGCCTCGTATAACCCAACTATTGTGCGTGGAGAAAATTAAGAGGAGAATGATAATGACAAGAAACACACAATTTACCTGGTGATGACAACCTCAATACATTCAACCACCTCAACATCAACAAACAAAAATAATATAAAATAATATAAATACATAGCAGTAATTAGTACTTTGGGCAATGTCTCAGACAGGGCAATGTTGTATCTCTAAGGGTATTAGTAAGTAAACAGGATTTACTCTTCATTGTTGTAACTAGATTTGCTATATGCAAAATTATCCTGTCGCCCAAATTGTCCTATCACGCTCTTTATATAATTGCTTGGTGTAGGAGAGGATATTGCTCGGCCATCACAAAAGTGCCTAGTTAGGATTAGGGGAGGGGAGAACTGGTTATTTTTCAATGGTAATGTGGTGTTTAACAAACTACACCACGAAACCACATAGCTAGTGTCACTTGTTGCTCCTTATAAGTAGGCAAACTGAGCCATGTTCCCTTCAACCCAAAAAACCCTAACCTTGGTTACCAAGGGCAGGGGTATAAAGAGCCTGGATATAGTTACGTACCTTCAACCCAACCATCCTACAACCACCCACAAAAGAAAGCAGCCAATACCCCAAAACACCATGCTTCACCTCACACTTCACGCAAAGACCGCCTCCCCTATCTTTATCAATCAACGTCTTTTGTCTAGAAAATACAGCGCTAAACCCACTCCCAACGGCACCGGACAAAATGAAAAACCCAAGGACACTCCCTCCGAGAATGCCAAGGTGGACCCCAATACCGGCAGGGGTGGTGAATCTAACCTATGGGTAAGTCTCTCTACCGTATTAACTTGATAAATTGAGTATCTCCATGCGGGGATTTTATCTTCAGTGGGGATTGCAGCTTCTTCACAGCAGTTAAAGTGATTATCCTATTCCCCTTTTGTTTGCTACTAGACTGCCTAGGGAGCTTTTGTTTCAGAACGGAGATTAGAACCCTGCATGGAGATACTCAATTTATCGAGTTACAAGGTTCCTCAAACTAATCGTCCAAACTTGAGCTAACAAACCATGGTATAGTGGGATAGAATGAACCGCTTGGACGATAAGATCGACCTGTCAATCAAGGTATGGATCTTTCTTTGTTAGCTACTTTTATATTTTGTGAGCTGGTCTATTATTTGGGATCCCGCTTGAATATGATATCAGACAGCAGCTATGAGTAACAATTAACGGAATGAATGGTGGGAGGATCACGGAACGTTTAAAGTTGATGTAACCAAATCGATCGGTAACCTTGGTTACGAACTAGGCAAATCGATTCACAATCTCCAGTCTAATCTCCAGTTCCAGATGAACAAGGGGAAGGAGGAACTGCAGTCCGAGATTCACAACAGAAATTTAGAGATGAACAAGGGGTTTGCGGAGTTTAAATCCGATCAGAAATTGACCAGATGGCGACTCCACACCCTATTTTTCGGAACAGCATCGGTTAGATTCTCTTTCAGCTACTGTATCTGGCTAATCTAATGAGTATAGTTGGTGGTCTGGACCTTAAAGGACTACGTCCAGCTCCATTATCCAGCATTTTTCGTGAATCAAGTAGGAACCCACGAGCACCTGGGGGCCCCTCAGGAGCACGGACAGAAAAAATGAGCCTGTTGTTTATACCTATGTTGTTCGGGCTGCTACTGTTCTGATCAGTGAACCTAAGCGTCCAGTCCGTCCGTCTTTGGCTATGGACGGGACGGACTGTGGGCTGGGATGGATGCCCGGGACGGACGGCGGTTGTGGCCTCCGTCCTGATGGTTGCCCTGGATGGACTGTGGGGACGGCAGGTGTCTTAGATGGAGCAATACACTAACCGAAATAGGTTCCCCCCTAAAGATGACAGCCGGGCCCTGCAGGGCCCTACAGATGACGGCCGGGCCCTACAGATGACGGCCGGGCCCTACAGATGACGGCCGGGCCCTACAGATGACGGCCGGGCCCTACAGATGACGGCCGGGCCCTACAGATGACGGCCGGGCCCTACAGTTGACGGCAGGGCCCTACAGTTGACAGCCAGGCCCTACAAATGACTACCGGAAGAAGCCATCTTACTAAAGACGGCAGGGCCCGGCCGTCCACCCCTAGGACGGCCGTCTTAAAGAAATTCGGACGCTTTGCCCTGCCGTCCTTACTCACCCTGCCCGGGACGCCCGGGACGGTTGGGAACACTGGTTCTGATGCGCACGCATCTTTGATTTGTTCTTGTCCTATCGATACGGGACACGTCACAGGCTCACTCCTGTAAATAAATTATGCTATTAAGTGCATTAAATTACCACTCTTACTCTCTCTTGTTATTTCTTGATCTGGTTAAATGGTTCCTTAGCTTTATCCATCGACGAGGAGCCAATTGGAGCCCATGAAATAGATGGCTTTGTGAATGAAGAAGGAAAAAAAGGATTGTGAGAAGTGAGAAAAAGAGAATGATTTCCGCCGGGCTCGAACCGGAGACCACCAGTGTGTTAGAGTGGTGTAATAACTAACTACACCACGAAACCTTACAATTCTTATGCATGGGACAATACAAGGTGTCATCCAAGCAACCATTGGAAGCGGCCGTCCAAGCAGCGGAGAACATTTCATATCAACAAAGGTCTCTCGCTGCTTTGTTCATACCCATTTAGGGCCATGCTCTTTCAGCTAGTTAACTGTATATTTGACTGCGCAATCAGAATCTCAGTCGAAAAGCTTTGGTGTGTATCTAACCTCATTTTGTGTGCCTTCAAAAGCCCCCGCGATGGTTATGAGAACACCAATGCTATCTCTATTGGGGTGGGTCAGAACACCAAGCCCGGAAATGCCTCCAGGGCCAAACTCAAAGATATAGGTTGCCCCGGGAAGACCGTCGCGGTTTCCCCGTGAACCGGCTGCTAAATAATAGTATTCACCAATTCGGGAATGATTGATTCATCGCCCCAACCATGACAGAGGTCTTGACCGGTGCAGGTGTGGAAAACAGGAATTGCGAGACCCTACCAGGAGAAAGGCCCTCTGTCTTTAAGGTCCTCTAAAATAACAGCAGTTACAGACTCGAGATAAGGAGAGCGAAACGGCGCCGAGATAAGCAGAGAACGGATCGGGAAACGAATATTCCTCTCCGAATAAGAAACCCGATTCTCGTCCAATCTGGTTTGCGCTGACCCCCCAGACTAAGATTAAGGTGGTAAAGAGATTGGGGAGGACCGGTTACGACAACATTCCACTCACCATTATTCAAGGAGATTTTGATAGGCCTATCCTTAGGCAAATACGTATTGGAATATTACCTTGGTGCTGGACCTGTTCTTGGGGCAGGTCTCTTATCGAGAGCAAGGGTGATGGGGTGCTTCCGCCCTCATTGATTGTTTCTTGTAGGGTGCTGAGTTAGGAGCTAGTGAAGTGCGGGGATAGGTTTGCTGGGAATGGCAACCGAGCTAGAAAAGGATGGTGAGAGTGTCGGACGTGATTGATAGCAACACTACAATGGCAGGAGCAGAAACTAGATAGGTAAGATCAGGGGCAGATTTCTCATCCTGCAGCTATCTCATAGCATCAAGTCTACTAGAATACATCTTGCTTGCACGGGGATCTCGAGAAAGTGACGAATGTAGCCGGACACAATATACTAAATAATTTTCAACTAATCCGCGATAAACGCGGAAGATTTCTCAAGGGTTGTTAAAGTATTCCTCAATGTTTCCTTCCGAAGAGTGCATAAACCCCAGCAACGCTTCCGGCAGCGGCACGAAACAGGAGATTCGTGTGCTTTGATACGATAGGTTTATTAGCCTCTTAGCAAGCACTGGCTTACAGGTATAGTAGGGTTTGACCACATCTGGTCCCGCTGCGTCAAGTCCTTATTGTTTGGGATGTGGGGTGCACGGGGTGTCCATAGCTATACGTTCGACCATTTTGATCTCTTTCATGAGATGAGGGCGGGTGTTCCGCAGTTTCCATACGAGATCCTCCTGGACGCAGTTGAGCTTCCTATCCCCAAGGAATTTCTGTATCTTAAGCTCCTCGACAGTTCCATCTAGTTCTTTCATGTCACGGAGCGTGATGTAGTTTGCAGCGAAAAAGGAAACTGTCGAAACGACTGTGCCAGCCAGGGTGGTTGCGGGCCCAAAATATTTGACGATAAATCCTTGATGGAATCAACAAGCGGTGGGGGGCGGGATGCCATCCCTACTGACTGATATTGTGTGGAGGATGGTGGGGAATAAACAGGTCTGTGGAAAATGCAGGAGAAGAGGAAATCCTGGGGAAGCGAGACTTACTTTATTTTCAATACGGGGTGACGCGTATCATAGGAGACACAAATAAATTTTCCAACGTTTATACGCAACTCAAGGGGGCTATTGGCGGATTCCTGGGTAGGAGTAAAAAGGCAGAGCCCAAGACCAGTTGGCTGAACCCCGGCGAGATCTATTTCTTCTCTCTAAAGCTTAATAATGAATATGTGAAATATGTTTTCATTTCCTTTAATTAACTATATTTCGGAGTAGAGAGGAAGACTGAGGGGTGGAATCACCAAGTATCACTCATCTTATCCCCCGCTGTCCCTATTTAAAACACCAGCACTGGTGCATAGCAGTACGCGTATGCACTCATGGCACCCAAATTTTCTTTCCCCTTGTCTTTGTTTTCTTTCGTTTTCCTTTTTTTCGTCAATCTATTTCACAACTCCTGAATATCTTCAGCACGAGTTACTCTCCTTTAGTTGAACCACTTCTCTTCACTCGGCAAAATCCTTTATTCCGATCTCTACAATGATTCTCAACTCCATTATTTTAACTTTCCCCGCCTTCCCGCTTCCCCCGGCCGTCGAGCATCCCTTTCGTGGTTTTCCTTTCCTTTCTTGTGATTGCTTTTCTTCAGCTATCTACTAACCCCTTAACCGCTCTAATACAGATTCTTCTTGTTGGCTCCAAATACTTCATTTCACCCCGCCGAAATCCTTGAGTTCGATCGTTACCTCCATTTTCAACCCTCTATTCCCCACAGTCCCCTGCGTTCCATCTCCCTCCCCGTCCCGCTTCCCCCGCAGTCCCGCTTCCATCTACCATCACTTTCCTTTCTATTTTTTCTTTTGCCTCTCTTCAGCTATCATTCTGTTGGATAGTGGCCTATAGGGCATGGGGTTTTGCAGGTTTGCGGATATGCAGGGTTGCGGCTATGCGGCTAGGAGACGGAAGGGTATCAGGCATATGGCTTTGTGGTTTTCACGGTTATGCACTTAGCAGAGGCTTTGTTGTTTTCACACCTCTGCCGGTTGGCATAGGGTATTGGTTCCATGGTTTCTTTCACACCCTATGCCATTACGCATATGGGGTTTGCGCATTGTTGAGCTATAGGTTCCAGGGATCACGGTGGATCATGAAAGATCAGGATGGTTCTAGAGTGCTGGAGATTGGATTGTGTCAGCAGCATGGATTTCCTTAGAGTTCATTTAGTTTCGGGAGTGTTTGGATCTTTAGACGGAGATATATATCTCCTGGCCTGTCCTTAGCTAGTAGAGCGTATGAGAGTTAGAGAGAGTATCGATCCTTCATCTCCGCATTCTTCCCCTTGAGTGTCTATCATTATCGCACTTTTGTTCGCTCCTTCTTTAGTGCTTTCGTTAGGCACGAACACATTCAACTCGTTTCTGCTTCAAGATAAATTACTTTTGTTCACCTAAACCTGCTCACTCCGCTCCGACGGAATCATTTAGTCGAAACCGAGGAAGTGTATTCGGGAGAGTGAACAAGCAGGACACAAATCTCCTTCTTGCTCTCGATTGGGATATCGGTGGAGGTAAAGGGGGCAACGGTGGGGTCCATGGGAATCCTGCGGATGGAGGAGAAAGTGGTGTTGTGGGTGTTGGTTGCATTTGGCACATAATATAATGAGTACCCGAGAGGTTCTAGGCTAACGAGGTAAATTTCTAGGGAAGAGTTTGAGGGTTACTATTATGCATGCTGTGGCGGAAGTTATTTGTACTTGTACTCGATATAACCCCAAGGCGGATATACACGGCATACACGCCCATTGGGGAACAAGGGAAATCAAGGCCCACCTGGATCTTTACCGCATTCATATCTTCGCAGAGGTGCCGGAGGTATTCGTGGAGCTGTAGAAATTCATGTATAGTAGGATTTGACCACATCCAGTCTCTTGACCGGAGTGCCAGTTAACCGAGGGGCTACAGCTTAGACTTCATTACCCCGCAAAAAACAGCCTTCGAAGTCAGTCAGAACAAGCGGTAAAATAGGTAATGTCTGAAAAAATGGGAGAGAAAAATTCGTATTGTTCGTTCTATTCCTTTCTTAAAAAACATAAATAGTGCTTGATTTTTTTTTCTTTTTTCTTTTTCTTTCTCTTCACTGCTGGGTGTATTGCCCGCCATTAAAAGACCCCAGCACACCACCGGCTCCGAGCCCCTGCAAGACGTCCCCTCCTCCCCTCCTTTGCCTAGTACTGAGTCTATGCAACTTAAATTAGCGTCCACAATTTGTACAGAGTAAACACAGTGTATCTCCTTACCTTAATTGGTAGATGGGTAAGACTTCGGTCCGGCTGCGTCAAGTCCTTTTTGCTTGGGATGTTGGGTGCGCAGGGCACCCGTAGCCATATACTCGGCTCTCATAATCTCTGCCATAACATCAGACCGGGTGCGGCGGAGCTCTGATCCAAGTTCCTCATGAACGCAGTCGAGTCTCATATCCCCTCTTTCCGGCTTGCGGTCCAGCAACTCGACCATTCTGCGGATGGTGTTGACTTTGCGGCGGGTGTAGCTGCTGACGGAAAAAATGCAGATAGTTGAAACTACGGTGCATGCAATGGTTGTTGCGGGCCCTAAATATGCGAGCCCTTGATGAAATCCATCTGTCAGCAAGTGATAAAGAAAGGAGTAACTAAGGGGGTATACTTACGACGGGATGCCATCTTTACTGACCGGTATTCTGTGGGGGATGGTGGGGGATAAACCAGTGTTCCCAACCGTCCCGGGCGTCCCGGGCAGGGTGAGTAAGGGCGGCAGGGCAAAGCGTCCGAATTTCATTAAGACGGCCGTCCTAGGGGTGGACGGCCGGGCCCTGCCGTCTTTAGTAAGATGGCTTCTTCCGGTAGTCATTTGTAGGGCCCGGCCGTCAACTGTAGGGCCCGGCCGTCAACTGTAGGGCCCGGCCGTCAACTGTAGGGCCCTGCAGGGCCCGGCTGTCATCTATAGGGGGGAACCCATTTCGGTTAGTGTATTGCTCCATCTAAGACACCTGCCGTCCCCACAGTCCGTCCAGGGCA
>Ga0307509_10003985_pt1 | contig 21752 bp, 16 predicted proteins | sample 10_EM_MG_FD_202245 | JGI IMG/M metagenome (GOLD analysis project Ga0307509, IMG submission 202245) | Populus trichocarpa ectomycorrhiza microbial communities from riparian zone in the Pacific Northwest, United States - 10_EM | ecosystem: Host-associated > Plants > Roots > Unclassified | place... | reverse complement strand
GCGAGGACATCAAGATTAAGATTCTCCCTGAATATAGAGACTATGCAGATATATTCAGTCAAGAGAAAATCAATGCTTTACCTGAGCATAGTAAATACGATCATCGTATCGACTTGATTCCTGAGGCTAAATTACCAGATAGGCCAATGTATCCCTTGTCTAAGAAGGAATTGGACGCACTTTGGGATTATATTAGGGAAATAGAAGACCATGGAAAGATTAGAAGATCTTCCTTGCCAATAGGTGCCCCTATATTGTATGTGCCGAAGCCTGATGGGACGCTTCGGTTATGTGTTGATTACGGAGGGTTAAACAAGATTACTATCAAGAATAAGTATCTGTTACCCTTGATGAGCGAGCTTAGGAGTAGGCTCAGTAAAGCCACTATCTTCACAAAATTGGATTTGAAGAATGGCTATTACCTTATCCGCATGGCGGAAGGTGAAGAATGGAAGACCGCTTTTAAAAGCAGGTACGGTCTTTATGAGTACACCGTTATGCCCTTTGGGTTATGCAACACACCATCGACATTGCAAAGTGTGATTCATGAGGTATTCCGAGCCATGTTAGAGGTCGGAGTAATCGCCTATATGGATGACATTCTGATCTATACGGAAACAGTTGAAGAACATGTCGCCCTGGTAACGCGGGTCATGGAAAGGCTGCGGAAGGCACGCCTGTGCGTTAGCATTAAGAAGTCAAGCTTGCATCAACGTGAAGTAGAGTTCCTTGGGTACAAAATATCCGATAGGGCAATCTCTATGACAAGAAGGAAGGGTGAAGAAATCTGGGCATGGTCAACGCCCGAGAAGGTCGTCGATGTGCAAACCTTTGTGGACTTTGCTACTTTCTATTGTCAGTTCATAAAGGGTTTTAGCAAGATAGTGAAACCATTAACAGACTTGACAAAGAAAGTTATCAAATGGACGTGGACTCCTTCATGTCAGGATGCTTTTGCCAAATTGAAGGAGATGTTTACCACAGGTCCGATTCTGACACACTTTGATGACACTCGTCCACCTAAGTTGGAAACCGACGCTCATGACTTGGCATTAGGGGCCGTATTATCTCAACTCTGTGAGGAAGAGAAGTGGCATCCTGTAGCATTTCATAGTAGAAAGCTCTCGCCAGCAGAGATAAATTATGACGTCCACGATCAAGAAATGGCCACAATAGTGGCAGCCTTTAAGGAATGGGCATATATGGTGATGTCGGTTGATGATCAGATATTGGTGTATACTGATAACAAGAATTTAGAGTACTTAATACAACACAGACTTTAAACAGTAGACAACATCGCTGGGCAGAATTTCTACAACCGTTCAATTTTATGGTTAAGTATAGAGAGAGACGGTTAAATGAAAAGGCTGATGCTTTGTCAAGGCATAGGGACTACCGCCCTGAAGGGGGGAGTAATTCCGAACCTTTTACATTTTTTCTCCCTCGACAGGATATTGGAGAGGAGCCTGTCATCTTGCAACCACATGTGTTGCAGACTTGCCAAGGCTTTCGGTTGCAGACAACATTTCATCAGGTTCTCATGAAGGCAGTGGATAGTGATCAAACCTAGTTAGCAATGCTAAAGGCACTCCTCAAAGATGATAGTAAGGTTGATATAAATTTTAGTATCGAAAAGAACTCGCTCCTGTATAAGAGCAGGTGGTACATTCCAAAGGATGAAAGTCTAAGGCCAACGATCAAGGAGGCAGGACATGACTCAAAGATTGCTGGACACTTCGGAAAATACAAGACCATTGGTAGGGTTAGGGCTAACTTCTATTAGCCAAAGATGGATGAAAGAATTACCAAATATGTTCACTCTTGCCATGTATGTCAACGTAATAAAGTCATGCGGTATAAGAAGTATGGACTCTTAGAACCCTTAGAAGTTCCTATGAGACCATGGACAGCAATATCCATCGACTTCATTGTTGGGTTACCAAAGTCCGAGGGGTATACGAAGATATGGGTCATCGTAGACAGGTTCTCGAAGATGTCACACTTCTTAGCACTAAGGACTAAAGAACAGATCAAGGAACTACCCTTGACGTTCGTGAACGGAATGTGGCGCCTCCATGGGCTTGCTGAATCAATTGTCTCTGACCGAGATACCCGATTCACGTCTAAGATTTCGATGAGCCTGATGCACCTATTGCAAGTCCAGCTAAACCTCTGTACTGCATTTCATCCGTAAAGCGATAGCCAAACTGAAAGGGTTAAGCAGACACTAGAACACTATTTAAAAAGTTATTGTTCATATCAGCAAGACGATTGGGTATCCCTGTTGCCTTTCGCGGAACATGCGTAGAACACTTCCATGTCAGAATCCACGAAGGCAAGTCCCTTTGAAATAAATTATGGATTCTCCCCACTGACTTAGTGGTCGGGGATAGTGTCAGAAAACAAAGGAATCCACCCACACAGCGAGCTTCTTGTAAAGGATTGGGAATGCACATGGCAAGAGATCAGAGAAACAATACAGCAGGCACTGGAAAGACAACGGAAATGGCATGATCAAATAAGACAGCCAGCTCCGGAATATGTCACATTAGAAGATGTCATACAGGGCAGAGCTACAAAAGCGGATAGGATTATGCTAAACCGCAAGAATCTCTGTACAAAATGGCCTATGGACAAACAAAATCATAAGATGTTTGGACCCTTTGTTGTCAAACGTCAGGTGGGGTCTAGGGCCTATGAGATTGAGCTGCCGGAAAGATGGGACATCCATCCTGTATTCCATGTTAGTTTGTTTGAACCCTATCATGAGGATCCTGTGGGCAGGCCTCAAAACATAATACGGACACCTGACATAGTTGACAATGCGCCTAGCTATGTTGTTGCGGAAGTGGTGGATAGCCGATGGTAGGGGCATCCTAAGTCAAGGTTTCCACACCGCTTTGTGCAATATATGGTGGCTTGGGAAGGGTAAGGTCCAGAAGGGAATTATTGGGAACTGTTTGAGATGTTAGATGATACTGTGATGCAAGTATTGCAACATTTCCATGAGAGGTATCCAGCTAACCCTACAGACCATAGGGTTATAGACAATCCAAATCGTGGAACTAAGAGCTGACGTTAACTGTCTGAGGACAGACCAAGAGACCAGGGGAGTAGTGTAACGACCATGTGATGGGTAGCTACAATAACTACCACATTAGCCCAAATAGTATACCAAGTGGTAACCAGAGGTGGTATCGTCTTGTATACAAATTGCTGGTTAACCTAGGACGAAGCCTAGGGAATAGTTGAGTAGCCTTGGGCACTCTATTAGGCAGGGTAACTTTTTGGAAGAACATTCGCATAAGGTCACGAGAATTATGGGAGTATTACACGGACCTCCGAGACGACCTTTGTGGTCGACTGGAGGACTTCCGGAGCGCTTAATGGCATCAGAGGACAAAGTTACCCTACCTTGGCAATTTGGTCATTTTGGCCATGGACCCCAGTTACCCCACTGAGGTGTCCAAGTTACCCTACCTTCACCAGCAAAGTCATCCTAGAACTTAGAGGTCAATTGCCTCACATTCAGCGGGCTCTTAGATATTCTTGGGCGCAAACGCATCTGCACGGGGAGGCCCCACGGCTGAATACTGGTGGCCCAAACATGCTATGAAACTTGGGCGGGTTTTGCTAACACCCCGCTCTAGCCCCAGGGTTGGGACGGCGCGTCATAGGCAAACAGCGGCATATTCGCTCATCTACTAGTAAAAAGAGGTCCTTGGAGCGGCTGCCGTAACACCGTCTCCGTCGTCGCGGTCTGTCCGACTGAATGTCGTTCGCAGGATATATAAGTAGAGTATGGGTAACCGCCAAAATGGAGGTCGCCCATATATGGTCCCTCGGGCACTTAGGAGTCTATTCTAGCCTACGTGTAGTAGGGTATTCTTCCTAGTGCGACTAAAGTAGTCTCACAAGGCCAGGGTGCGTTTGAGACAATCACCTAAGTGACCAGCCCGGACCTTCTCCCCTTGATTTCTAGCATTGCTATGGGTTGTTTTTGAACTCTAGAGGTATGAGTCTTATCACGGTAGAGTATGTCCTGAGAGGCTGGCTATGGGTAGCTCCCACTTAGCCAACTATCGGCTACATCTCACCGGGGGAGCTTGCCTGTCAATTAATTACCTTGGATCGTCGCCTAGATTAAGTGATGGACTGCATAGCTTGTATAGACGAAACTACCACAGGGCCAGTGAGTCCACCACCTAGGTATTGACTCCGGTTGTTGTCATAACAGTTACCCACTCGTATGACTTCTATAGCAAGAGTTTTTCCACCTGCCGTTGTATTGAAGATACATTGCAGAAACTCATATCCTATTGACGGAGTTAAGTGTACCCAAGTTGGTCCCACACTTCCGACAGGATGGATCCTGATGGAGGGTAGACCTCGGACAACCCCTCAGCAGGACAGGGTGCTCGCACAAGGTCGGAGTAGCGGTGAATGTCAAAGGCTTAAATCTGATATCTACATAAGTTTAAGCGTTTAGCATTCTGCTTCGACAACCAATTTTTCCTTAAGTGAACTTAATAGATTGAAGCTTCGAGCTTAACTATATTAAGTTTCACCGTTGATTCTGCTCAATTATTTTACCTCATCTTTATCTTCTACTATGTGAGTTTGGTGTGGTCGCAACCTTAGAGTTCACCTCTCTATAGGGTGCCCCCGTTCCAGGTCTCTACCGAGCTCAGAGCTTCTGGGGAGGGTGACCACATTGTTGAAGCCTAGCTTGTTGAGCGTTTCCCCAAGGAAGTTCCTCACGTATATAATCTGTTCAGAAGAGGGGGATGTAGAGCTGGGCCTGGTAGAGAGCGCGGAGGAAGGAGGGAAGGGGAAGCCCTGGGGTGCCCCATGAACGGACATTTTTGCAGCTTACAAAGAGTACTAGGCGTAGTGTAGCTCACGGAGAGTGTAAGAGCAGGCAGCTCACTGAGAGTGCAGAGTATCGTGAGGGTTTGTACCAGAAGCAATGTAGTGTTGACAAATGTAGGGGTAGGGAGATAGCTGGGGCAAAGCTTGAAAATACCTTCCTTGTAAGATCCCGATTGTATATATACAATATATGGCTTATATAATATAATTCCTCCTGATTTAGGATAGTTCACACTTACTACCTGCAAAACATTAATATACAACCACTTTAATCTATATTTTATCAAAACCTTCTCTAATACATTTATTTTCCATATTTTAAATTAATTTCTACCACTTATATAATAATATTAAATATTTTTTTGCCTGGGTAGTGGTTAGTTAATGGTAGAGTTTTCATAAAAGTTTGTTTAGCTTCCAATATTCTTCCTGGGTGACCAAGCTTGCAAGAAAATTTCCTTCTTGTACAAAATATATCTCATAGTCAGGTTTTTGATAGTATTGGCTTATATATTAAATTACAACTTTATTACAATTATCACTTTGCTACCACTGTTTTGCTGGTCTGATCATACCTAACATTTATATTTCCATAAATTTCAAATAAAATCAATATTGTTCTAATATTTTCTTATTTGTTCTAATATTTTCATTTTTTCATATTTTCATATTTTTAATTCCTTTTTTTTATTTTCTTGTTCCCATTTTTTTATTATTTATTTATCTATTTATCTATTTATTTCGACACCCCCCGGTCCCCCCCTCCATTTACCCCCCCATTGACCCCCCCTCGTACCCCTAAGCCTACCACAGCTAGTCCTGTTCCTACGTTCATTTCAGCACTGTCTTTCTGTAAAATTTGTACTGGCGGTTTTCAGGGGTCTCGCGTACTATAGATACTAATGTTGAAATAAAAGAGAATACAATTTGGAAGAGAGAAATAGAGGCGGTGGAATCAACTCTGATATCAATCGGATGGAAAGTACCCTTAGAGCCCTAGAACTCCATTCCCTGGGTCTTCGTTCATCTTCTGTTGTCTGAAATCCCTCTCTACCTTTATTTTTGTTAATCTATCCATCATTTTTCCACCTCTGTCTTAGTTGTGAACCTTACAAGCTATATTTCTCCGTATTCAAAAGTACCATTCAATGATATTAAGTACTATATCGCAGTTAGTGCTTTCTACTTGCAATTTAATTAGAGGGGGAAGATTCTACAATCACCAGATGGCTTCATATACCGAGCTGTCAGTAGATGTATATATATCCAACAGTTTCTAGCCCCATGAAACATTTCCACGCGTGAAACATTTCCCTCAGTGGACGGATGCGCAATGGTCCTTGGCAGTGAGGCGCGGGGCAACTTTGGAAAAAGACCGGACGGGACCGCTGAACGCCGTCCACCTCCAGGACAGACGGACTACCCCGTTGAGAACACTTCCATTGCGTGCTCGGCCTTTAGGATCAGATCTCCAATTGAACTAAGGTATCGCAGCAACCAGGTTCTTATACGGTGACCATAGCCCATATTATCGTCACAGCCAAATAGCTGAGTGGTGATAATCTTGAGGGCTCCTTTCTCGTCTTCTTACCGGTGACGGAAATGTGCATCTCGCGCATTCCAGACTGGACAAGCGGCGTGGCACTTCTACCATCAATTCATTATTGAGAGGGAAAGCGCTACTTTCAAGGATACTATTAGCCTCCTCAATCCTCATGGCCGCAGGGTAGCCAAACCTGCTAATTCCCGCATCAACTTTGAGAACCATCCTGAATCTCATCGAAAATTCCCTCACTCTTCCAGCCTCATCAAAGGCTCACCGCATGCTTGTGCAACATAAAAAGGCAAAGGAGTACTCAATAAAGCTCGCAACTGTGGAAGTGATGGATGTTTTCCATTTTCAGAGTTCCAGTTTTCTCAGTATGTATCAATTGGGAAGGTCGTTAACTTTTATTTCTGTGATGTACTTATCATCTGCGATAAAAAATGTGACTATGGAATATTCGTGTGCTAGGAAGTTGAGAAGACTTTCCGGTGCTTTATTAAAATTAGCAAACTTAAACCTTAAGTTAGCTATTAAAGGAATTACCCCACAGAAAGGACAGGCGGTTTATCTAAGTGTTGTATACGGCGCTTTGCTTCGATCTGGTCGTTGATACCCAATGACTTTGGCTGCTTTGTAGACACGGTTTTGTATATCTACAAGATCGAATTCGGAGTCTATGTTGTGAATGCTTTGTTTGTCCAGGTACCTATTGCTGCGATTTTGGCGAGTTTTCCGATCGATAGCTGAACCTTCTTGTTCTATTGGTCCTCCTCTTGCTCTTTCGCTACTTCCAGCAGGGTCTCTGCTGCAAGGACGTACTCGCTGAGTCCCACATCATGCGAACCCGACTACTGCTCGGTTACTACTGCGATGAGTTCTTTGCCTTCGACATCTGAGGCTATTCATTGCACTCTGAGTGTTTTGATCATGGAGCTGAGGACTTGTAAAATGTCCCGCTGGTTCACGGGGGCAGCAAGCTAGCAGTTTTGTTCATTGTCACATTCGAGTCAATACCGAGCTTGTCAAGTCTGTATAATTTGACAGAGCGGATTCGGAAATCCCTTGCCTTCATCAATGCTGCGAGCTAAATATCATTGCCCTCAGTATCCATTTTGGCCATCGTTACTTTTTCCTATTGACCCTTGCTTGTTTTTTCTACAATTGCATCCTTCGCGTTCGAGACCAGATCTTCGATAGGTCCTATTTACCGCAGAAACCAGGATCCTACAGGCTCACCACCTCCCATATCGTCGTCAGAGGCTAATAATAATTCCTAGATGACAACCTCGAGGGCTCCTTTCTTGCCTGCTTACCTGTGATGGAGATGGGCTTCTAGCACGGTCGAGACTGCACGAGCGGCCTAGCATTTATCTACCTCGAGAGGAGGAGCCACCTTGTTTTCTTGGAGAGTGGAGGGAAGGTGGCTCGGAGGTGTTCGGCTACTGTGCGGAAGTGAGCTGCGCTGAGGGAAAGCTCGGTGTCGTGTACTGGAAGGATTGTCGGGAGGTATCCTTGAAGTTGAGAATAAGATTTCTGGGCTGATCTATAATGCTGCCTGTTCTACCTCTTGGGTCTTACTGAATTTATTTTCGTCCTTTCAAATCTAACGAATTCTGTGGATTCGTTAGCAGTTGCTTCCAGGGTTCCGAATGGTCCAACCAGTCAAGTCTTGGAGGCAGGACCTGGCTGGTTAGTCCTAGTTGATGTCAATGACTGGACCTGACTAACCCGACCGGTTTGGTCTGGTCTGGGACCGGTCCCAGACTAGTCTTTATAAAATAGTGCATAATAATGTAATGTCACTCACATAGAGTACAGAAAAAAATTGATATCCGTGAACCTATTTTCACCACCACTAATCTAAGCGACGCACTGCGATTCTACATGGAAACAAGGAGTTTGATTGTGAAAAGCTTTATTTGAACATAATACAGTCGCACCTCGCTGTCCTGGACCTTACTCTACCAGATACTTGGCTCTCTTTGATGAAATTCCCTGAATTCTGACTGTCTTTGCACAAAGACCTAACATGTTAACCAAGATAATCCACTGTCCCTGATAGATTGTTGGGATTTTGGCCATCTGGGGCAACGAGGTTCAACTGTACTCGAGTATACTGTGATAGAAATAGTAGAAAGCAATACGGGATGCTAATTCTGTGAAAGAACCGTGCATATCCGATCGCTTGGCAGGCCTGGTCAGACTAATTGTGTTCGAGTCAGTTCTGATGATCTTGACTGTCCAGTCGGTCTAATTTCCACCATTAGACTAGACTTGACTTTCGACCAGACTAGCTAGTCTAATCCAGTCTTCTGCAGACCATCGGGAACCCCTGTTGCTTCTAGGGATTCCTAGGGTAGCAGTTTCAACGTATATCTGTTTTTAGTGTGCTAAAGGACAGCCTGCTCAATCTTGCTCTTCACCTTATCAGGCTCTGTTTGGACTCTCTTGGATGGTTGAAGGTCAAAGAGTTCACGTCATACCATACCGGCACTCCTGACCACAAGCATGATACCAGGATCCCTGATCTTTTCCCTGCACTAGTTGGACTTGCATTGGAAGTGAAGGATCCCATCATCTCTGATCGAGGGGAGGAATCAAATATGAGGTGTCCAGAGCCACTACTCACTATCTCTATATTCAAATTCCCCCGAAACCAAATTACCTGCTCAAATGCCCGTCACCCCTCCGTACCCTCATCTCTATCGTTATCATCAAGGTCGAGTTTCTGGATCAAAATAAGAATGACTGCCCTTCAAAAGACTAAGAATGCAGTTCTGCCTGGCCTTACGAGGTAATTATTGTATTGGTCGTGGACAAAACTAACCCCGGATCAACCAAGAGGGAAAAACCTAACCTATGACAACAATACCGCAATTACCAAAACTAAGAAGAAAAAAATAGTATATGGTAGAATACATAGTAGCAATTAATATTTGTGCCTGATATAGTTCTTTAAATGGTGTTGAAAGTGCAGGGTAAGAACTGGGCGGTTGTCATCGAGCTCTGATCCGTGGTTAATTTTGTCCACTGACAATAGCTACCATGAATTGATTGTCGAGCTAACACTCTAATTTCAAGTCTCGTATTAGTATCCGCCTCAATCCTCATAGAGGCAGGATAGTCAAAACTGCTAATTCCAGCATCAGTTTTGATAACAATTGTAAATATCAGGGAGAGGTTCCACCCCCTCCGGCCTCCCCTAGTTCAAGAAATAATCCTCCCAGACCACCAGCTGCCTTCACTTCAACGGCTATTATGTTCTGTCGTGCATGACTATTAAGGAAGCTCAGTTTGTAGACTCTAGCGTTCGTGTCCGATGTCAGTGAATATGTAATTGTGTATCCTGGTCTGGTTTGCAGTACCAATATTTATGAATCCTGTCATATAAGGAGATGTACACATGGGAGTGGTGTTCTGCAGGGTCTGACCGAGCGGCGGATGTTTTTTTCAAACACTCAACTAAAAAGGTTATATTGATATATTTTGTATTGTCTGGCTGAATTGAGTGCAATAGAGGATCGATTGTTGAGTAACCTTACACAGTGGACTCAGTTAAATTAATTCAAGAGGGGTGAAGAGAGCTTGGATGTTAAGAGGGCGAATAAAGACTGTGAGGGAGAAAGGCAATGATGTGTGTATGGGTCTGATAGTGAAAGCACTCAAACGCGAAATTCTAATAATCTAATGACAAGATCTACAAGCATTATAAGACGATTAGATCTTAGACGAAGATCAGAATTCAGATAAAGTTGTACAGTACATAATAAACTTGGGTACCAGATGATGGTACTTATGTACGTGAGAGGTATCTATATAGAATACCAATCATGCGAGTTCTGACTATGGCCTACCAGGGATAGTTCCATTACATCGAAGTCATTTTCCAACAAACAACAATTTCACAAGATCCAGCGGGGCCAAGTGGCTCAGGCTATGCAGTCCAGCCTGGCCTGATCCTTTTCAGGACTTTTGACCTAGAATCTCGATATTAACTTTTGGGCTGATGGAGACTGTGGATTTCACGAGATTTTACAGGTAGTACAGTTAGGAGTAAAAGTGGTATTTTGAAACTAACTAAATAAAATTATCTAGTTATAGACTTTTCCCCGCCCCTCCTGGTATTCCCACAATCCGGCACATCAGTAAAAAGACAGCCGACCGAACCAGCCCTATCACAACACCCCGGTTCGTCGGGTAGAGCCATCTCAGCAAAGCTCAGACTTACTCCAGTTTCAGGCCCATCTCCCGGTCGGGGGGTCTGGGGATGAACCGGGTCTGGGCAGCTGACAGGTTCCGGGCAGCTGGTGGGTTCGGGGCAGTGGACGGGTTCGGGGCAGCTGACGGGTTCCGGGCAGACCACAGGGCGTGGCCACAAGTTGTCCTCAGTGATGATACCTCGATTGGGGATTCCAGGAGAGGTGATATTTACCCCACAGTATATGTCGGGTCCGGCAGGACAGGCAGTACACGCCGGGCAAGCAGTGCATGCCGGGCAAGCAGTAGATGCCGGGCAAGCAGTGCATGCCGGGCAGGCAGGATAGGTTGGGCACTGGTATGCCGGGCAGGCAGGGCAGGCAGGGCATTGGTATGCCGGGCAGGCGGGGCAGGTATCGTAGGTGGGCCAGGCGAGGCCAGGAGACAAGGTGGGGACAGGGGGGGGGGTGGTGAAGATGGGGTAGGTAGGGCAGGTCGGCCAAGTAATATTTGCCAAAAGTGGTTTGACAAAGTTAATATTTTGATTGACCGTCGAGGGGCCAAATGCATGCGGAAGTGTGTTACCCACAATAGCCCCCAAAATGGCAGCTACAATGGGTGACACAGTGGGACTATTCCTTTTGCACCATCCTAAAGTATATGGAATAACGTAGTTAGCAATCAATATATGAAACTACTAAAGATTCAACAAACCTCGAAATCTGCCCCACCAGGTCTTCTTCCCTTCACCACCAACCTCATCTTGTACCTGTGGTTCTTGATCAACCTCATCAACTTCTTCAATCGGTTCCATCCTGGTTGGTAGTTCAGTTAGTATGAATAGTTTTGATCTATAGATCGGTCCATATTATGGAGTTCCTTAGTAAATCAAACACTTAGAATTTGACTCACATGATGAGTATTTTATTTTTTGTAAAGATTGCTTGTTGATTGTAGTTGTTCTTATTGTATGGTTGTTGGTAGATAGGTGGATGGTGAATTGGCTACAAGACCTCTTTATATAGGTAGCTCTTCCTACTACCCTGACCCTGGTGAGTCTTCTCTTTGAGTCACATAGCAATTATGACACACAACACATGACAACCAAAATGCATCTTGTGACTCTAATCAGTCACTTAGTAATATACTATAATCTAATTATAACTTATTACAGCTATCATTTGCACTGAGTATATCACATGTATAAAACTCATTACTCATTATCTGATTAATTTCTGAAAGTCAATAAATTTTATGACTTATAATCATTAGTCATGTAAAAGATAACATATCCATAACTGGTTATTTTTAGTTATGTGAACATATATTCTTAAATTACAATTCCCACTGTTTGTTTATCTTAGTATGAGATATCAAGAAAGACACTTGGTATTAGGTCATTCCTTCTTCTATTCTTAACTACAAATATAACAACAATAACTCTTGAACAGAAGGACCATCTCCTTTATACGATAAGAATTACTTGTTTCTATATAATTGGCAATATTTGGGACCACACATACATTCTACAATTCACATAGAATATTATTTATGTTTCACATTTGAATCTAATTTGATCATATTGAACCCCAAAATAGTTAGCCCCTGCTGTTCAGAAATGCTATATAGTTAATACCTAGATAAGGTTATTATACCTCAAGGTACTAATAAAATTAATAACATATCATGAAAATAGACTTTACAGCCTACACCAGGATTTGAAGACATTTGGCAAATGCTTACTTGAAGATAGTTTGCAAAAGTCTTTTTATGAATTGAACAAACCAGCAACACATTTTGCACAGCTCAGTCTTGAATAAAGTATAGATCAATGATCATATAAATGAACAGGAATGCTGTAATATGATGGCAGAACAGTGCACATTAACGCAAACTGCTTTTTTTCAGGTTATCATAGCTAGTTTACATTAACACAGGCTGAATCTGAAGAGCAATTTGCATTGTAGATTCTCCCTTCCAGGTTGCAAAGTTACTTGTACAATCTTTCAGTATATTCAGTATAGTTGTTGATCTAGTTATCTCCATACAATGGTCAAGATTCTACTTTTTCCTGTCTTATCTTATATTGCACAGTGATTATTACTAGGTCTCTGGTCAGCTATCTCTAATCCTAAGTGTGGCTTTTGTAAAACTATGTGTATGAGGCGTTAGAGTAGCAACTAACAACTTGTTCATTTCATTTGAACCACTTCCTTAGTTTTTACAATTTTTCTCTGATTGATGGAATTATAATAGTACTTGGTATGCATTTTGCTTAAATCTTCCCAGTGGCAAGAGGTTACTCTTAACAGGCTAATATACAAGTTTCTATTCAATCTAGTCTTATCTGGAATAGCTTGCAAGTACTAAGTATCAAGATAACATATCAAAATGCACTTACTAATAATAATTAGATATCAACGTTGACTATAAACCTTAGAATAATCCTGTAATAGATGGAAAAGTTCATTTGCCTAACCTATCTGTATAGCAAACACTGTAGATCGACTATATGATCCCCTATACCAACTGGAATTCTTAAATAAAGCAGTTATATCTTGAAGCACCCAATTTTGAAAGGCCATTGTAGTATGCAAAAAACAAAACTCTCTATAATTTTAACCACATAGTACTTAACAAGATACCTAGTACAGAATTTCTTGAGAGATAAATAATAAGATCATGGTAATCGAATAAGTTGTTGTCTCTGAATCTTATATGGTAGAATTTTACATATTATAAACTTGCTATCTATATAACTAGCTTGTTTGACATTAAACTTTGATATACTACTAATTGTTCTCATTCTCTAGTAGCTGAGTACAAAGTAGTATATGTGCAAGTGTACAAGATTTAGATTGATGGCTATTTGCTATAACTTGTATTAGATAGTAATAATGAAGAGCAGGTGGCATAAAGCCATCTGCCTTCTATCATGTATAACAATAAAGGCAACAGATGAGCATTTACTCTTAATCCTTCAACGTAACCTATTTACGATTAAATTGTCCTTTACTATCATTGCAAATAAGTTAAAAGGCCAGTGACTACAAGACATAGATGTAGATCTTCATATTGATGCATTCACATATACCCTCTATTATGTATCTGTATTAAGACTAACTTCATTGTATCAACTTACCCTATTACAATTCTCCAAAATACCAATATTAATATCAAATATTCTATATTCTATCATCTAGATTTTATATACTTCAATGAGAAAAATCTATCTTTTAACTTCTGGTATTGGGAATTATTATATCTGTGGATTTTATTAGATACTTAGCTATAGTATGTGATTCAGTACTGTTTCATGTTCTTACTAGTGTATTTATCGTAGAACTATTGACTTTCATTCAGTATTATTGGACTAAGTACTAATATCATTTATCTGGTTTTCTACTTCATTCTTATTTTCTTATTATGAATCCTGTCAACGTACTGTTTTCCTATTAGAGTTTTTCTACTCAAATTTTATGTTTTTTGCCTGAATTGTTTTAATTAGACTTTCAATATACTGTTTGCCTTTTTAGAGTTAATTTTATTATTTCTTATAAAAAACAATATATATTGGTTTTTCTCATTTTATTATTGTTTTTGCAATTTGATGTGGAAATTTTGTTTATATTTCCTTCATATATTAATAATACAACTGTGTATTTTGATACTGAGATTGTGTTTTGGCTACCCCTGTACACCGCATACATTACAACAGTTAAGACTGATATTATACATTTTTGGTTTATTTGAGGGTTATATCTAGGGATTCGATATATAGTTAACTATTGAGTGTTTAGTATTTTATGGTTGTGGATGCTTCAGTAATGCTACATTGTTGGCCATAATATTTCGATTAATCACTCTATACGATCCTCAATTGACCCTCATTACTTCGGATTTACTTCTCATGTTTTCAGGGTCAAACATCTTCCCACTTCTGATGTATTTATTATTCCCTCTATATTTCTCTAGCATATATGGGTGTACACTTTTATATAAATATAGTTGCTACCACCCATCTGGCTCAGAAGACTAAGAACTAGTACTTCTATCAATCTCCTCTCATACTTCACAACCCCTCATCTCTTAGCCTGTCACCCAACCTTTCACACTTGGGCAGTATTATCCATATAAAATCGATTGTGTCTTTGCACTTTACACTTTGACCACTACTAACTAATTACGTCCAACCAACATAGGTGTACAACTAGTAGCTTACCCTCAACACTATCCTATTTTTTCTTAATACAACTAGCCTGATTTTTTGTTCCCTACTTTACAGAATAGTTATCCATTTCATCTTCCTAGTTTGCTCACATTTCTACTCTTTAATACCTTGAGGAAAATGATTAATTTATTATCATAATAATATTATGATTGCTATATACTTCTAGAATATATATGTTATCGAGAATACTACCTTACTAAGTGGTACCATATCTAATCAGTAAGGTGAATCGCTATTAGTCTGCCAACCAGCCTGAGGTGACTCTTGTTCTAGATCTGTTTGCTGAACTTGAGTAAACAGGCAGCAAAAGGGGTAAAGGGCCTTATGAATCGTGATCGTGCAGCTCTAATTTGCAAACAAGTTTATAGAGTGGTTTATTGTTATCTAGAGCTTTGATTAGAGTGCAAGCATATACTATCAATTCTTTTTGTTAAGAAGAGATATTATATATTGTACTGTGATTTACTATGTTTGCCTGATAAGTCTTAGTTACCCAGACTTGTTCTCTCTTAGCCACTAGCTAACCAATAGTGCTGCACTATTACCAATCTACTATTATTCAAGCTTTTCCTTCTTTTCTTCCTTGGGTAGCCTCTACTCTCTCTACTTATGACTATAGTCAGAAATCTCTATATTATGACGCATGACAAATTCTTTTGAAGAATTGGATTCTTATTCCAAATATTTCCTTATAATATTTCCCAGTCTGTTGGATCCCGTGAATCCTGCAAACCTGCATTACCCCTGTAGACAATCATGTTGTTATTGTAAATTTTAACATGATGTACAGGGAAGCAGCTGATGACTGGAATCCGGCTCACCTAGCAAAGGGTGAAAATTCAAACCTACATTTTATTATCTCCATGAATAAGCCAGGTATTAGTTTGAAATTTGAGATACAAGTACTTTAGGATATAGAGAATCAGGAAACATAGTTTTTATTTCTCAGGTAAAGATTGTGGTTCTGGTATAGTGGTTTTAAGATTGCCTATCTCAGAAAAGAATTGCCCTCTTTTCAAACGATATAAAAATTGAAAAACTTCCAAGAAGGACATTCTCAAATAGATAGCAGGATAGTAGAAGTCTTATATATTCTGAGTAAACTGGTTTTTATTTTGTTTATATAAATTGCCTAGAGCAATAGTGGTCAAAAGAGAGATGAAAAACTATACACAAATTACATACAAATTGTATCAATCTGACCATGTAATATCTACATACATAGTTGGTCTATGAACTAACTATCTTGGAATATTCTTTATTATGATCTATAGAGTTATTTATTGAAGGTCTGAAGTTAGGCAAATATACCTGGCATATTCTATACTCCATTCAATTTTGAGAGTAATAGTATATAACTACTGGGCTCTTTGCTATTGTTAAATAGTTATAATAATATTTTCTAACCAAATACAAGTCTAGCCATAATTTGATTCACATTAGATAACTAGGATTGATAGTAAGCATGTTGTGTAGACAAGTATATCTAATTGTATCTACTAATCTGTATACAATTATGACAATTTGACTATAGACAATTAACATGGAATCTAATGAACCAAATATCAATTTTCCTGGCTTCAAGAAGTATAGTTTGCCTTAGTAAACCATTTACCTTAATCTGATAATTGATTGTCATTTCAAATAATTTATTGTTGCAATTTTAACTAAGTAACAAAACTTCTCCCTTGCATTTACTGGTATGAGAATCATTAATGTACAGATTATTCAAAACATTGTTCTATGAGTTTAAACCTTCAATATCTACTCTAGAGGTTATGGTAAGTGATATTCCAGAAGTTGGGTTCATAGGCCAACTATGTATATAGATATTACATTGTCAAATTGATACAATTTGTGTATAATTTGTATATAGTTTTTCATCTCTCTTTAGACCACTATTTCTCTACACAATTTATATAAACAAAATAAAAACCAGTTTACTCAGAATATATAAGACTTCTACTATCCTGCTATCCATTTTTGAATGTCCTTCTTGGAAGTGTTTCAATTTTTATATCGTTTGGACAGAGGGCAATTCTTTTTTGAGATAGGCAATCTTAAAACGACTATACCAGAACAACAATCTTTACCTGGAAAATAAAGACTATATTTTCTGATTCTCTATATCCTAAAGTACTTGTATCTAAAATTTCAAACTAATACCTCTCTGATTCATGGAGATAATAAAATATAGGTTTGATATTTCACCGGTTGCTATAGGTGAGCCAGATCTCTGTCATGAGCCACTTCCCCGTAAATCACGCGATGTCTCAAACCTCCACACATTTTGCCTTCAAAATGTGAATGCTAAAGGAACAATCCATTCTATTAAGGGAGGTGCGTTGTCGTACCCTTATTTATACAAAAGTGAATACCCATATATGCAAGAGAAATATAGGGAAAACAATGTAAGAAACATAAGTTTGAACATGTGTGACCCTGAAAGCCTGCAAAGTATGTCCCAAATAATGTGCGTAAATCTATCAGGGTGTGGGATGATTATTAGAAATATCATAATCAATAATGGTGTATTTGAGATGCATAAACTACTGAACACCCAATAGGAAACCACATGTTCAATTACCTGTTATAACCCTGAAATAAACAATAAAACACTATAATATATATCTTAGCTGTAGTAATGTAAGTGGTAGACAGGCATAGCCGAAACCCAAACTAAGCAAAAGAATACATGATAATGTTATGAAATATGCAAGGAACTATACAGAAAATTTCCACATTTTAGCATCACACCTTGCACGATCCGATGTGGTGTAGTTCATCACTCCCAATCACCTAGAAAGGCCCACACATAACACACCCCACTAGACCTAGATGAGTGACGGTTTTTACAATAGTGTACAACAACGAACATGTACCCTCAGTCTCTCCCTTTTGTAATCTGCCTTCCCTCCTAATTATACACCCTTGGACATCTAGCTCTCAGACACATTAACCCCTACTAGTCGACGGTCTGCTGAAAATAGCAACCACATTATACCCCGGCCAGTACACATCAAGAATGTTAAAAATTCGCCTTTAATTCCCTTCCAAAAAAGATGGGCAAGAACGGAAGGAAAAGGATAAGTTGTGGAAGAGGCGATCTCTTAGAATCAGTTTCCCACTGAGCCCTGGGCTCGTGGCCCTCCTGTGGGTGTATTGGGCAAGTGGATGGATAAAAGTAAATCTAAAGGGCTGGAGACTTCAATGCTTGGAACCCCGCGGCAGGAAAAGATGTACGAGCTATAATAGAGCGAGGATGGGCTGACCACAGCGCCTTCTGCAAGACAGACGGCGACTCCCTCCAACAACTGCGACGGAGCTGAGCTCGACCTTTGCGAAGATTCTGTCCCCTCGAGCTCAATAATTCTAAAGGGCCTGAGTCGTCCGATTCCTCTAGTAACACCAGAGAGGTTGTTTACTTTCTTACGCCGACGACCAATCTACGGGAGATAAGTATAGGAAGGATACATTCTTGCGTGGGGCAGCAAGCACTGGTGCAAAATATGATAAGTCTGGGAGGTGGAGGCAAGAATAGAGAAGACACAACTGGGTTCTCGGAGAGACAGCCCCGCCAAAGTCCCCGCCGAGATGGTTGGGAAAACAGCCACGGACACATTCCAAGGCTATAACTGCAATCCCTGTCAGATGGTGGTTAAGTGCAGCAACACTAGAAAGAGGGAGAGGAGCGGGAGTATATCTTCAATATAATGAGATTTCGCATAAACTACGTTACCGGGAGTTTGCCCAACCGAACCAGATACCCAAGATGATACGGGAAAGTAATTTAACTAGAGTCTCCCAGATATTTCGTGGCAGCCAATATGTGGCGACTGGATGGCTAGGATGTTGAAAATTCACGAAGATTCCATACCAAGAAGATAGTCGAAACAGTGATATGACATGGCTGAGATGAATTGCGTTTGATAGTGGTTGCACGATTGGGTAGTATGGTATCAGAAGAATGATGGTGGGTTGAGTTGTAACGTTAGCTAAAGATGGAATGCCGGAGATGTTTTGGACATAGGCACTAGCGGGACTAGTGGTCAGAGATTTAAGGCTTCTCAGGAGATGGAACGTATTAGGGTCGCACTATGAGAGTTAGGAAACAGACGAATATGTTAGGAGTGTGAAGAATCACGAAAGATAGAAGAAACAGTATAAGAGGATGAAACTGAAAGGATGGGATCAGGGAATAGAAGTTTCGGGAAACTTCAGATGAGTTGGATGGATTGAGCGAAGATAGGAGAAAATGGTGGAGGGTGTTGTGGACGAAGAGTTCTTTCTGTAAAGTCAAGTTTGTGCATATATAGGACACATCCGGAGACGTAGAAAGAATAAGAATCCCAATACACTCTCTACCGAACATAGCCTGATTGCAAGATAGGATGGACAAAGACACATTTCCTGTTCTGGGAGGAGCATCCTACCCCCGGCCGTGTTGGGAGTGCCAACCTTCTAGGGATAATTAAGAGTAATATAAGTGGGAAAATATAACTAGGCTTCAAAAGTACGTATAGTGGAAGCCTGGGGTGTTTATCCTTGCCCCAAAGATTACTCCAGAAGGGGATAATCTTCCAATACACAGCAGTCAGTCTGTGAAGAAGAACTGGTTTTGGATGTCTGTTGGGGTTGAGGGGAAAGGAAGCAATTGGGCTGGATACGTGGGGCTGTCACAGGATATGTCCTGATGGAACTATCACGAGTGGCACCGAACGCGCCCCGCAATTACCAACAAAGGCAGTCCTTACACCTCCCGTAAATCAATTTCGAGAACGAAGTCGGGGGCCAAATGAATCTTAGAGTCCATGAAAAACGCGAGGGATATCGAGGTAATGACCTTTCCATGCGCTATGCCCAATAACGTATATTCTCTCAATGCGTCAACAAGCGAGGCAAGACAATAGTTGCTAGAAGGTATTATGCCTCACTCACATAAGCATCCTGCCGCCGTCTCGAAAGCTCAAGGAAGCAGTAAGGGCTGCGATTAAAAAATTGACGGCAATGCCTTCCGACCCGACAAGATATCCGCGGGCAAATAGAAGGGATCATTTGTTCTTGCTGACTTCTCAACTAGACGATGGGGTCTCGATTTACTCCCGGAGGTGTTCGTTAGGCCTTGGAGATCCAGTCTTCCGTTGAGGACTTTCCGGCCCAATAGCCAATAGCAAAGACCGTGGCAGCCAGCAAAGGTCTAGCAGAGTGGAAGAGATTGTATCAACCCTAAGAACAAGGATGTTTCTTGGTGAAGCCAAGAGGTTCTTCGTCCGTCTATGCCATTCAGGTGCATACATACAAAAAGGAGGCCGGAGTTCTCAAAATTTTGGTGTACGGTATGCAATAGCAGTCGTGTTCACGAACGTCAGAGAATTACGAGTAGAGGGCCCCCCGAATTACCGTCTGGAGTGTTTTATAAGAGCAAAGGGCATATCCCTCAACACAGGCGGCAGGAAGTCGGGGCACGGTAATCCCAGCGTCTTGAACATGGGCTTCTGCCAAAAACTTCCACCCTTGAAAGCGGTGATGGCGTACATGGCGCAGAGCGTCAGCACACCCTCAACGGGTCCCGAGACCAAACCTAGGTACAATGTCCCGGTGTGATATTCCTCCCAGGTAGTCAGGTAGAAAGCGCACAGGCTCGCGAAAAGCGTGAGGATAGTGACCCATGAATAGCCGAGGTTGGCTGCACCAGCGAAGATGACTACTTCCAGGGTTGTGTTCATTACGTCTACGCCTGCTTCATATTAGCTGGATGGGTGGGGTTTGCTCTGGTGGAGAGGGCATACCATGGTCAAATAGTTCTCCTAAAGGCCCGCTTTGCCGAGTACGTCTCGCTTGCGTAACGTCACAGGCATAAAATGCTTGGTAGAGGAATAGGCCCACAGTCCACGAGGCGTATACCCAGCCCGGACAATCCTGGTCTAAGGTAGGGTTGTACCATAGCAACGTGAGGAGGTTGACAATAACGAAAGCAAAGCCGGAGAGGGTGATCTAAAGAATATTAGTAGACCAACCCTCTCTCTCTATCCCGCTATTGACATCTCGGGTGGGGCATAATAACTAGATTCGGTCTTCGGAGTTGTTAGTTCTCTATTTTTTCCCGAAGCAGGAAGGAACACATAAGGGTAAAAGACAATGTTGTCGAAAAGGGCACTGCAACCTCTGCTGTAATGGCAATGAGTGTTTCCCACTCGTCCTCGAATCCGAATCCACCTTCGACCAATTCTCATCCGGTGGGGACACCACCTTCTATACTATCGCAACACTTGGGTTTTAAATGACCAGAGATCGGAAAGGAGCAGTCGTTCCTCGCTATATTCACAAGCTGAAACGGATAAATTAGCGACGCAAGCTGATGAGGACTCGGTTCGCCCCTCAACTCCAAATTGTAGTCTATCGAAGAGCCCCACTCCGAGCATTATTGCGAGAACCATGACAAATGCATAGAGTTCGAGCTCTAAGTCTAGCTTCGGCCCAATCAAGATCATTCCTGAAAAAAGTAACAGTAGCAGCGGTTGGCTCGTTAATTACACCAGTCAGGAATTGGTATAAAGCCCGAAATGTGTCTGGAGAAGCCCCAACGGATGTCGACACCGACTGCACGCAGACTCCCGCCAGCTAAAATCGCGCCTCCTCCGGCCAAGAAGACCCCGCCCATAAATGTGCCCAAGACGAAAACGGTCCCACCTCCATTGCTCCCGCCCCTCCTTTTATCCTTCCTTCATGTTCTTGAGTGCTCGGAGGGGCCATTAAAAATCGGAAACTATAACCCTTCCCTCGATAGAGATTTGTATGAGATCAGCGGAAATAGTTTTCTAGTTTTTACTGACTTCCCGAGTCTTCGGTCTCCTTCCTATATCTACTACCCTCTCTCCACCATATACCCCTTGGCCCCCAAGCCGG